>Ga0131853_10028138_pt1 | contig 10073 bp, 8 predicted proteins | sample TergutLab28metaG_FD_92764 | JGI IMG/M metagenome (GOLD analysis project Ga0131853, IMG submission 92764) | Labiotermes labralis P1 segment gut microbial communities from Petit-Saut dam, French Guiana - Lab288 P1 (version 2) (version 2) | ecosystem: Host-associated > Arthropoda: Insects >... | reverse complement strand
CCTTTCAGGGTATTCTGACAAAGACGAGCCGAACGTAGAAGTACAAACACAAGTACGAAATAGATGTAAGAAAAAAATAAAAGACATATCACGTATTTTATTATTAGTACTGCTTTGAAGGGGACCGCGGTGGCACAGTAGTTAAGGTGCTGTGCTACAAATCGGAAGGTCGCTGGCTCGATCCCAGCTGGTGTCAGTGGACATTTTATTGACACAAAATATTTCCGATCGCACTATGGCCCTGAGGTCGACTCAGCCTGTAATAGAAATGAGTACTAGGAGCATTTCCTGGGGGTAAAGGCGGCCGATGCTAAGGCTGACAACCTACCACCATCCTGTGCCGTTGTCACGAAATCTGGGAACCTTAAGTTACTGGAACCCTCTGGGCCTGTTCAGGCCTGTAATGGGACTACTTTACCTTTTTTTACTGCTTTGAAATACCATGAATGGAAGGAAGATGCTTACAGCGAAATGGTTTGAACATTTTGGAAATGCCAGCGTGAAACTGACCAGCAACTGGAACTAGGATTTGCTGCCGGCCGAGCAGGCAGTACATCCGCCCAGTTCAAGTCAACACAAAAAAAGGTTTTAACATATATAAAGGCAAAGCAGTTCCGTTACAGGTCTGGAGTGGCTCAGAGGGTTCCAGGAATTTAAGGTTCACAGATTTCATGACAACAGCACAGGATGGTGGTAAGGTTGTCACCCTTACGCACCGGCCACCTTTACCCCAAGGAAATGCTTCTGGTACTCATTTCTGTTAGAGGCTGAGTCGACACCAGGGCCATAGTGCGATCGGAAGGATTTTATGTCAATGAAAAATTACAATGACACCACCTGGGATCGAACCAGAGATTTGTAGCACAGCGCCTTAACCACTGTGCCACCACGGTCCCCATTTTAACATATATATGTTGTATATTTATATATTAAATCCTATTTTTTAATTTTTGCTTGTGACTTAGAAAATTAAACCTTTTCGTGTTTTGAAAGGGAAACTTCATATCGAGACAGGAGAGACACTTTAAAAGGAGCGCAGTTGTGGTTGAGACATAACGGGGTGTGCTGAATCCTCTTGGTCAATGAGTGAGCGTTTGAGGTTAAATTTGTCCTCGATTTTTAATTTAGCCTATTTCATATACCAACAGGAAGGTGTTAAATGTAGCGTTAGGATCGATGTGTAATGTTAAGAAAGGAATTTGCACGGCTTTGTCCAAAAGATATACGAAAGTATATCGGCTTACATCTCACTAGAATCGGATATGCGATGAATGTAAACAGATAACAGATTGTACCCTGGACTAAGTAGTATAGCTAAAGCTGTTCACCATTGAATTACATGCCTCGAAATTTTAGACCTTGTACAGTCCTCACAAAAGAAGCATCAATGAAAAATAAGTTTGTGTTCAAGTTCAAAACTTTTTGAGTTAAAATTTTCAATTAACGGAGCATTTAAATTGAGTAGTTCGTTACTTGTGCAGTTTTATTGGTGTTCTGACACAAGCGCATAACGCTTGAACACCATATTAAAAAACACAGACAATTCATTCACGTGAGGTTTCCTTTGATGTCAGATGGAATTAAATCCCCTGTGTTTAAAAAAATAAAAATGGAAGCAACAGTTATGAACGAATTATATTGCGAAATAAAGCATCTCGGGTTTCAGAGGGAACATGGCGCCCTTCCTGTTGTGGTGGTAGAGTGCAATAGGACGGGATGTGAACTTACTGGCTCTGTACCGTGGTTTTCACGATAAAAACTGACAGTTAAGTTGAAAATGAAGCAAAGCTTTTATCCCTACCAGAGAGATATTCATACAGAGAATAAAGTAAAGAAGAAGTTCTGTGTCGAAAGCTGTGGGACGCCGTGAAAGCAGCAACTTCGCCCTTCCGCTACTAATAATTTAAGAATATACAGGATGTTCTCACAGAAGATTCGACTGATCAGGGCTTCAAGGTTTGTTTGTTAATTCTCTAGTGTGCATATGATGGTGCTGTTGTCATTCTCATCTGACGCGTCCTCACGGTCGCCAAGATGGTACTATTTAAGTTAGCAAAACTGGAAACACCAAGGATGAAGGACCTGCTATGGCATGTTTTATTGTTCAGTTTTGTGAACCCCTGCGCTGGTTCGCAGTAACGCGGTTCTGTGACAGGCCTTCATGTCGTTCTAACCTAGTAACGTGGGTTAAAGGCAGGCATAGCCAGTCCCAGTGGCCGCGCGGTCTAAGACGTAGTTCTGCGGTCGCTCGCCTGCTGAGATTGTGGGTTCGAATCCCACTGGGGTGCATGGATGTCTGTCTGTCTGTTGTGAGTGTTGAGTGTTGTGTGTTGTCAGGTAGAGGTCTCTGCGACGAGCTGATCACTCGTCCAAAGGATAACGACTGTGGTGCGTCGCTGTGTGTGATCTAGAAACTTCGTGAATGAGGAGGCCCTGGCCCACTGGGGTGCTGCTGTGCCAAAAGAAAGAAAAAGAGGCCAACATTACGCCTACTTGCGACTGAGGAGCGAGGAACAGATCTTCGAACTGCGCCTGTCACCTGATACGCGAACGAAGATAAAGTATCTGCGGGAAGTCGCCATCAATCTCTTTTATACAATTAGAAAAAGAAGAGACAAACGCAGATGGTGCTGCGATATGCCAGCACCTCGCAATTCACACGAGGAGACACAGGGATTTCAAAACGAAGAAAGTGATCCGGATGATTGAATGTGTTAGAGGAAAAGGAATTAGTAACGTTGGTGTATTTATATGTGCCGTAGGAATCGGTGCGAGATTGAATGAAATTCTTGGCAATAAGGAGCTGAGTAATTTGTGATTTTCACCTGTTAACGCGGAATGGTGGGATAAGGTCTACACACGCTTAAATTGCTCCACGGTATGAAGTATGGAAACTGTATAAATGCGGAAAAAATTGTTTGTTTAACGACAGTAGTCAAAAGCAAAATTTACGGCTGAATTGTAGGTGCTGCATAACGCATGGGTCAAAGCAGAATACAAACTGCGCTTGTGTCATAGTTCGTTAGCACGCAAAATACGTATGTCCTTGTAGCAGTTCCTAGCCTAGTGATCTCACACACAGCATCACCGTTCTTCCGAGAACTGGTGATCCGAATTACCGCAGTCCGACCTACCGAGAACCAAGAGAGATCACGTATTCTAGACCGATCGGTTACGTTCTATGCAAGTGCTGTATGCTCGTTAAACATCATACATTTGTATCCTATAAATGTCCATATTTGTCAGATAAAGAGCATTACTAACCCTACGATAATTTGATATATATTTGTTAACTGCAATTGGATTGACACCCTATGGCAGCAGTACAGTACACATTTACACACAAACAGTACACAGAACAACACAAGAAACAGAATACCCAGAACGGAACACACATAAAAGTAAGAATACATAATTTACAAAATCAAACAGAAATACACAAAACATAAACCATATATACAATGATACATAATAGAACCAACAGAATATGGAAGAATGTGATAAACGAAACAGCCATATAAGCAGCAAACTCCAATTGATCTATGTATATTCTAATATTTATAGATACCCTATTACTAAGACCTTCACTGCACTTCACTACACTTGTCGATACTTCACTTTCCCATCTAAACTTCACCCAACTACACTTCACTAGCTTCTCATTTGGCTTAACCCTATTTAAATTTCCCACCGCTCCATTTGCCCTGATTTAGTAGTAGCAAACGGATAAGGCACAAAGAACGACGACTATTCCAATACATGGAGCAACGTTATTTCGCCATATGCGCGTCTTTACTGCTTTTGGTGCTACAGGCATGCACAAATCCAGGTTCTCTGACTCCTTCCAGTTCCGAGATGTGACAGTGATCACCGTTCTCCCCTTTGCCTTGTGATGTAATGAAAGGATTAAGTGGAGTCCAGTTGCATTTGTGTAGCTTTCGTACTGCATAATTTTAGCCTGCGTATTCGCGAGATGGCAGGGTCGACACCTGCCTGAATGAGGACTTCCGTGGTTTTCCTCATAGCACCTCGATTAGACCAACCTGATTTCTTTCCCAGTTCGTCAGTCATCCTACAGTCTACGGAAGACATCTGGAATTGCTTGACAGTGTCATGTGGTGGATTGCTTCTCTGCGGGATAAGCACGAAGGACTGCAATTCATGCCAGACAGGACCACCGCATTTTCCGCTCGCTTCTTCTGCGGACATGTCAACAGTTTTACTGCTTGTTGGATTGGGAATCGGGGACAGAGTCGGCCTTCGCGAACTCTCGATCTTACACCGTGCAAATTGTTTTGTGCTTCGGGCTAAATGGGAAGTGGCGCCGTTCAAAAGAATAACACTTAGAGAGCTGCAGCGAGAAACGGATATACATCTGCCGCTGTTGCTCTCAGCTTCGTCAAGGAAAGTGTTCAGTCTGTCTTGCAGGCTGCAGAAGTGTAGGCAACGTGCTGGGATCTGTTCTGAAATCCGACGGTGAATAATAGCGCATGGACTTTGAGGTATTGCAAGACTGGTAGCAATGTAGCGTTTTGTTCACAAGGGACGTTGTGTGTGTGGTTAATAATTGCAGTAGATACCGCCATATTGTTCGAAAAAAGGGAAAAAAAGGAAGTGGGTATAAGATTTCAGTCTGTAAACGTGAAGGAAAGAAATTGTGAGCTGTAAGAGAAGGTAAGTTAAAATTGTGAGGGACTTTACGGAAATAAGACACAGATTTTCATCAGAGCACAGCCAGCGGCTTGTGCAAGTCGGCGAATGTCTCGACTAGCTGTGCGCCTAGAAGCTTTTCAGGATGGATCGTGCTCCACGGAAGTAAGCGGTATGTAAATTCATGAAATGTCGAAGACAACTGCTTTGAAAAGAACAGACGACTGTGCAGAAATTCAGTGAGTCGTCAGATGACAGGGGGCCAGAATGTCGACAGTGTGTGAAGTGATTTTGACGTTCAGGTGACCGTGCGTCTTGATATATTCCTATAATAAAACCAACTAGATGCACTAATTTCTCAAATTTATTTTTGGAGTAAAACTCTACATGTTTCAGACAGTTCCTTTGTCCGTCAACAGGAGCTCTTCACTGTAAACACAGCAATGGTATATGTCATACAGGTTTGCTGACAGCTTGCGAGCAGGATCAGAACGGAACTGGTTCCGTCCTGATCCTGTTCGCAAGCTGTCAGCAAACCCTCACGACATATACCTTTGCTGTGTGTACACTGAAAAACTCCTGATGATGGACAGAGGAACTGTCCGAAACATCTTAGTAATTGACCAACTTAATGCACAAATTCTTATTTTATAACAAGTTTATAATATTCCTCTACATGTTTCGAGCACTGCTGTGCTCATCATCAGGGGGTCAAATTGTATTATACAGCAAGTGGTATCGTCACACTCTGTAGGTGGCCGTCCGGTGCTCACTATTAACTGTGCTGTTAAATAGATTAGCGCCAATCACTAATGTATCCATGCTGTTAACTGCATTTTTCTCTCCGTGTGTGCCTTTTCGTATTCACCGTCGTTCGCTTTCAACAAGTAAAGTAAAGAAACGAAGTGTCTGTGCAAGAAATAAAGACGAATGATGGAGCGGAGGTAAAGCTCCACTTACTATTTACCCCGGCGCTAAATAAAAGTAAGTGTTCTGCTTCACGTCACCTCCACCTTACCCCCGGTAAAAAGCTGTAACAGTCCGCTAGTGTGGGTGCGCCCAAGGTCCGGTCTGGACGCTGTGCTTATGATGCCAATCTAAAGCAGACACGTCGGTTTTCGGGCCCGTATCCTCGCCACTACACCGATTGAGCCACCGCTCCTCCTGCATTTTAACGTACCCGGGTTTAGGCAAATTACTTCTCGGTGTTTCAGTTGCCCACGGCGATTACTGTCAAAATCCTTACACTTGTTTATAATCAAAACACAGTGACCAGAGTGGACATTACGACGTAACATGAGTCTACATGGCTCGTTTCGCCACTCAACATACTACGTTAGTAATAACATTGTGCGTAACGGATAACCAACTAAAGATCACGTAGCTGGTGTGCTGGTTCAGAGGGTGCGGGTTTTCACTTTGTGTTTGGGAGGTGACGAGGACAACAGCTGTCTGAGACTGTCTGAGGCTTCTCGCGGTTTTTTCAGTGCACCCAGACAAATGCCCGGACGGCACATTTGAACTTAATCGAGCATCACGCTCCTCTCTACACTCTGTGAAATTCTTCATTCACTGATCGTCTAACCATTCGATGCTGCGTGTTATTTTTTTTACCATGGCGCAACAGCCCCAGTGGGCCAAGGCCTCCTCTTTGTCGAGGATTCAGTATTACACTCAGACACACCACAGTCGGTACGACTCCTCTGGGCGAGTGATCAGCCCGTCGCAGAGATCTCTATCTGATAACACACAACACTCACAACAGACATCCATCCAAGCCACCGGCGAGACTCGAACCCAAAATCCCAGCAAGCGAGCGGCCGCAGATCCACACCTTAGACTGCGCGGTCATTTGGATCGGCGTTTTCTTATTGAGTGTCCCTCAATAACGAACAAATAAACACGTAGGTGTTAGAGTATGAAAAGCTGTGGCAGTGGTCTGGCGGCACACATCTTCTGCTCACAGTGTTGATGTCTTGTTGCAGTGTTGTGTAACGCGACTGGGCGAGGACTGGTTGGCCACCAGTTGGCCACGACGTGGGTCAAGGTACTCGGAATTTGTTTTCAGATGACTAATGAAGCTGATTTGTTGGAAGCTGCTGCTAAAATATTATTCAAAGTTGAGTCTAGTTGGAGTACAGTTGAAATGATAGCCCAGGCAAGCGATGATATTATTAAAGTGGTGCCAAAATGAAGAATCGCTCCAGTGACCTCTACCCCTGAGCTGACTGTAGGTAGTCTTGGCTTTACATTGATACAATAGTATTTATACAGATTTTCTTGGGCGTTGGTCGGAGTGGAGTGACTTCTGACCTTAATCTTTGATTGGCTTTTAATGACGTTATGCCTACTTCCTTATATGATCACAACGTTTTCAATTGGCTATTAATTGCAACTTCCTGACCATCACTTTTGAAAAGGGACTTCTCAGAAAAGCGTCACAAGGTGACAGTTTTACCTTCACAACGCCTGTCAACTATTACTCTAGTTTAGTGTAACACCATTTCCTTCACAAAGATTATTTCAATCTTTCAACTCCCATTCCATTAGAGTAACATTGTTATTTGCTTCTTAGATGTTGTGTTGAATGATTGCATTAAAGTTTTGACTAACTGCTGGAGTATGGGTGACATTGATCAGTGCTAGAAGAAGGCATCAATATGATTTTCTCTTTGTCACACTCAACTCTTCCACTCACACTTTATTACAGCAGGCCTGCACCGGCGTATTCAGTCCAGTCCAGTTTGTTCAAGCATCTCAAAAACCACGACATCTACAGAGCGCAACCTGCATGGTTTATCTTTGTCTACTGATTTCTGTGCAAACCATTTCCGATGTGACAAACACTTGACGAGTTACGTCTGGGCGAAATCGCCGTGAGTCCAGAAACGTTTCTGGTTCTCCGCACAAGAATTAGTTAATGTCTTCCGATTTTAAACAAAATTGTGATGGATTAACAAAATTTAGCTGAAGTCCCCAAAATAAAGTTACTTTAAAATCCGTTCAGCCGTTGTCAACTTGTTTCGTGCGTACGGATGGATGGACAGACGGAACCATTTTAAGTGACAAAATGCCGAACATTTCTAAATGGCAGGTAAACGTACCGCGGTTTGAGAAACTGAATGTGGAGGACAACAGTTGTTGTTGTTGTCGTAAACAACGAATTGATGCTTGCTTCAGTAAGCCCTAAAGCTTGTTTCAAGAAGACCCAGGGCATATAAAAAGTGACCGTAAAATTCACCCCAGAACAGGCCACGAAGGCCAAGAGGGGGAGTAGATTACAATTGTCCTCTTTCTTTAACCTCGACGCTAGATGAGGCTGGATGTTCAACGCCACGCCCCGGCCGCTCTACCCCCTGAGAAAGAGATCCGGTACCCATTTTATAGGAGACTGTTTGGGCACCAGGGTCGGTCTGGACAGGTGCAGAAAATCTCGCCCCCCCCACCCCCCACCGCGTTTCGATCCCCGAAACACCGAGCCCGTAGCGAGTCACTATACCGACTGAGCTACCCCGACCCACACAGAGTAACCTTAGCTACTAATTTATTGCTCGGCAGCAACTGCTGACACCGAGTTGGTGTTGACTGTGCTCTCTCTCATAGTCTCTTTATTGACACAAACAGTCCAGGTCCAGTTTAAAATGTTGCTCCTTTGTAGAGCCCTTTGTGAATGTAACACCGTTACTTTTAAGCTCACGTGACATTTAGACTGCCACTTTGTGCTGGTGCCTTTCTGTTTGCATTAGCGTTTGGCGTTTAATTACATCCGGCTGGAAGAGACCAGTACTGCTGTTTGCTGGAGGGAACAAGTAATAAGGAAGTAAAAATTATCCTGCAGGTTGTAATGTGCGATTCTTAAACTTAACCCTGCGTGCTGCATGTCCCAGTCGAGCGTAGTAGTACGTATAACTTATGTAGAGTGTTCTGCTGTGTCATTTTTTACTTATTTCACATTAATGCCTTGTGTTTTGTATCCCAGAACACGGAGTGATTGTCTATGGGAATGACAGTCGCAGATTCAATGCTCCATATTCACTTAGGTTTAGATACATATTGCGCCAAGCGAAGCTTTTAATCACCAAAATCGCATGTTGCAAAACACGCGATTTGTCTGTACTTAGCAACGTTCATTGTTTTCGCAAAATATTTGGGTGAAATTTCAAAGATATTAAAAATTGACTTTAAAGCCTAAGGCTTAGTTTATGTACCACCAGCTTTAACAGACAGAAATTCTGTGTTCTGCCCACAATGAATTTGTGTGTTTTGCGTGGATCTCAGAACAAATAGCGATTATTTCTCTTTACAGCATTAATTTATCGTTTTTTATAAACGAATAAGAGAATGTTTACTGCGCGGTACTAACTGGGTCTTCAAATCAGACAGATACAATTTCGTCCTTACGAGGGTTAAATTATATATTCATGATAAGATATTAAACAATAAGTATTGATGGGTGTAAATTTGCTTTATTGGATGGAGTAGGTATTTTATTTACTATATTCTTCTACTTTTGTCTTACTGGGCCGGGATAGCTCAGTCTGTATAGCGACTCGCTACGGGCTGGATGGTCCCGGGATCGAGTCCCGGTGGGGACGAGATTTCCGCACCCGTCCAGACCAACCCTGGGGCCCACCCAGCTTCCTTTACAATGGATACCGGGTCTCTTTCAGGGGATAAAGCGGCCGGGGCGTGGCGTTGACCATCCACTTCCTCCTATCGCCGAGGTTAAATAAAGAGTACAACTATACCTCTACTCCCCCTCTGGGCCTTCGTATCTTTTTCTAGGGTGAACTTTACTTTTACCGTTTACTTATATCTTACTTCTAATTTTCAACACTTCATTATTTGTAACTGAATATTTAAAATATATCTATTAATTTTGCGCGAAAAGTATCGAATTATTTTACAAACACGTAGTTTTTATAAATTTTTTTATATATATTTACGCAGCCATTCAAAGGCTAGGTGTGTGTGTGTGTGTTTTCGCGTTATTTTGTTAATGTCGGTGCATATGCACATGCATATTCATAGCTTTAACTGCTGCTGTTGATATAGAAGGCTATCATTCTTATTATGCGCATCTTCGCCATGTTCGTCACTGACGCAACCAGCTTCTTTAATTCTGTGAAATCTGCCTGTGCCCGTGTTGTGTCACAGCACAAATATGATGTCAATATTAAAATGTGCAAGATGTATTTCAGGTTTTGGACTTGTATTTTATTTCGGCCATTATCGTGGAAGAACATGGCGAAAATGCACTCAATATAAAGGGCACACTTTGTTTGTTAATAAAAATCCATCCAGATGCAACAGTATGCAGATATTTATTTATTGCAAAGTCACTCTACATGTTTCGGGTGTCACAGCACCCATCATCAGGAGTACTAAAAACTGTAACCGCAGCCTCCGGTACAGGTCATAAT
>Ga0131853_10028137_pt1 | contig 10073 bp, 4 predicted proteins | sample TergutLab28metaG_FD_92764 | JGI IMG/M metagenome (GOLD analysis project Ga0131853, IMG submission 92764) | Labiotermes labralis P1 segment gut microbial communities from Petit-Saut dam, French Guiana - Lab288 P1 (version 2) (version 2) | ecosystem: Host-associated > Arthropoda: Insects >... | reverse complement strand
TAAAATAGTTAAAATCTCCGACATGTTTCGGTTTACATTTAAACCATCTTCAGGGAGCTATTAGTTCATGCTAAAGTTACTTATCTCTTGTTGGTATGATGGTGTTGTAGTAGCATGTCGTTATATGTTTGTGATGGGTTCAGACACAGTACAGCAGGAGGAGGACTAACACAACATCTCCCTGAAGATGGTTTAAATGTAAACCGAAACATGTAGGAGATTTTAATTATTTTAACAAATTAAAGTTTTATAGCGTAAAATGAAAAAGTGTGCATGTGTTGCTGATTATTGTGAATATTGACAATATGCACGGTGAAAAACTGAAAAAAATCTGTCACAGTTAATTCTATTGATTTTTTTCGGAACAAAGAACACACACTGAGGGTGCTATTTCAGGTTACCATGACGGTGAGTGTCAAAACTACGTTCTTCTGTGATGTGACGTCGTATAGTTTAGTGCATAGGTACTGACGTTTAAAGGTAGAAAATCTGCTCTAAAAATGCCAGCAGTAAGTTCTCCGAAACGTGTTTATTCTTATATCAAATTAGGCATATTTAAATCTCACCTGATCTTAATCTTGCTAACTTGATGGTATTTTGAGAATGATGTGCTGATGAGAGCAACAGAGTAGCTACAGGATGTTTTTTTTCCTGCTTGAATGATAAGCGCCGGACCAACGCTCAGGCCGGCGCTCTACCAGAGCTGCCTCGTAGCCGCGTGTTGGGGAGGTTTAACGGTAGATAACGCGAGCTAGACAAACGATCGAGATGATAATAACATTTAGAAAGTGTAATGAAAAATTACTAGAGCGTCGGACCGGCGCTTATAGTTCAAGTAGGAAAAAAAAATCCTATATAAGTGAAAAAAGCGAAAATTACATAATGAGGAAATTTGCCATCCATATACTTGGTTCTATGGTGTCAGGGTAACCAAACGATAGAAGTGTGAGAACATCTGAAACTTCGGGCGGAAAAAGTTCACGCAAAAAAAACTTGGGTACGAAATTCAAAGAGTAGAAATTTCTTGGTCTGTTTAGGTTTGGACGGGAGTATAATATTAAAATGGGTCTGAGTGAAATGGGCTGCTACATGAAGTGACCTTTTGTCACTCAGTACAAGCGCCAATGCCGAGACCTTATGCAATACATGTACGAAACCAAAAATTTTGATAATTTTAACCTCGTAACTGACTGTTCAAGAACGCTAATGTCTCATATACATCTTTACGATATTCTGAAGAAAGCGCAACACGCTTTGATCATAAAACAGTCATCCTCAGAGGTCCTTGGGGTCCCTCGCACGTTACTTCAAATTATGTAACTCAGTTTTATAACTGCAACTTTTTAACACCTATTTAGTATACCAACATATTCCGTAACAGGTTTACATTACCAACCCACAAAATTAAATACTTCTTATATTCTCTGTAAATTCTTCGGGCTGTTTCAAAATACTTGCACAATCTTTTGGGCTATTTAAAACGCATTCAAATTAAAAATAAGAAGGTTTAAATTGCTATTAAAATTTACGTACAATACACATCTCTGGCAATTATTGGACAGAAAACATTCCACGTCAAAATTTCTTCCTATTTTTTCACAATTAACATATTTATTTGTGACAATAATTAAAAGTAAGTTTGAAGAAAAACTGGCAGATTCTTAACGTATACTTACAGTTGATAAGTTGGTCTGAGTTGGCTTTATTTCTAAAACCTGACAACTTTGATTGTAATTGCATTTTGGGAACAAGAGAAATATTTATAGTATTTCCTATCAGTCACACTTAATAGGGCCAAAAAATCTACTTTCTGTATTTTGTATAAAATGTACAGTTTATAATTTGTAAACATAATTTAAACCGAAATAGGTGTCGATAAACAAGGGGCTCTGATATCTTATTTAATGCATTTCAGACGAGTGGAATAATCAAAAATCTTCTTTCGAGTAATTACCGTTTTTCTTCTTTGTTTGCATTTCCAACTTGCCTACTCTTCCCTTCGTGTGATTAAATAAACCCCCTTGGTTTATTACATATGTCGCTGTTGGGGCGTATGAGTAATAGAGGTAAAATTCCATACATCTTATCCCCAACACTAGGTGTAAAAATTTTAAAATGTCTCTTTTTATCACCTCCTTTATAAATATCAAATGTTGCACATGTGTTTATTTTATTTGTTCACCAATAAAAGTGATTGGTTGATACTCGCAGTTAAGTACGTGTCCAGGAAGTAGAATCCAACACGGCAGTATGGTTCACTCGATATTGCAGTGAAAACAATTTTCGGAGATGTTAAACAGGATGCATGTTTAGCGAAATGATCACTCACAGGTGTCTTAAAGGGGCTGTAATATGGATGTGTAATACAGACGAATAATGTTTTGTCTGTGAAAATCACGGTCAGAGAAGGACTTTTCAAATGTTCCTGAACTTTTTGACGGTATCCCAGTACTTAGTAATAAACTGTGTTCCTCACCTGTCATTTCTCTGTAATGACACAACCTTTCACATATACACTTAGACACAATGCAGCTTTTGTGTTTTTGCAACAGACTTCGAGATTCTTCGTCTATGTCTGTCGTATTGCCTCTTGTACTGTACAATATTCACTTCAAGTCTTTACATTGCAAACTATCATTACTTTTCTCCATTATAAAAGGTAAAGCAGACTCGTTACAAGCCTGGATTAGTTCAGAGGGTTCCAGGAAGTTAAGGTTTCCAGATTTCATGACAAAGGCACAGGATGGTGGTAAGGTTGTCAGCTTACGCACCGGCTGCCTTTACTCCCAGGAAATGCTCCTGGTACTCATTTCTTTTAGAGGCTGAGTCGACCCCAGGGACATAGTGCGATCGGAAGGATTTTATGTCAATGAAAAGATCCATTAAAACCAGTTGGAGTTTTCTCCATTATAAATGTCCAAACTGTATGCCACCCCTTTCACTGTGACATTCAACATCTACGCGAAACACTACCAAAAACAAAGCTATACCGTAGCAATGTTGCACATAAACAGGCATGTAACATTTAGCTTCCACGTGTAGGCAACAATAAAACTGGCACTTAAGCAAACAGTCAGTTTAAACACCTATTGTAGAAGCAACAGTACTCAAATAACAAACATTTCCCTCAACCAGGTACTCTCGTTAACGTTCAGTTTGTATATTAATAATCCCGTAACGATTCGAAGTTTTGTGTCTTAATGTAATATATTTTTTTTTCGAAACACTTACTGAACAAGTTTCTCGATACACCTACGTCCACCTCATTTATCTGAACATGTAGACGACAATAATTTCTAAAGTTAAGAGCTGCCTTAAGATTAAAAAAAAAAAAGGCTGAATTTTGAGCACAATAAATTTTTTTTTCCCATAAAATTCAAAACAAAAATAACGATTATTTCCCTGAAGAAAATAAAAAGATTTGTTTTTATAACGGATACGGAATGTGTTCTCTGTAAGCTAAGAACTGAATGTCTGTGTACAACTTAGAATGGCTTTGTCGTTCATGCGGCAAACTGGCCGATATAGCTCAGTCGGTATAGCGACTCGTTAAGAGATGGATGGTCCGGGGATGGAACCCCAATGGCGACGAGATTTTCCACACCCGTCCTGACCGGCCCTGGGACCCACCCAGCCTCCTGTGCAATAGGTGGTTAGCAGGTAGAGTACAAAATTAAGTAATAGATGTAATATTAAGCGCCATTAGTATGAGTTTGAAACAATCAGAATCCTTCCATCGTCTTGACGTAGAGTTTAAAATGGAGGACGATAAGGGAAATTTAATAAATAAATAAATAGATTAAATCTCACAATGAAATTATCCCTCTGAAAACATAAAAAATAATCCGTACCTTGGGGTAAGAAAAAATCAGTAAATTCTGTGAGCCTACGTCACATGTTAAATGTAATTTCACTGCAGCAGACAGGCAAGGTTTGCCACTCTTTCCACTCACAGCATTCTGATCCATGCACGTCCAGTCCGCAGCACTGGATTTATCGCTCCCAGCCCCACAGATCACTTGTTTCCACAAAATTACCGACAATTCAGTCGAACTTGACAAATTTCATCAATTACTAAACTTTGAAGATTATATGAAGATAAATTCTCCGTGTGTTTAATTGAATATGTCATGAGCGTATATGGAGGAGAGGGTGCATAGCTCCATGCGTTCTTAACCTCGCCAACATTTAGAGGTCAGTGGCCATTTTCATGCTGTGTTTGGTTTACAACTGGTGAAACAGTCCCTCAAATTGATTGGAAAAGGGGTTGGGGGGGGGGGGAGAGAAGGAGACAATGCTGTCTTCACAACGTCCGGATGGGAAGAATATTCGTCCTCAATTTTTTTTCAATGAATCTTTATTGGCTTTTTCGTTTAGACAAATATGACTGCTGGCTTTTGGTTGTACAAATGTGACTTCTAGCAATCGTCTAGACAGAGTGGTAGTTGGTAAGACTATTACAGTATGTGATGTTGTGTAGCCCATAGGTGGGGTTGATCCGTCGAGGCTCATAACGCTGTATGTGAGGTCCTCGCGTGTGTGAGGAGGTTTCCTCTGTTGGCGACCAGAAGGAATGGGTTCTTCCTAGGCGACAACAATCCTCAGGGTCAGGGATGACACTATAGGATTGTCAGGTAGTTCCGCACGCGTTTGAGGCGGTGTGGGAGGAGGTACGCTTTCCAGCGTGCACCTCAATTGAACGGCAGTCCACTGATAGCTTATTCCGCACGTCATCCGCTATACCGACTGAACTGCCTCTGCCGGTTAGTTTTATACAGGTATATAGCGTCAAAGTTTTTGGATTATATTTATTTAAAGAATTTAAGGGCAAAAGAGCTCGGTACAGTAGCTGGTTTATAAGGGTGATGACCGGGGCTCGGTTTGCGGCCGAGGCATATGCACGTATTCCTGTTTCCCCACTGCGTCCAGTCAGTCTCCGATTTCCCCAGGTCTTCTCTCCAGGGGTAACAAAAAATTTCCCTGGCGTAAAGCGGCCTGAGCCTGAAGTTGTCTATTCACCTCCGACTTGTGCTGTGTAATCACATCATATTGTTTGATTAAACACAGTGCCTACTTCAAATGCAGGCCGTTATTAAGCAGAAGGACAAACTTAACTTAATCATTGATTAATCAAGCAAAATGCCATATTTCCTAACCACTGCTTAATTAAGCCGAACCCGGTGGCCGCGCGATCTAAGACAGTCGCTAATTTGTTAATATTGCGGGTTCGAATCCATCCGCGGGCATGGATGTCTGTTTATTTTTGTGAGTGTTGTGTGTTGTCAGGTAGAGGTCCCTTAGACGGACTGATCACTCATCTAGAGGAGTCCTACCGAGTGTGGTGTGTCTGAAATTGATTTCGAAACATCGACGTTGAAAAGGCCTACGCCTACTAGAGCTGTGGAGCCATGAAACAGAAACTGCTAAGTTCAACACAGGGGCAAATTTATCTACACCACTATTTAACTAAACATAAGAACGAAACACTTTCACCATCGCCACAAACTCGATCGCAGGGTTCCCTATTCGATAGCACTCGGTGAAACAAATTTTTTTAAAAAATTAGAATTCACAAGGACGTGAAATGAACTGCTGTGACCTGATTAATGTATAAATGACAACACCCCGAGGACAGTTGTTTTCCGAGCCAAGATTTGAAGTCCAGTCTCATAAATAAGGTAAAGGTAAAAGGACCCTTACAGGTCCGGTGTGGCCCAGAGGGTGGGTAGAGGTATAGCTCTACTCTTCCATGATCGCGGCACTAGAAGGGGGTGAGTGGTCAGCAGGACGACCCGGCCGCACTTTACCCCCGAGAAAGACCCGGTACCCATTTTACAGGAGGCTGGGTGGGCCCCAGGGCCGGTCTGGTCGCGCGGAAAATCTCGTCTCCACCGGGATTCGATCCCGGACCGTCTAGCCAGTAGCTCAGTCGCTATACCGACTGAGCTACCGGGCTCACAGTCTCATAAATACCCAATGTTAATCCCTATATTATAATGCATTTCCATTCACTGAAGGCAAGGAATTGCTTGTGTTGGTCAAAATACTGAGTCAGTGGTATAACTGCACGGATCAGCGTGCAACAAACGATTTCTCTTAAGCATGACAGAGTAAACTTTTAAGGCCGTTCTTCCTGTCCAAAATAATCGTCACAGTAATCAACAAAACTAAAGGTGTCAACGATTGCTGACAATAAAACGCTGCAGACAGAAGCAATCAGGAAATGACAAGCGTTTCCCAAAGTTTTCCACATGGGGGCACACTAAGCATATAGCTCATTACATCACGGCATACCAAATCACGTGTTACCAAATAACTGCACTGGTGTGTGCCTGTGGGCTACATGCTTATTTTTATGGACTGCCAAAACCGTTTGGCCTTCAGGTGACCGTGCATCGTGATAAATTCTTATAATAAAACCAACTAGATGCACTAATTTCTCAAATTTATTTTTGGAATAAAACTCTACGTGTTTTGGACAGTTCCTCTGTCCATCATCAGGAGTTTTTCACTGTACACACAGCAATGGTATACGTCATACAGTTTTGCTGACAGCTTGCGAGCAGGATCAGGATGGAACAGTTCCATCCTGATCCTGCTCGCAAGCTGTCAGCAAACCTGTATGACATATACCATTACTGTGTGTACAGTGAAAAACTCCTGATGATGGACAGAGGAACTGTTCGAAATATGTAGAGTTTTATTCCAAAAATAAATTTGAGAAATTAGTTCATCTAGTTGGTTTTATTGTAAGCATGCCTAACCTACCTTAGATTTTTTTAAATTGAGTATTTCATAAATTGTATCCATTTTCGTCTATATTTGTAATGCTACAAATCAGTTGCGCTTCATACAAAGTGATGGTCCCAATCGATCGTCCTAAGGGGCCTAATTGACTAGTATTTCTATGGAATCCATTGAGGGGAAACCTGTATCTGACGGAATCAGGGTCAGTTTTCGAAAAAGCAGCTTTTGAAGAAACCCCAAGACGATAGACAAATGTGCAAAATAATGGTCACTTTTATTGCAATGCACGATCTTCGGGAACATTTACACTTAGCTTCTGTTCCACATGTTACAGCGACGAAATTACGATTATTTGTATAATGTACATGTAGGGAGTTGGCGAAAACTCCCTGTGTACGTATCGAAGTCGAAAGTAAGTTAGAGTGGATGTTACAGTAAAATAAGCTTTGGAAGTGACCCCCCATTAGCACGTGCTACAAGTCACATACGCCACCTATAATTTTCTATATATATATGGGACTTCCCCATTTCCAGTTCACTCATGAAACTGCAATGTTTTACGTATGGGACTTCAGCACTTGCAACACTGTGCAGCACCATGCCTCCAGGGGGGCAGAGGGACTTTCTGCTAATTCTGTATTGGCAGTACTCGTACCTTCTCTCGAAGTTCGGAAACTTTCGTTGTCAACAACAAAATAATGGGCAATGAAGCGAACAGTATCCTAACTTAGTAGGTAACTAAAAAAGTTAAATGTAACTGTCTTCAGATAACAGGCCATGAAGACCCAGAGGGGTTTCGATGTATAACCCTACCCTTTCTTTAACGTCGGTGCGAGATGAGGTACGTACTGAACACCATGCTCCGTCCGATCTACCCCCGCGATAGAGATCCGGTACCCATATTATAAGAGGCTGGGTGGGCCCCAGGACCGGGCCGGACGGGGGCAAAAAAATCTGGCTCCCATACATAGGTTTCGAACCCCAAACCGTCTCGCTTGTGACGACTCGCCATGCCGAATATGCTATCCTGGCCGTCTCTAAGAGAAGTTACAGCAGACTCTTACTAATCACTGTACCAATGTCATGTCTGCAGACCCGGAATTTCAATTCCTATGATAGGACTTTAAAGAAATATTAATTTGTTAATGTACTAACGAAAGTTTCTTTCTGTCAGTCCGGTCAAAGAAAATGTAGATTATGTACTCATTAAAGCGAAAGTTCTATTGTTAGGAAACGTAATTTTCTTGCAAATCAATAAGCCCCGTGCCGCAACATCTGAAGAGTAACAGCACCAAGCAGATGTACAGGTGACCTTCTGTTCTTGCATTTCTAAAGTTCCCTTCTTGAATCTTGGACTGGATACCAGCTACACTATGGTTTTCATGAATTTCCTCAGTATCTGTAGGCAAATGCCGGGAGAATGTTCCAATTAGGTCAAGTCCGCATTCTTCCAAATTCTGTATAATTCGTCATTCATCATTTTTCCCATCATTCGCCGCTAAATAATCTGAGATACCGACAGTAACGTAAGATAAAACACAAACAGAGGAAAATAATAAAAATGTCCGAGAAAGTAGATAGTTTGTAGCAAAACTATTACCTTAACCTTCGTGATTTTCCTCGGCCTTTACTGATCACAGGTGTAAAAACAGACTACAATCTCTTTCGTCAGAGACTCATTACTTCTCAACACACATCCGGACGCATCACCAATCTCCACTGGCATTGACCTACAGAAGAAATAAACTTGTTGCAATCACATCACTGTGCACTTGTCCTGTGACACTCCGATGTTCAGACAACACTTTCACTAGAGTCGTTCTGTTATAATGAGCTGCAATTCTGCCGTGCTCTCTCCCCGCACTAACACAAGTACGCCAATATGCCTACCTTTTAAGGATATTTTAATACAAACACCGTAAAATATTCGTTTGGTGTGTATAATAATGTCTTTTTTAATTTTTAATTAATTTTAATAAACTTTTTCGCCAAAAGTGTTCACCATAAGTCTCCGCTTCTGGTAATCCGTTTAACTTCATGCTTGCTACTTATGCTCCTAATCAGTCGAGACGAATATTAAGGATATTATGGCTTTGACACCTGGAAGGTTTGTGCACAGATGTCGACGTTTCGGAAGGACGTGCTGCCTTTATCTTCAGGACTGAAAGGACTAGGTCTAAGACGAGGCTGAAGTGGATGGACTGAGGACCTGCTTCGATCATGAGTTAGAGTTGCTAGGAATGAGACCAATTCTAAAGGTGAAGAGGGGAGAGGAGATAAAACGGTTCACGGGGCGTAAGTTCATCCGGAGAGTCGACGTAAATTTACAGCACTATTCCTTGTCGGATTCCGAAAGAACAGAATCTGATGAGGTATTCGCTCTTATGGGTTTTTGCGCAGCGTGTGATAGTAATTCTTTACTGAAGTTTCGGGACATCTTCAAGGGTCAAGCAGAGCAAGAAGAAGAGTTTGACCCTTGAATATGGGAACAATAGGCTGTCCCAAAGCGCCGGTAAGCAACTAGCAACATAGGTTGCGTAACAACCCAGAAGAGCGATTTCCATCTACACCGCGGGGTTCAGCCTGAAATTTCGACACGCAACTATCATAGTGAAACTTCGATAACTTACATAGAAATGTGGGGTGTCTGAGAGCAGGGTGCAAAGAATTGAGAGAAAATGAAAACAGGAACTGAGAGGACGTTGGCAAAAACTGCTTATCCCTCTGAATAATAAATAATATTATTCAAAAGTATTCACTGGTTCAGTGTCTGAGAGTACCTCAGTTTAAGGGGCCCACCTATCGAAGTTTGAACGTGGTGACGGAAGCAGGAAAGAAAAAGGCTGTTTTAATTAAGTGACCTAATAGACAATGGACCAAGACCAAATAAAGAGGTTTGGTGTTGATTAGCTTGGACAAGCATCAAAGTTCTGTAGGACTGAGTGTGATAGTTCTTCCATTCTACCATCCGCAATACACGAGCGAACCTTTTTGTGTGTGAAACTTTCTAGGCATTGCACCTTTTCCTTTTGACAAAAGTGACATCAAGAAAATGAACGGCATCAAGCCTTACAACGATGATTCTGACACAGGAAATTGGATAAGTGGGAGAAACCTTGTACCAATACCACTTTGTTTTTACCATTCGGTAAATGCTGTACAGGGAAATAATACGGGGAGAGTCTCTCGCTAGAGGCCCCAAACTGTTGTCTATAAAAAATTATGTTATTGAGATAATGACTTGAAAATTTATATACACATACCGGGAACGATGCAAAACAGGACCTGCTCATAATCGATGCTGAAACTGGTCTCCTTTCACATCC
>Ga0131853_10028136_pt1 | contig 10073 bp, 12 predicted proteins | sample TergutLab28metaG_FD_92764 | JGI IMG/M metagenome (GOLD analysis project Ga0131853, IMG submission 92764) | Labiotermes labralis P1 segment gut microbial communities from Petit-Saut dam, French Guiana - Lab288 P1 (version 2) (version 2) | ecosystem: Host-associated > Arthropoda: Insects >... | reverse complement strand
GGCATGATTCTGGGGGATGAACCCCCTCTTGTAAATGTGCATATCGAAAATAAGATTAACCGTAGGCGGAATGGGGCGGAACAGTGGCTATAGTCACTGAGCCTGGAAATAAAGTCTACATAATTTCGTTTTCAACGAGGCGGCGGTTAGGTGATAATACGTCTGTCCCGTTTCGGTATAAATAGGGGAGTTTGGAAGAGGGTCGTGTTATAGCCCCCTGACCATCCATGAGTGATGATGTTCTGAAATTCAAGCATTCGTTCTCTTGTATAGTGAGTGGTCCTATTAAGTCGGGCAAAACTTCGTTCTGCATATGGTTTCTACAGAACCTCAAATCATTGTGCACCGAAAGATAATACGGTGGCGGCATTATCTGGTGTTACATTGAGAAGATTGTCGTTCCGAAAAGTGAGCAGTTTCCCTCAAACACTACATATTACGAGGGCGTACCGGAGAACTTTGTTGGTGGTGGTAAACCGCGCCTCGTGGTCCAAGACCATCTGCTGAACGACGTCTATCCAAACAAGTGTGCGACTTGTTTATGAGAGGCAGCCTTCACAGAAATATCAGCGTGAATTTGATTAAGGAAAATCTGCTTCATCAGGCCCGGTACTGTAGAGACATATCGTAGAATGCACATTATGTAGTCGCGTTGAAAAACGTCAGAGATAAGAAGCAATTCATGTACTTGGCCAATCAAGTGTATCCCGAAGAGTGTCTCGGTCTGTATAACGCCTACCTGGATGCGACACAAAGGCCCCACAGCTACATAATCTTAGATTTGACACAAGAGACGGATGACGGTATCGGGTTTCGAACCAACATATACCCGGAAGGTTATCCTCTAGTCGTGTACTGCGATATAGGCGATGAAGCTTGTGAAGTCGAATTACCACGCTCTACAGGTGCTCAGGACTGCCGAAACGAGTTTGCGTAAAGCCCTCAGAACCAACTGTAACAAGGAACTCGGGAACTGCATTAGCTAATGCGTGTTGAACGTGCTAAACGGCAATTTAATATTGTCAGACTGTAACACGCCCAAGCTGCAAAAACCCAAGTCAGCGCTTCGCAAGGTCGCCGACAGGCACGTGTCTCTCTCAAGCAAAAATCCACTCATAGTACAGCGCGGCGGATTTCTGCTGCCCCTACTGAGCGCCATACTGCCAACGATCGCCAGCTTAATCTTTAAGCCAACATAAAAGATGTTACGTAAGATGTACCTCGTCCCTGCCGATTATTACCATAGGTGCGACCCCGCCCCTCGCCTCGCGATCGTAAAAAGGAACACCATCCGAGTGAAGAGTGGGTTAAGATGTGTCATAAGATTCGCGAGGATATCAGACGGAAGACGCGGACGAAGACTATCTCTGATTTCCTGAGACGAGCGATGTTCGACAGGGAACTACCCGACAGGGAACTGCTCGCCTCCTCCACCGAGCCTGAGCCAGAGTTAGCAAAAGAGTTGATTGTCACTAAAGTCGAGGCGAAATTGCTGCCGCCCCCTCCCCCTTCCTTGGACCCCTAAACGAGGTTACGATGATGACGTCACGGAGGGGGCTCAGACGTAAGAAGAAGAAAACGCTAGTCCCCCGAGGCGTTTTCTCGTCACAAAGTAAGTTATACGTGAGGATGGTAAACAATTGATGATTGGTGATTCCGCCGTGCTTATAGATCCAGATGATATCACAAATAAGGGAACAGTGTTTAGAGAGACGGAGGGGCTGTGGGAACTTTTGACGCGTAAGAACGTGAATACGCAACTTGTAGGGGAGGAGGACCTGAAATATATAAAAAATATTGATATTGACTAACGCTCATTCGACTAGATATCAGCCTGGCGATAACAATAATATAACGCGAGGAAAGAAATTTCGCGATGTCATTGCACCCCTCTTCGTGAAACTGAAGTGACGGGTTGTCGAATCAGCGTTACGTCGTAAGTGGGTAAAGTATTAATGACAAATATTAGCAGGTTATATTATGACCCGGCCACACCGTCAGCCTTCTCGACTCTGCGGAAGCTTCGGTCGGCCACGGCGAAGGAAGGTAAACTGGACATCATCAGAGGCTGGTTAGGAAAGCAGGATCCCTACACGCTTCATAGGACGGTGAGGAAGCGTTTTGCACGTAATCCCTTTACAGTGTCTAACGTGATGTACGAGTGGCAATTCGATCTGTTGTATGTGCAGGCCTACGCCAAATACAACGATAATTAGCGATTCATTCTTTCGGTAATAGAAGTATTCTCGAAGTATCTAATCTGATCCCCATAAAGACAAAGAGCTGGCCGTCTGACGCCTCAGCGTTTCGTTCCATATTCGATGATCCTAAATATTCGACAGAACGTCGCCCCATATGGTTGCGCACTGATAAGAGCAAGGAATTTCTATATAAACATTTTCAGGACATGTTACGGGACGAGGGCGGGGACATTCAGTTTCAGGTGTGCAGGAACCCCGACTTGAAATGTGCCTTAGTGGAACGAGTGCATCGCACGAGTCGCGATAAACTCTATAAATATTTCACAAATAAAATACCAATATATATATATCGATGTCCTGCCGAAATTTGTCAAGGCCTACAATGACACGGTTCACTGAACGGCAGGCATGGCGCCCTCGGGAGTCACCGACTCGGATGTGCAATCGATATGGAAGAGGATGGAGGCGGCCCGGAGTGAAGGATTTCGTGTCGCGAAAGCAGCGACGTTTTGGGTGGGGCAACACGTGTGCATCAGCAAACAGAAAATGCGGTTTGCCAAGGCTGCCGAACATAATTTCGGCACGGAGTCTTACAGGCTCACGAAAGTAATCGATAGGCGGCCGCGTGCCGTCTATGAACTAGAGGATTTAAATGGCACACCAATCGACGATCAGTTTTATCGCGAGGAACTGACCCCCGTACGAATAACTGACCGGACTTCCTATAAGACAGATAAAATACAGGACAAGAGGGTCAGAAGAGGCATTCGCAAATATCTCGTCCGCTGGCGAGGTTACAGTCAGGTTTTCGACTTTTGGGTGACTGCTGCTAGCGTGAAGAATATCTAAGTATGGCGACACAGAGCCACTTTTACGTCACTCTGTCCAGCAACGCCTCGCGCGACCTCTACGAACAGAATACGCACGCTGATTTCACGGTGAAACTGGCTCAGCCCCTGGACCTGGTTTCGACCTCAAATTGGGAGGTGGGGCTGTGTGAAATTTCGTGTTCCTCACCCCTGCGAGGAAACACTGGCACTAATATACTGTAACTTGATATCCCCGCACTTCGCGGGCGACAGCACCATCCGCAGCATGCGGACATACGCCTTCCCATCGTGTCATCACGATTTTCGAAACGTGTAATATGTGCCTGTCGAGCAGGGCAGATTTCAGCACATCCGAATAGAATTCCTGACGACGGAGGGCTGCACATCCCCTTCGAGGACAGCACGACGCCCAAGAATGTGGTGCTTCATTTTCGGTAAAATTACGATTGGTAAATGGTATAAATGGGGCGTCACCATCTTGAATGGGATATTTATGGGTATGCATCCATTAGAAGTGTACTACCTAAATCAGGCGCGTCGCGGCTTAACTACTACTGGGTCTGACCCGCACTACATTCAGCGCGGACACGGGATAGGGAATTTTTTCAACAATCTCTTCCGTTGGGCAGCGCAGTCCTGCGGAACGGGACCAAAGCAGTGGGGCGCGAGACATTATGTACCGGTGGCAAGAAACCGGCGGATATCGTTGAACGCAACCCTACCGACACGTCAACCGCTGGGATATAGTGTCTAAACACCTGATTGACTCCGCCCTATAGTCGATTGGCAAATTTCGGGGCTGGGGCCTTATACGCACCCGCGGTGTAACTGTGGCTGGAGGTAAGAAAAAGAGGAGGAGAAAGGAGCCTAAGCATGCTCCAAGAAAAAATAAAATGGACATATTTTCCCAGTTTCACTTCAGTCACTCTTCTGCATTTGAACATGTCTGCTGCCGTTGAGGTAGCGTCCATCAGTAGCGAGTTTGACATATTTGCACATAGGCCTATACAGACGTCTGAACTCGGGACAACAGAGTTCGCATGTAAACCGATCGCACCGTCGATCAAATTGATCTTGAATTTTTAATGCCTGCCGATAACGACACGTATATCGATCTAGATATTAAACTGTACGTCAGAGGTAAATTGATATCGGCCTCGGGAAAGAATGTGGATTTTTCGGACCACACGGGCGTGACATAATTTCCTCCGCTCCCTATTCAGTCAATGTGACGTCACTCTCAATGGCGTCAAAATCACGCAGGCCAGCGAGCATTACTTGTACTTCTCATATCTCGAGATTCTGATGAACTATAGCTCAGAAGCCACAGCCAGTACTACTCGAACGCCTTCTGTTATCATGATATTGGCGAAATGCAGCCTGTCGATCCCTCGGCCCAGAATGTGGCCGCAATGACGAACAAGGGATATATTCTTCGTTGGAACGAGATTAGCGCGAGTAGGGAAATCGAGCTATTCGGTCGATAACATATTCACATATGGAACGTGCTCCTATACTTGCTGTCGGTCGTCAGGTTGCAGATCAGGTTGACCAAGGTCCGGCCTAGCTTCCTTCTGATGCAAAAGAGCGTCGATTGAAAGACCGTTTTGAACTTACTGGACGCCCAAATACGGGTTAGGCGCATGAGGTCGAATCCCGCCATAGTGCTGGGTCACACTGCGACGCTTAATAAAACGGGCAGTCTTGCGCCCTATAACCTGACAAGAGTCGAACTCAAGACGTTCACATTCGCGGCCGGATCTAAATCCCTCTCTATTGACAAAGCCGTCCTGGGTCCCTTCTCCATGGTTAAGAATACAGATTTTAACAGTTCGTTGGACAGCAACCCGTAAAAATTTCAGCATTACATCAGCGATTTTTCGCTCTTTGTGAACGGTAAACAGTTCCCTAAGAAAAGCCTGACTCTGGGCATGGATCATGAAAAGAATTCCGTCATGGGCTACAGGACGCTCTTCGAGGCTTCCGGCATACCTACTCCAATACGGGACTGCAGATAACACACAATATATATATATATAAACGGCCATTTTATATTATTAATTGACCTCACACCTGATAGGGGCGCGTCGGAGTGTCATACGTCCCACCCCGAGAACGGCAATAACAGGATCGAATTGAAATTCAATAAGTCATTGCCTGAGGCGATTACGTACATGTTGTACCTGGAATTCGACAATTCAGTCCTCATAGATTTCGAACGTACATTCACGACCGACTTTTAAAAAATGGACACCGTGGAAATTCTGTGTACGCTGCGTGACGTCAACTACTTCCTCGACGTTTCCCCTCCGATCTCCTGCCACAGTCAGAAGCCCGAACCGCCACCACCGTCATCGTCAATGCCAATCCCCACACACAGTGAGGTTCACACTGCCTGGCCGTGCACTTCCGACCCAAATCTTCGAGTGTGTACTACTTTGATTAATACGGTATCTTACCGCTCGTACCCAGCATCCAGGCATTCTTCAAACGCAACTGCATGACATGGGACTATAAAATGCGACAGCTGCTGGGTCTGACGACCGACTTCTGTGAAACGTATTCCTGTCTATTCGCCCTCTACATGGATAGGGGCTACGCGCCCCAAAAATTCATCTCGCTCTTCAATGCTTGCGAACATGCAGACCGACAGTTGGAACGGCCCTTGACTGACGAATTCGGGGCCCAGATGCCTCAGGTCGGTTGGGGTCTATGCTGCCGCAGCTTCCTATAAAAGGTAGGTACCCTGCCCGATTCAAATTATTCCTAATCTAACAGGGTTGCTGGCAGGGAGTTCGTGATGGATTACGAGTTCTTGCTGGGGCACCAGAAAGAGACGGTCGTCAAGGAATTGTGAGTGGCCAGCGCCGCCGCGTCCGTGACGTTTCGTTTCAAGAGCCCTTACAAGATGGCGGTTCACGGTTCGTCAGAGAAGGGCATGAATTGGGCCGACGGACATATAGAATATAAAGAATTGAACACGTTCCTCTCTGAGGCCGTGGCCTGTTTCGCACACCTCAACGCCTACGGAGTCTCTAAATGCACACTCCTCGCCGGACTGACGGAACGGCCGATCCATAACCTAGAGGATCTCGCGTGCCCCTAACACGTCTGTTTCAATCACAAACACTGGTGTAAATTGCCATGCTACAAGTATCCCAGATTCTCTTGCGCAACCGAAACCGCGCATTCACTCCAGGAATGGTTGGTGTAGTATCTGCAGAAAAATGATTTTATCCAATGTCCTACTTATAATTCACGTTATTCCGCCGAATTTGTTGCAGCTCTATAAAATCGATCACGTCCCGCATTATTGTGCTGCTGCGATGTCTACTAGTTAACAACCTGCTACTAAGAGGAAGCGCGCCCTGGAGCAGTTACTGCCCGAGATCTCGTCCGAAATCGGCCCCTACTGGTCTGCCAGTCCAGGCTTCGATCCCCGGAGAGTACTGCCGAGGCGTCTATTTTTCATCAAATCCGACGCGACCAAATACGTGTATATCGATTTCTACCCTGGAGGCGACTATAAGCCGCTGGTGGAATTCGTCACCAAACGGAGGGGCGGGTCGAAATCCATCGTTCTGAAGGACCTGCATGTCGACACGCTGGCTGACACTCCACCCAATTTGCTCGTTTCCTTCTGCGATGGAGAAGGGGCAGGGGCAGGTTGCGTGAGCGGTGTCTTCGACCTATCGCCGCCGAAAAGCTTCAGGTCGGTAAGACTGTATTTCGGCACGCAATATATTAGCCTAACTATACTGGACCTACATCATCTCGTCCGAATGTTTCACGTAGTACAACAACAATTGCGCGATTACACTACCGCTTTCCCGGGCCTTCTTTCGTATGTCACATCGTCCGTAATATCAGTGACGTATGTCGAACCCGTGACAATGCCAGTGACCTCATAGACTATCGTCATCTGTTCGAGGAACTCGTGAAAGTGGTACAAATTTATGGTTCGCTATTGCATAACCAAATAAACGCCTAATTTAACCGAATTGTTTATTTTCTTGGAAGATCACATATAATACTAAAAATATTCACTGCAAATACCTTACACCTCGCCACGCCTTCTTAACACACAGGAGCAGCAGCAGCCACCGGCGCGGATACAGCAGTCACCACCTCGACAGCCACCAGGACACGGATGCAGCAACGACCTCCTACGTGTACTCTGACATCAATTCTCTCTCAAGGGGGTTTACGCACGTTTCAGAATGATGACCTCAGGAATACAAACGCGTAACTCCGCTTTCATTTCCGTACATTCCTGTGTTTGAGGTGCTCTATTTATGGTTACCGAGGGGGAAGCAGAGGAATATTGTGTGGCTCAATGACCCGAAATGAAAGCACCTACCGAGAGACAAATTAAACGCCAAAGGAATGGTAGGGGGAACAGTGGCGATAGTCACCGAACCAGAAGATGAAATATATCGAATTTCATTCCTTAGAGGCAACCTATCGTGAAGAAGGTTAACACGTAGGAGGAAGCGTTTGTCACATAGTCGTCGTCTATTGAAGAATGTAATTCAATATATTTTACCTTCGGCTTCAGTGACAGTCAATACGGTTCCCCTCCCCTTTCTCTTATGTGTATTTTTCCTCTCGGTGTGCACGTTTACAACGGTGGGTCATTGAACCATACGAATTTTCCTCTGCGACCCTGGCATTCGGCAGTCATGAGCAGAGGCACTTCAAACACATCAGCTATATATGGATACGTAAACGATGTTGCATGAGTGTGTTCGTGACGATTATTCTGCAACATGTGCGTTGACATTTCGATAAAAAAAACTCCCTGCACTGAGGTATCTTGTACAAACTTCACCCACCTCCTGTCTACACAGTAGCACGATGCACACGCAGACGTCCACCACTAGTAGCTTCACGACACACAATGCTATAATTGGGGATGTAGCACCTTCACGAAGCACACACGCAAGCGCCCACTACAACATTGCTATGATGGGGTGTGGTTTCGTTTTATACAGCCTTCCCCTCTTCTCATTCGATACACCGCAAGACCGTGATTGGATCTATGTTCCGTCAGTGGCTTCAAAATTAGATGCCTGCGTCACTTCGTGACATCGCCATCCTACCTGTCGCAAACCCAGCCTTGTTGATATTGCAGAAAGAGGAACGCTCGTGCACGTGTCTAATTAAAGTTAGATAAGTAACAAGGTGAATGTACTTAATTAAAATTCTAACTCTGCGCGTGACTGGCAACTCTCCTTCCCCAGCATTAAATTTCTCATGGACTGTCACAGGGGTGACCAACACACTTGCCTTATGCCTCTTAACATACATTTACCCAAGCTGGTGCGAAATTTTTGGGGAAAACGTAACTTCATTAGGTCTATCACGTGGAAATTGGAACTCATCGTGCAATCGAATTTGATTTCATCCATTTTAACCTTCTCTTCATAATAGCACTCGTGGGGGGGCTTCTCCTCACCATATGTTGAGGAACGAACTTCTACCAACCCGCACGACGGAACGCCCGCCATGTAATAAATTCCTTGGTTCCAAACTTGAAGGGACGAGGGGCCCGTATTGTGCTCCAGTGCCTGGAAGAGGAGGACCCAGCTGAACGGCGGCTGACCCAACCACGCCGAAAATATTTTATTATTATTAATATTATTGTTATGCATTTCCGTGACATTCCCTGCAACGCTCCGGAACGACTAAAACTGGGCGGGGGCGACGGAGGCGGGCCGACACCCTAAACGTCAAACGCCTTCTCACACTACAGTAGGCGCCACCTGCATAAAACCTAACCTTCTTTATTGCGCATTACTCCGGCCTCACTTACGTCCTGGGGCCACGCTACCAGACTTCACGGGGCACCATATCCTTTTCAATAACATGGTGTACTCAAGAACGAGCAGTGCGCGGGACGAATTTAGTTCTCTCTTGCACTCAACACACACCTCCACCGCAGACTACCAGACTCCGCTGTTGCACTCTATCTATTCAGTAATATTGTTCGATCAATAAAGAGCAGTGTGTGGGACGCAATTAGGTCTCTCTTGCACTCAACTCTACCATTGGCGTAGGGGTGGGGACTGCAATACCAGATTTTACGGGGGCACACACTTATAATCTATCTTTCAAATTATATTGTGCGCTCAAGAACAAGTAGTGCCACAGCATCACTTAAGCACTTCTTAAACTCAACACTACCATTGGCGTACGGGTAGCTACGGAGGGATCGCAATACCAGAATGTAGGGCCTGCCACACATTTCAATAATACGCTCAAGAACGTGTAGTGCGAGGAACGCATTAAGTCATACTTGCACTCAACCCTAGCATCGGCGTAAAAGTGGCTATGGAGGGATCGCAAAACCATAATGTACGGGGCCTGCCACGCTTTTCAAAATTATGCTCAAAAACGGTTAGTGTGAGGGACGCATTTAGACCATCCTTGCACTCAAACTTACCATCGGCGTAGGCGTGGACACGGGGGATCGCGATACCATAATGTACGGGGCATGCGACAGTTTTTAATATTATGCTCAAGAACGATTATTGCGAGGGACGCATTTAGACCATCCTAGCACTCAACCCTACCATCGGCGTAGGGGTGGCTACGGAGGGATCGCAATAACAAACTGTACGGTACCAGGATTGCGTTTATAATATTATGCTCAAGAAAGAATAGTGCGGGGGACTCGTTTAGACCATCCTTGAACTCAAACACAAAACTCTACCTGTCTGCATGCTACCCTGGTGGCTTGTGCCAATTTTTTAGTTATGGGGTCCACGACACGCCAAAATTTTTTAAATTTTGAGCACGGGGGATTTGACCCTGGGAGGACTATAAGAGCCACATTACTACTTGTATGTGTGCGTAATGTGTGTGTGTTGTGTGGTGTGTGTGTTTGTGTGTGTGTGGTTGTTTGTGGGTGTGAGTTTGTGTGGTTATGTGTTTGGGTGCGTGTGTCTGGTGTGTGTGTGTGTCTGTTGTATGATGTGTGTCTTTGAGTATGTGTGATACGGAGTGTGTGTGTTTGGAGTGTGTGTGTGTGTGTGGTGTG
>Ga0131853_10028135_pt1 | contig 10073 bp, 7 predicted proteins | sample TergutLab28metaG_FD_92764 | JGI IMG/M metagenome (GOLD analysis project Ga0131853, IMG submission 92764) | Labiotermes labralis P1 segment gut microbial communities from Petit-Saut dam, French Guiana - Lab288 P1 (version 2) (version 2) | ecosystem: Host-associated > Arthropoda: Insects >... | reverse complement strand
GAAATAAAACAGTACCAGAAAAAGTGGCTACAACATGTACAGAGGATGGACACAAACAGACTACCAAAACAAGCACTACAATATAAACCAAAAGGACGAAGGAACATAGGACGACCGAGGAAGTGATGGAGGGACCAAATTCATCTTGAGGATCAAGGAACAGGAAACACGCCTAACCCTTCAGGAACATTATGATGATGATGATGATGATGATGTAATTTTCTTTTCAACATGGTCACCCATGACTTGTGCAGAATGCTGAGCTTAAGCTTTAAAAACCTGTCACTTCAATAATCTATCTTGAAATGGACTGTTAGTGTGTTGATAATGACATTGCAAGTGTAGGTGTTTTAGTGGGCATGTAATTCTTTTATTCACCTAGCAATGGCAGATACAAAAACATTGGCCCTACTGGAAGAGTATGTTTAACTTCGTGCATGATTATAAGACCGTGCCCATTTTTCAGACAATGAATTGCAAAAAATTCTCATATTATATTCAGTAAATGCTGTATTATTTTTGGAACTGAAGAATAGTAAAGAATTGCCTAGAGACAGAATGCAAATGAGTAGATAACCAAAGAATACTGGAATACCAGGCACTTGGGCAAGGTGGTTTTTGAACGAAAAATGGAGAAACTGTACGCTTATGACAAATGTGGGAACAAGTAATTTGAATCTCATTGTGATTATAGTGGATAATTATTTTTTCCAACAACTATCAGGTGCCACTTTCTTTTGGCTGATATCGTATTAACATGAATAACTGGGTTGATATTTAAATTTTAGTGCATGATTTATGAAAAACATGAGTATTATTTGAACAGAAAAAGCTAAAATTATGAAATAAACAGCATTCTGTGGAAGATAATACAGAGCTTATGCAGCATGTCTTAAAATGCAGTAAATTTCATTGTAGCCTAAATATATAAAATGAATTTCTACGAGTGTTTTTCCGTGCATTCACATATGTGAATATAGGTCATTGAAAGGCTAAAATACCCTACTCAGTCCACCCCTCACATGAATGGCAGAATAGTGATGGGGAGTGACAAATCAATGTTATCAGCTGCAATAAGGACCCTGTGTGAGGATGTTAACATGTTAATATGATTATGAGGTGTACAGTGGGTGAACTGTGGTCTGCGAGAAACGTAGAACTATGCAGGAAGGCTTGGTTTGGGACTATGTTGAAAATTTAAAAGAATTATTTTGGATGTGTTTTTCAGGAACTGGTAATGAAAGACAGTACTAGTAGTTGTGCATTGAACAGAAGCAGACATGGAAACATTTCTGTGTTTTAGGAACACTAAAAGCATAATAATGCGCACATGATGATGAGACATTTTACATGTTTTTATAGTCATTTTTCTTATCCATTATATAGCAGTTTCATTACATGACACTAAAAATGTGAGACCCTTAGTTGTATTACATTGTTAGATTTCACAGCACTCATTTTTGCTGTGTAAAGTAATTATGTTACATTTTTAGTGTTTGGTGATAACGTTTGCTAGCAAAGAATATTGAGAGAAAACATTGGTTTCAGAGGGCTAAAGAGGAAACAGAAGTAGATGCTGCAGAAGAGGACATCCAGCAACGTCACTTGAAGTTGCTGTCACATAAACATAACCTGGAACAGCAACTAGGAACTGCAAACAGTGCTGTACCGCCTCCTTCTGAGAAGCATCGTACTTTGCGACAGCAACAAGAACAGCTCGCAAATGACCTCAGAAAGGTTGTTTTGTGATTTCTACCTAAGAAATTTGCCTGTCTGAACATAATAGTTCATGTACTCTTGTCCCGTAGCTTCAATGGTAGGGAATTTTATTTCAGTACTTGATCTAAACAAAATGCTTAGTGTGCTTTTGTTGTGTATGCTCTGCATTGCTTTGGGGTATTATTTGAGAAGTTGATCCAAATAAAATACATAGTGTATGCTTGTTCTATACCTTCCATGATACAGGGTTTTACTTCAGCAGTTGATAGTTACTCAGGTGATTCAGAAATGTTTTTGTTATGGAGCCTGAAGCTGCAAAACAGGGACCTTAGAAACGTGCCATATCAATCCACCATACAATGTTGTAATTCTTGATTCCTGGTGAAACGTAGGTATGATGAATTGCTTCTTCTTCTTCTGCTTCTCCTTCTCCTCCTCCTTCTTCTTCTCCTCCCTCTTCTTTTTATCCTCATCATTCTTCTCCTCCTCCTTCTCCTCCTCATTCTCCTCCCCCTTTTTCTCCTCCTCCTCCTCCTTCTCCTCCTCCTCTTCCTTCCCCTTTTCTCCTCCTCCTCCTCCTTCTTTTTTTTCTTCTTCTTATTCTCATTCTTCTTCTCCTCCTCATCCTCCTCCTTCTTTCCCTTTTTCTTCTCCTTCACTTCCTCCTTCTCCTCCTCATCCTCCTCCTCCTCCTCCTTCTTCTTCTCATTCTTCTTTTCCTCCTCCTCCCCTTCTTCTCCTCCTTCTCCTTCTTCCTTTTCTCCTCCTCCTTCTCATCCACTCACTCTCTCTCTCTCTCTATTTGTGTCAATGGAATAGAGTCCTCCCTCAGAAACAGTCATTAGAGCTGGTCAAGAAATTCCAGCCCTTTTTTGGAACTGTAATATTCACTGTCACATTCAGGAGAGTACACCGTTCTTCATCATATCTTGGCTTTTCAGTGAAAAACATGAATATAAAGTACCATACTCACTTTGATGTAAGATGACTCTGCGTATAACTCAACCCCCTTCACAAGCATCTGTTGTCAGGAAAATGCCTATAAAAACATGGCTAACTATGTGCATGATGATAAAGTGACTCCACATTTTTCAGAAGATGAATTAGGAAAAAGTTCTCATATAGTATTTCGGTAAGTACAGTGTGCAGTGCATAAATGTTGTGAAAAAAAAAATGAATGAAACATATTTTCACCTTTTCAGTTACGTAGAGAAGCTTCTTTGGAGCATCATACAAAAGAGAGGGACATTGTAACTTGTGTGGCTGAACTGGACAAATTACTGCAAAGGGCTAAGTGGACCAGGGTGATGGCAGAGAGACAGCACAATTTGCAGCCAGGGCAAAACAGTGTCAAGGTAAACTACAGTGTTGTGGATAAGATACATGGTAACAGCCTCATATGAGATTTGTCTAGGGTATAAGCTTTTTATACCCTATTTGAGAAAAATGTGAACTGCAGATTGTGTTAAAATCAAACAGAATATTACAGAAACATTATATTGACTCTAAATCTAAACCTAGAAATGTTTGTAATATATTTAAAATATTTTGTACTTATTTTATAGGACATGATAGAAAAAAATGAAAAATGGAATTAAGATTTCTTCATACAAGACATTTTGTTAGTCCATTCTTCTGTCAGCATGTTGTATGATGACCATCATTAAGATAGCTTATATTCATGATCAGCCAATAACAGTGTTGAATTATAAACATGCTTATATGTAAGTGGCTCCTGCGATGGGCTTTTTGACCAGTTGCTTGCATGCTAACTCTTGAGAACTGAGATAGCACTGCAACAATATTAAGCAATCGATTCAGACATCATTGTAATTCCATTGAGCATAATTTTGGTATTATGCAACCCAAACCCCAAAAGTATAAACATAACCATGCAATGAGGTTCATAAACAGTGCAGGGACTGAATACCCATGTCTTAATGCTGAAAGAACCTAAAATTGAGAAATCTTATGTAGAGAAAAGTTGTACATTATTTGCATGGGTTGTTGGCCAAGACTACAAAACAAGGACCTGAAGTGTGGCAAAATATTAAATAAAGCAACTTTAAATCAGGATTCTGCTGATAATACAGGGATTTATGGGTCTGCAGTGCTGCAGATTATAGGATGGGACTTAAAAGTGTGCAGATTGCTGCTGAGTGGTTGCCACCATGTTTCAATAACATACTACTGTGGGCACACTACAAGACACACATCAACCTGGAATGATTTTGTCTGAAGGGCTAGAGCACGTTAAATTTGACAATTCTGATTGATGAAATCTGGGCAAGGGCCTACAAAATGGAATTCAACTGACAGTCATCTGAATGATGTCATTCACATTCACCATGCAAACACAAGGTTTGACAAAATCCATGTTGTTAATGTGTCATCCAATTGCACGGATCAAATTGTGAGTGCACAGTATTACAAGTAATTTCTGCAGAACCACCTATGTCATGCAGTCAAGGAGAAGCATTCATAACTGGTTGAAAGTGCCACAATCCTGCCTAACAATACTACAGTCTGCTCAGCAGACAGTTTTAAAAATGTTCTCCATCATTGATGATGGGAAGTTTTACAGCACCCTCCCTATTCTCGTGACCTCAGTCCATGTGATTATGATCTGATTCCCAAACTGAAGCAGCCACTGTGTGGGAAATGATTGCTGGGAGAACACGTTGACATTAGCACAGATTAGTGTGTCAGGTAGTGTCTGTGGTGTTTATTGCCTTCCCCAGCAATGGCAAATAACAATATACAACTTTGGGGTCAGCTTTGAAGGTTGTTAAGGGTTTGTGGTTTGTACAAGTAGTTTGTATTGGACTTTTTATTCTGTACATATTCTGTCCTCCACAAGAAAACAAAGAAAGCATGATTTAAAAGACACACATGGTTCACTTTCCTCCTACTGGTGGCTTCTCTACATATGCCCCCATCTGATGGTAACATTTTCAAGTACATGCCATGTGCTTTCAAAGATATGGTACTCTTTTTTGCCGTTGTGCCACATTTTTGACCAAGAAAAACAGTTACCATGACTAATGGATTGACTCTCATACGTCGTCAGAAATTCTATGTTTGAGATTATGTAAGTCTGCTGGATGTGTTTGAAACACAGTGCATCTCAAGTATCCCCACAAGACATCATGTTTTGACAGATTGAGTGAATGGGCTGGAAAAGAAATGCCATCATGGTGGGAAATTAAGTGATATTTACACACGGCCGTTAAAGTGTTCAGCTGCTGAGCAGTATGTGCCCTTCCTTTTTCTTGTTGACAGCAAACACTGGCAAGGTCAGTGTCATGACAGTGTAACTTTGTAAACAAGAACTCATTCACCATATGTACATGTCAGTCAGAAGTCACAGTAACCACAGTGCCACATTCATCTTAAGAAAAATAGGACCAATGACACCGAATGTCAGTACCCCACATCGTGCTGTTACTCTCTGACTGTGAGGTGGTTTCAAATAACACTCCTAAAATTAAGCATCACACAACCAGACAATTCAAAGTGAGCTTCACCTGATGTTATCAAGTAATGAATAACAGCTGGAAGTTTTTAACAAAGGTAACAATTTCTCACACAACACACTTTTGGAGGCAAAATCACAGTGTTACAATTCTTGCACAGTGTTTTTATAGGGGTGATAATTGACATATCCATCAGAACAATCGTCGTGATGTATTAAGGGCACCTGAATGCTTTGCTGATTGTTCAGGGCTACAATCAGCAGGTGCTTATACCTTTTCAGTATTTTCTGGTGTCTACACAATTCTGACACTACTTCCAGGTTTTTTATTTATTACAGAAGTTGTGGTTTGAAACTTCTGTATCCAGTTCTTGATGGTGTTGCTATCAGGAACCTTTACATGTCTCCCAGTTATCAAATGTTTTCTGAATACCATTGAGTTGCTGTCGCTGTGTCATTACTTTTGGAAAATGTCTTGATGGCAGACACACAGTCAACATCCTACCAGTGGTACATGTTTTTATTAAATGGCATTCTTAGCTGAATGCTATAGTGCAGTTACTAGTTTTATTCCCTTTCCAGGGTTGCCAGACTGGTGCTTAAATAAAATTCATGAGTGAATGTGGTGTACCCTGTATGTAATCAAGAGTTCTGGAAAATAGTTTCTATAACCTCTATTCCTTATGTCCACCATTTGCAATACAGCCTGTCCACTATATGAATTCTAATACATTTATTTAATTGTTTGTGGTTCCCTTGAAATCTGCTGGAAGTTTGTTGTGCTGTAATTAACACTACAACAATTGCTGTCAGTTGAGGGTTAGTACTGTCCAGTGGGCTCAGGCCTACTTCATAGGAAAATCTGACAAAGGTAAGTAATTCACCTCTTGCCACCCATAGCCTCTGGTCTGGTTGTTGGTCAGGAGGGTGTTATGAATATTATCTCAAAATTACGAAGAGGAGTGTTATAGCCTTCCCTTATTTCAGGTTTTGGATCTTCGTGCTTTCATATTTTCTGGAATTTTTAATCATACAGTCTTAAATGCATCTTCAAAAATAATGCTTCTGTACCTTCTACATCAATTTACTGCTGCAATCTTGTATTACATACAGAGCAGAGGACAGTGTTGCCATTGATAACTAATCATTTACACATTGGCAGGCTTGATTATTGCATTATTTCTTGTTTTTTCCAATGTAACTTGACTGACTAATATTCTGATGCATGCAAGATCACAACTCTGTCTTTGTACCATAAACAGTGACCACTCAGCAGGACTGGATAACAGAACCAACTCATACAATGTTGTGAGTATCAGATATCAACATCTACACAATCCTGGCATAATAATAGCCAATATCACAGGCCTTTAGAGAGTTATAATAGGAACATGTGTTTATGGGATAGGTGGACCAATATGAAACAGAAGCTAAAAAACTGGAGCAAGAAGTGGAGAAGTTGCTTGAGAATCTCACTGAAGTACACCTACAAGAAAGAATGGCTGAGTTGGATGAGATGGCAGAGAGTCAGGCAGATGGATGGGCTGTCAACAGAGAGCAAGAGGAACCAGTCCAGCTGCAGCAAAGCATTCATCCTGAAAGACCAGAGGAGCTCAGGCAACAAGGGTGGAACAGTGAACAAAATCAACAAAGGACAGCTGTTCCTTCAGGGTTAGGAACATTATTATGTGAGTAAACCTGCAAATGACAAGGCAAAGTAATGATTACTATCACCATTGGATTAGGGAAATGACAAATCTTCTACCCTGAGAAGTACACAAAGTAAGATTTATATTTAAACAAAAATTCATTCATACAGCCACACATTTGGCATTGCTATCATGTTTGTATTTTTCAACATAACAAAAGCCTGCATTGTAAGGTGACACATGGTTGATTGATCTTTTTTTTTTAAAGCTACGGGTAGTTGTTTCTTCTTTTCCTTCTTGCATTTTTTCTGTTTTGCATTGGTCAGTAGACAAAACCTCCATTCTTGTTGGCTGTTTACTCTGTTCTTGATATCTGCTAGTACAGTATATGCCTGAACCATCTAAAGGACTTAATGGTCCAAAAAAGTAATTAGAATTTTTTTAATGCTGCTGCCATGGGCAGTTGAAATAAGAAGTTTCTATGTCCAGTTAGTATGAATTGTAGACAAATTATTGAACGGTCAGATAGGTTATACAGATATTCCATTTCACTATACTATAACAGCTTAGCTATCTCAAAGAATTAAGGTGAACCAGGTTAAATGAAACTGCTATTTGTAAAACTAAAATTTACATATGTGCTTACTCATTGTCCAACTGAGGTCAAAATATATGAAAAAAGTATTTTGTGGTTTCAACTCAGAAACACAAAGCATATTTTATGAGCTCTGGGTTACACTTGCCCCATGATTTGGAGCAAGTGTAACCTAGAGCTGCTTTCTGCTATATGAGTGACATGTGGAAAAGAGAGAACACATGTCACTTTAAGTTTTGAAAAGCTGTTGTTTATCGTGATTTGAAAGAAACAATGATTTTAATTTATGGTTATTTCTTGATATGTTTACACAAATTATAAGGATGTAAATGTACATTAAATTTAAATGTACCTCACTTGTCATCAACTTGGCTATGATAAAAACTGAAAAAGTCTTCAATGTTAATGATACCCTTATTCTAAACTTGTGGTAAATTAATTGTATATAATGAACCATTTCTGCTAACAATTTTTGCTTCAATATGTGGCTTCATTTCAGTTATCTGTATAGTACATATTTTTCTGATTTTTAGTACAAAATTTCATAACACCCAGTCAACCACAATCAGATTTGATAAAGCTCTGTTCAGCACTTCAATAAATTCATGTTCGTCCACCCTTGTTGTGATTTTATATCCTATTGTAAATTCGTTCAAATCATCATATAATTGTTCAGAATCATATCATCATTATCGCTGCTGCTGCCACCACCACATTCTTCTTCTTCTCCTCCTCCTTCTTCTCCTCCTCCACCTCCTTATCCTTCTTCTTTTTCTCCTCCTCCTCCTAATCCTTCTTCTTCTCCTCCTTCTTCTTCACTCTCTTAAATGCTGTTTGCTTGTTTTTTATCCTGCATTCCTGTTTCTTGCCTTTTATTCACAGTTGTCCCTCTTCTTTCAAGTACTTGAACTGACATTACCCCTCCTCTGAAGAGTTGTTTTCTTCCATTTTTTACTTTTGACATTTGTTTTAGTTGCTGTGACAGGAGTTTTTAAAATGTTTGCTTTTGACTGATTGGTATAACTGGCATTGCTGGGTGATATAACTGACATTGATGGCTGGAAAAAAATTTCATACATATGAAACCTCAATGGTAGAGATGCTGCATCTTTTTGTGTGCAAGATGGTGACAGAAATGTTGCAGCTTCTCGGCTGTGCCTGAAACTTTACCACTGTCAGTGTGCTTCTGATTCAAACTGCTCTTTTAAAATGACATCACAAAGGGAAACATTTCAGCTTTTTGGAAACCAATTTGAATAATATTTGGATTGGTTTTGTTTCAGATTTTGATATTGTGGATGAAATTGTTCCTTTTGTAACTTCATTGTATAGTTTGCACTGCTTTTCAATTCTTTCTTTATCCCACTTACCTTTAAGGGTCTAAGAACACCAAGATGCATCAGCTAGAGAACATGACTGGTGTGTGGTGGTAATTTGAAAATTACAGTATTTTTCTTTCTTACTTTATCAACAAGTGCTACATCAACATAAGAAATGAGACCATCATAAATCAACACAGCTGGCATTTCAGGGTGAATGTTTATTGTACAGTTCCCAGTAAAGTAGTTACTAAAGGTTACTGACTGCCTCCATCAAGCCATATTTAGTTGCAGCTTATGTTGTTCTGAGATATTCATCAGGTACTGCCTTCAAGTAGTCATGCATACTTTTACCTTTGAAGGCAGTCATTATTTTTCACCAGCTAACTTTGCTGCCACTACAACTGTTATGTTATCCTTATCTGATCCATTAGTAGCTTGTTGGAAAACAGTACTCATCTCCCCTAGAACCCAAATTCTTCTGGGATCCAAACAAAAGCTGGTCTCATCTACCTTCTGTAATTGTCTTGAATGAATGTTATTTGTCATTTCATTTAAAATATCAAAATATTCACAAATTATGAATGGGTCAGTGCTCCCCCCCCCCCCATATGCTTCAACACTTTGTGGATCTTTCAAACTTAACTTAGGTTTTTTTAATTTGATGAAAACCTCATCACCAGGAATTATTTCTATGAAGGATATTGTTCTGCATTTATTAAGGTACTCTTCTGTGGTCTCCAAAACTTCCTTTTTAGAAAAGCTGAAATCCCACTTCTCCACCAACTTAATAGTGTCATCAGTTTTTTTTGCTCTGAAATGGAGAACAGTTGGTCACCTCAGTTTATGGCTTTATCTCTGTCTCAATCCCTTGACAAGTTTGTATCATATAGGTTTATGCAGCTTGTAAAGCTTTGCAGCTCTGTATAATACCATCCAGTTTTCACTATGTTTGTAACATCTTGAAGTCTTCTTACAGATGTGAAGGGGGTGCAAGGGTGCAAGGTTACACTTACCCCAGGCAGCCATCTTACTGATAAAAGTGTAACCCAAATAGGTTTGAATTATAAGAGCATTATTACACTTACATAACAAACCTACAGATGCACATCGATAACGTACGAGGTGTGGCAATAAAGAAACCGGATTGCTTTTATTACTCATTTCCCGCCAAGTTGATGATGAAGACGAGGGTAAGGCATTGACCCGTGGACTTCCCTCTACCGTCACACAAAGGTTCATTCATGTGCATTGGTTAGTCTGGCCGTGACCATTGTTAGAAGCGGATCGTGTGTCTGAGCTCCGTCGGAATAATG
>Ga0131853_10028133_pt1 | contig 10073 bp, 7 predicted proteins | sample TergutLab28metaG_FD_92764 | JGI IMG/M metagenome (GOLD analysis project Ga0131853, IMG submission 92764) | Labiotermes labralis P1 segment gut microbial communities from Petit-Saut dam, French Guiana - Lab288 P1 (version 2) (version 2) | ecosystem: Host-associated > Arthropoda: Insects >... | reverse complement strand
GTTAGTGTCACTGTGGATCGTACGTTCGTATATTTATTTTCCCTCGTCGTTAGTGTCACTGTGGATCGCACGTTCATATATTTATTTTCCCTCGTCGACAGTGTCACTGTGGATCGTACGTTCATATATTTATTTTCCCTCGTCGACAGTGTCACTGTGGATCGCACGTTTATATATTTATTTTCCCTCGTCGTTAGTGTCACTGTGGATCGCACGTTCATATATTTATTTTCCCTCGTCGTTAGTGTCACTGTGGATCGTACGTTCGTATATTTTCCGTCGTCGACAGTGTCACTGTGGCGTTCGTTCGTTAGCTGAAGGCCTGTTCAGTAGCAAGTTTGTTTCTAGAGGTCCCCGTATGTTGGGGGGAGGGGGAGAATCTTCATTTACTAGTGTTGGCCCTGAATGTTTTATCGTCTTGTGACGAGATATACGTCGGAAAAGAGGAGAGATGTTGACACTGTGGCAGATTCCGCATGCTGACATGTGTATATAGTGGTGCTGTAAATGTATTGTGTGGTTGTCACGCCTGCGTCGTGGCTACATTGTTTTTTATTTGTGTGAAATTTCTTAGCTGCTGAGGGATGGAGTGGTGTCTGAAGATGGACGTAGTCGTTGTTTTCCCATTTCCAGTAATTTGTAGCCCTGCTACTCATTCGGTGGCGTGTACCAGGCATGTCAAACGCGTTGGTGTTGTGTGCGGGCCGCGATGATTGGACCCCAAAATTTTAAAAGCAACTAGAAGCGTATAATGCTATAAAGTGCCAGGACACCGTAAACATTAATGATGATGATAATAATAATAGGTGTGTTGGCTCTACTTTATATGTTCTATGAAAATAGGCTTTTATTAGATCAAATCTGAATCTTAGAGTCAAATTAGATGTGCTCGTAATGGCTCACCTCTCATCAGACTTTTTTTTTTCTCAGAAACGTAGAGGTTTTAACTCACAAATAATATATGGACGTTAGGTTTAACATCTTGCTTTGTTACCGTCGATATTTTTGGTAACTGACGTGCACCTGCGAATTTCCAGGCTTTCGAAGCTGTGCAGTTTAGATGGCCGAACGTGTGAGATATTGCGTTCCGCTACTGGGTGTTCGTTGCCAAACGTTTCGAGACCGTATAGGGGCCTCGTCTTCGAGGGTCAGATGTCCAGTAAATTATTTGGCATGTTAGACATGTTTGTAGTTCGTAGACTGCTTTACGACGGCGTATAAGTCACGGAGGTTGTGAAGCGTGGAATGAAATATGGTGTTGTATTTTTACATTAATGTAGACGTATTTTTGTTCTGGTGTTTGGCTGGAAGTCCTGTTTGCTCGATTAAATAGTGAGAGAACAGCAGACGAAAGGAAGACAGGAAAAGAGAAGGAATGAAGCAACGTGATTAAGAAAATGAGTGTTCAAAGTAAAATGACTATCGACAGTTTTCGGTGTAGTTGAGTAGCCTTCTCGGGCATAGTTTAATAGTTACGCAACAGCGTGAATCTGCGCGTACATATGTATAAGAAAACGGCTTTTATAGTTCAAAAAACAGGAGATGCTTAAGTACGTCATTATTGAATGGTCATTACCGTGAGGCAGATGTAGAGTATTGTACTGGTGAGTGAGTACATATGACGCCTGAGAAAATCTTCGGGTACACTCTGTCTCTCTGTATGTGTATGTGTGTAGGGGCTGTATGGTGAATTCTTGGTCGGTGCTGTTCATTACGGTCGAAAGCTTCTATTTATGATATTAAACAGCTGAGTGCATATCAAAATCTGAAAATGTTTAATCGGCTGGTGGTAAATTTTGACGAAATTTGTGCCTTCTCTTTCATAATTCGTATAAAAAGCGATCTGTTCCTTTAAAAAAAACCGGATCTCATTGTTGAGTTTGTATTGCATTTTCTATTTTGACGCTTTTACTCACTTTCTCCATCTTTAGAGTAGCATATGAAATTACACTGCGGCCTGGTTCCTTCCACATCCATGCCAATTCATCATTCATAAATGTGATCATATAAACTATGCTGCTGATAAACCGTCGTCACGAATCAGTCAACAGCAACTGGGGCCACGCTCGATCTCTGTCTGACTTAATGTATTGGGTGCTGCCTGAATTTGCATTGGAGAGTCAAGCCCGGAGTCGACAACCGTGTGCAAGGCTACAGTGACGCCCAGAGCAGGGATGCCAAAATCTTAACCGGTACACAGGTCAGATGTTGAAATCGAATCAGCAGGAATCAGTACGTTAATGTACCATTCTCTCTCGTAATTCATTATAGAACACGTCCGGAATAATAGGATTATATTGTTAGTGTTGTATAGGAAGTAATCTGATCATTGGTATTAATAGCCACCACCGACATCAGCTTTTTGCCTCCTGTGTCAGGGGTAGCTGTAAGAAGTAATCCAAGATGGCGGTTGTCTAGTGTTCAGGTTCTGTGTTGCCGAAACTTGCACTTCGTTCGGTTCTGGAAGGTCTGTGTAATCGATCTTGGCTCGGTGGAGTGTTAAAGCAATTACTGGCATTTGTCTTTGTATGCATTTTCTCTCTGTAGGTACTTAACGTTCGTCTCAAGGACAGACCAATTTTTATCTTGGGAATCGTGTTCGTCGCGCAGATCGGGCTGTCTGTCGTTCTGAGTCTGCTAATGACTGGTTAACTGTTGCCGAGTATTTCCGATATACTGCGCGCGCTTTGCATTGGGCGTAACCGGACTGTCTGTGGTTTTGAGCCTGCTGCAGATGGTTAACTGTCCCCGAGTACTTCCGAAATCCAGCGCGCGCTTTGCATTGGGCGTAACCGGACTGTCTGTACTTTTGAGTCTGCTGCAGATGGTTAACTGTTCCCGAGTACTTCCGAAATCCAGCGCGCGCTTTGCATTCGGTGTAACCGGACTGTCTTCACTTACCAAATGTTCGAGGAGAATGTTACTATTGTCAATACGTAACGTGCAGCGTGTACATTCCACAGTGTTTTCTTGATTAATGTGTTACTCTTCTGTACGACGCTTCAAACCTGTGGTTGCAGAAAATCGCCATTAAAAGACACTGACAATTAAAACCTAACTTATTCAACAGAACGAAAACTTCTGGAGTGACATTCCTTCCACACCAGATATAATGATGCTGCTGTCATAACTCGGTCACCAGAGCCTCGTTTGTGAACTTGTGAACTTATGTATTTATTGTTGATCTAATACGCAGTTTATGCAGCGTCTATTGTGGGACGATTAATGAACAATGATTGGAAATTATTTGGAAGGAGAAAATTAGCGTATCTGCGGAACGTCACCGAAAGCATTAGCCAGGATAATCGGGGTTTCGGCCAACCGCCCACGTTAGGAATGCAAGTCAGGAAAGTTAACCGAGCCATCTTCCTCGGTTAGTTTATGAAATCCGGATGCACGATGTAAAACCACGAGTTTGGGATTTATGTATCGTCCTTTGAAAAGTAGATCACGCACAGCAGGCCAACTCACGGCTGGAAGTGTGTGACAAATGGCGTTTCTACTCCCTCCCCCCCCCTCCCCATGTCCAGTGTATTGCAGAGATGTTACTGCATAGTTTGTTATATGGAAGGACTTTCATAGGCTTCGAAGCCAACGGGAAAATGGAACATGAGCCCTCCTAAAAGTGAACTTGAGACAGATACCTCTTACAAATGCTTGGTAAGTGGTGCACAGGATTGGAGTGCTTAAAACGGACTACACGAAATACGTTATTATTTGTTCGTGTGTTAGAATGCCCTTAATCATTTAGTCCCGTATCATTTATTAAGAATGACATTGAGGAGATCTGAAGAAAAATGTGTAGAATACAGGAACATTTACGAATGTGGGCATGAGGACGGTTACCAGCATCTAGCGAGCAGCGGGGAGATGCCACGTTGATATGTCGGTGTTGGCACTGCAACAAGGGCCTTCGCTAAGTTTGCACGGTTGCCGCATTCCCCAACTGTTATTCCACATTCCCCTAAGTCCTTCAGTTTGGCCGCCAATGGAAGGAATGCCATTGTATACCCCTGATATTGTCTATCTTTTTCCTGCTTATCTTGAGCTACAATCATCCACAGCTGCCATCACAGGACAAGAGATACTATGTACTTTACTCATTGCTTCTGCCAAGCGCACGTTGGCCCTGTCCACATGTTTAGCCTAAAAAAAAACAGATTTTGGTATCATAATGCTTGTGTGTCCGTCTGACTAAATGTGATGTATGTGTAATAAATGTGATATTAGTAAGAGAGGTGTTGTGAGCACTGAAGAATAGTTCCTATTGTCAGAACTGGTTTAATAAACATACTGTTTTCTATCTTAGTGTGTGCCATCCTCGTTGTTTCTATATAATATGTAACAATAAACATACAATCAGTCAGTACTCAACTCTTTATTATAGTATTACAAATGGCTACATGTTTCTGCTGCATAAGGCAGCCATAATTAGGCCATTTTGTTTGAAACTAAAAATCTGGCAGTCCTTTAAAATAAAAAATTTGAAAAACTGATAGCGATACTAGAGCAGTCTGACACTTTCTTTATATCCTTGTTGTTGTCAATTTTATTGAAAAAAATTGTGACTTCTTTTGTTTGTATATTTATAGACTTAACGCTTTATGTTTTTGAAAATTTAAAAAGAAGTGTATGTAATTTGTAAACATAACAGCCACTGTTTTATTTGATACTGTTGGGTAACATATGCATTAACAGCAAATGGGAGTAGTGTTATCATATGAGACATATCAGCTGTAGTATTGAAAGTGTTAATTGTCCTCCTTGACTATTCAGATAACAACATTTTACTGTTGCAGGTGTCGATGATGTCGACGGATGGGACAGGAATGACCCCCACACCCCATATCAAAAAGGAAGAGGATCCTGCCACCTTCCAAGCATGCTCCCCGTCCAATAGCAACATGTACTCCCCCACCACTACTGTCTTACATAATGATGTGAGTACCTGTGCTTAAATTTCATAAATGGATGCATTAGTATAATTAGTACCTCTAAGATAACCAGGTGCAAAATGTGGCACATTTTGCCATCACAGATTTTGGCTGTTGCTGACAAGTGTTTGATGGTCAAATTGCCACTCTCAGGTGTGTGATGTGCTGAGTGTCACCATGAATGTGCTACAGGGAGTAGCAGGAGAAGTATTGCCATACCAAGGTGATGTAACCAGACTTCCTGCACAGGGGAGAATTTTGTCTAGTCTGAAGGAAAGACTGTAGCAGTACTAACTAAAGAAGTGGATTTCTGAAAAGTAATAGTGTTTGCCATCTTGACAGAAGTGCTGTAGCTAAAATGACTGTGATTAATGACAAAAATGCTTTTTTGCTTGTTAATTTTTGATGCTGTGTGAAGTGAAGAGTTTGCATATGTTAGGGTGAGAAGTGGTCCATAGATTTGAGTGGTAAAGGTTTGGAAAGACAAGTAAGGAGCTATGATCTGTTATAATGGGTTATAATGTTATAATAAGTCACTACTCAGGTAGAGCTCAAACTGGATACTGTCCAATTTCAAGGTGCTTACTTTTTCAGTTTTTATTACTAAATTACTCCGTGTGATGGTGTAGTTATTAGCACTATGCCTTCTTATTGTAGAGGACCTAGATTTGTTTCTGAGCATTGAGGGGACCACGGTTACTGTGGGTTTTCATCGGCCCATGATTACTTCCTTCAAAATCCCTTGTGCTACCTGGGACTGCAAAATTTAGTATTCTCAGTCCATGTATTTACAGCCTGCACTTACATTGTATGTGCAGTTTGGTATGTGAAACTGAAGTGGGCCACACAACAGACATGGTTTAATGCAGAGGTACATAAATTAAAAAAATCTATGAGCCATCTCAAAATTGTAGGTCCCAGCTGGGTGACATGCAGCAAGTTCCATACTGAGGACCCACAAATAATAGGTGCCACCATAAAAAATTGGTTGCCTAGGATTTGTTCACCCCTAGTGTAATGCATGTCTTTGACACATTGAGTATAAAGTTGAATTGTATTAATGTGTAATGTTTATGTACTTTTGTAGATCTGCATAATATGTGTGGTCAGTGTGAATAATTGATAGCTCTTTAATGATTTTTGCAGTTTGAAATTTTTCTGGTGTGGCTAACTAGCCCAAGGTCACTTCAGAATAGCCTGATCTGGTGCTCATGTAAAAATAATTTACCATCTTGGTTTAGACTGATTGTGTTGGCAAGGCTACCTAACAACCAGAGTTAATGTTACTTTGTGAATAGAACATATATTACATGTTAATTTTATTTCAAGGTTTTGTAAACTGGTTTGTTGTCATGTACACATATGTTGTCACCTCTGCTCATATTCAAAATGCCGACTGGAACTTCCACTGATGTCTTCTTTCAAAACAGCCATTTGCAGTGGTGTCATATATGTTAATTTTACCATTATTCTGCTTATCCTGCAATATCACTCTCAGTATTAAGTATTTATTTGAACTGGGTTTCTGTATGCCCAGCAGATGTCACTATTAGTCTAAATCTCACATAATTTCTATGTTTGTGCCTTTTATTTTCAAGGTATATATGTCAGGCATACATGACTAATCATTTAATTCCATTTAACAGATTTTTTCCTCAGATTCTAGTAGGTCCTCATCTAGCCAATAAATTCCCTTAATTTTATGTAATCCAGAAGTTCCACTTTCTCGCACAAGATCCCTCCACTGGTCCCTGTTCTGAGCCAGATGAATGTACTCCATAACTTCCCAGTCTGTTGCTTTAAACTCTGGTTTATTGGTATCATCCAGGCTGTGCCCAGGTCTTCCAAGTGGTTGCTTGGCAAGTTTCCCCATCATGAATGCAACATTTCTTCCCCCTTCCATCTTCCTTCTTTTGATCTCTGTAATTGTTTGATATTTGGCACAGATTATAAATCATGAAGTTACTCATTATGGAAGTTGCTTCAGCCTTTACATAGATAACAGAAATTTGAAAGTGAAGAAGTTTACATGCCATTTGACTGTTATAAAATGACATTCAGAGGACCGTGCATCATGATATATTTTTATAATAAAACCATCGAGATGCACTAATTTCTCAAATTTATTTTCGGAATAGAACTCTACACGTTTCGGACAGGTTTTCTGTCCATCATCGGGAATCTAGTACTGTATACACAGCAATAGGTATATGTCATACAGGTAATGCTGACTGCTTGCTAGCAGGATCAGGATCCGTCCTGATACTGCTAGCAGGCAGTCAGCATTACCTGCATGACATAAACATATTGGTGTGTATACAGTACTAGACTCCTGATGATGAACAGAAAACTGGTCCGAAATGTGTAGAGTTCTATTCCGAAAATTAATTTGAGAAATTAGTGCATCTCATTAGTTTTATTATGAATTATAAAATGTCATTCATTTTTCTTGATTTTGGGTATTGGATAACTTAGACTGTCATATATTACTATTTTTCTTTGTCATGTGTGAATATAAGTAACGTATGTTCAGGAGTTAAATCTCTATACAGTCAGACAGACAGTTGGGCAGACACATAACAAGAAGGAACTGTTCCACAATCCTGAAAAATGAAAGGAACCTACAGTGTTGTGCTTATGTTGTATAATTGTAGAATGAAGTTTTATCATTTTTGTGTGAAATGGAGATGCATCAAGTTTTGTTTAAAAACCTAAAGGCTGTGAACTGCAGAACTACTGTTTTACATACTTTAAATGAGAATGATGTGTTGCCTGTCACATCATGGCAAGAACACAGATCACGATATTTGAGGCTAGAATACTTAGGTGAATATACCTGGGAGAGAGAAAGTAACGGGAGGATTTAAAAAAAAATTATAATGCGGAGCTTCATAATTTGTACTCTTCACTAAATGTTATTTGAGTGAACAAATGGGATTGGTTTAGATGGATGGATTGGTACACATGGGGAGATAAGGAGTATGTTCAGATTCTGGTCAGGCAGCGTGAAGGGATTAGATCTAGGCATAATTGGAGGACAGTATCAGTATGGAGTTTTAAGAAATGGAATGTGAGGGTGTGGACTGGATTCATGGCAGGCTCTTGTGAGCACAGTAATGAAACAGTAATGAAAGTTCCATAAAAAGTAGATGGATTCATGGCAGACTCTTGTGAGCACAGTAATGAAACAGTAATGAAAGTTCCATAAAAAGTGGAAAGTTTCGTGACCAACTTAGCAACTGTGAGTTTCAGAAAGAGTGCTCTGTGTAATTGGTCATGAAAATGATCAGTATTATTGAAAGAACTCTGTCTTGCCAACAGATGGAGTACTGCGAGAGCCAGGATTCACGGCGGTACGAAGTTTCACAATCCAGGTCTCCAGGCAGTCCTGACCGGCAGTACTGTTCCTCTACTACACAGCCACTGGGTGACTCCATGCTTGGCCATACAGAGGTTAGTCTGAACTTCTAGATCAGAAGTGAGGTTGCCTTTTCGGTTCCAGCAGTGCCATTAAGATTTAAGTTCACATGTGACTGCTTTTATGATTCAGGTAATGAAGATACTGTAATCAAATCTGTATACATTTTACACATTCTAGGCCATATTTAAAGCTGTGTTTAAGCACTGCACCGTACAGGCATACAGGGGTTGTTCAGGTGATGCTCAGTGCAGTCTGTAGTGGAACATGAGAAGATGAATGCTTATTGTCACAATCGACCTATTTTATCTGTCAGCAAGGGGCCTCTGGTACTTATTCAGCAGGAAGTTTGGTGGGCCCCAGTGCTGATATGGGTAGGTGCAGAGGAAAATCTCTGCCCATTCTAGGAATTTAACCCTGCCCATCTAGCTCATACAAAGGTGTATCCAAAAGTCCCAGGACAATGCTCATAACACGCAAGTCGCTTGTAGTTCACGAGTTTCCCCCTAGGGTGTGTTGTGGTGGTGTCTTGTGAGTGAGTGTGCCGAGTAGCATGGTTGGATGTGGAAGTGTTTCATTGTTGCACGTGTCTTTATGTGTGTATTGCATCAGTCATCATCTGCGATTTTCTTATATCCGCGGTATGGCAGAAGTTGATGAACAAAGGGTGTGCATCAAGTTCTGTGTGAGATTGGGTAAAACGGGAAGTGAAACTTTTTAAATGTTGAAACAGGCTTTTGGTGATTCGTGCATGAGCCATAGCCGAACTTTTGAGTGGTTTGGACGTTTCAAGAATGGCAGAACTTCGACTGCTAATGATGATCGATCAGGTCGGCCAAGCATGGCAACAACCCCCTCAAAAGTGGAACAGGTACGGGCGGCTGTCAACCAGGATCATCATCGTACCATACACGATCTCTGTGCAGAGGTTGGAATTGGTTATGGATCTTGTCAGCGAATTCTCACAGAACAGCTGAACATGCATCAGATTGCAGAGAAGTTTGTGCCGAGAGTGTTGACCCAGGATTAGAAAGACAGTTGAGTAGTGATCTGTCAGGAACTGAAGGAAACTGTGAAAAACGATCCCACATTCCTCTTGAACGTCATCACAGGTGATGAAAGCATCGTTTATGCCTATGACCCAGAGACAAAACTGCAATCTTTGCAATGGAAGAGTTCTGGGTCTCCAAGACCCAAAAAAGCACGTATGCAAAAAAGCAAATTGAAGATGATACTCATTTGTTTCTTTGACCAAGAGGGGATCGTACACCGGGAATTTGTCCCACCTGGAATGACGGTCAATGCAGACTTCTACTGTGATGTTCTAAGAAGGTTATGTGAAAATGTGCGGTGCAAGAGGCCATAGAAATGGCGAAACCAGAACCTCATTATCCACCACGACAAAGACCCGGCTCACAGGTCCTTTAAAGTTTCACAGTTTTTGGCCAAGAACAACATGACAGTGATCCCCCATCCCCCATACTCACCCGATCTGGCCCCCTGTGACTTTTTCCTCTTCCCTAAGCTGAAGCTTCAGATGAAGGGTCGAACATTCGACACCATTGAAGAGATTGAAGAGGAATCGCAGCGGGTACTTAACACAATTCCAAAAAGGGACTTCCAGGGATGCTTCCAAGCATGGCAGAAACGCTGGGACCGCTGTATTCATGCAAAAGGGGAGTACTTTGAAGGTGATGGAGGAATTTAACATCCAAGGTAAG
>Ga0131853_10028132_pt1 | contig 10073 bp, 7 predicted proteins | sample TergutLab28metaG_FD_92764 | JGI IMG/M metagenome (GOLD analysis project Ga0131853, IMG submission 92764) | Labiotermes labralis P1 segment gut microbial communities from Petit-Saut dam, French Guiana - Lab288 P1 (version 2) (version 2) | ecosystem: Host-associated > Arthropoda: Insects >... | reverse complement strand
CTGGCCAATATCTCCGTAACCATTGAACTTTGGATATAGGTGTTTTGGGTTATATCGTTATAGTTTGACGTAAGGAACACTCTCCCGAAGTTAGGTCCTTTCCTCCTGGGACACCCTGTATATCACCTCCAGTAAAAGGTAAAGCAGTCCCGTTACAGGCCTGGAGTGGCCCAGAGGGTTCCAGGAAGTTAAGGTTCCCAGATTTCATGACAACGGCGCAGGATGGTGGTACGGTTGTCAGCCTTACGCACCGGACGCCTTTACCCCCAGGAAATGCTCCTGGTACACATTTCTGTTAGAGGCTGAGTCGACCCCAGGGCCATAGTGCAATCGGAAGGATTTTATATCAATGAAAAATTCCAATGACACCAGCTGGGATCGAACCAGCGACCTTCCGATGTGTAGCACAGCACCTTAACCACTGTGCCACCGCGGTCCCCCCTATTACCTCCAATACGGCCGATTTATTGAAATGCAACAGGAAAAATATAATAAGTTTCTCATCTGACGTCACATAACCTCTCTCAGGAACACTCAGTGCCCGTCCAATTCAAACAACTACGTTCACAAAATCAATACAGAAAGGATAACAAAAAGAGAAGCAACACTTGTGTCCAGACATACCTACAGAAGTCAACGTGCAAATCGTATCGATTCAAAGGGAAGAACACACACAACAGAGTGAATTCAAACTAAATATGATACGTTACCTTTCTTTCGTTTCCAGCACAACCACTTCGAATGTGTGTTCCGTAGTTCCATCCTAAAATTAGAAACGCCAAGTGTTACCGGTGACATTGGACGAGTTGGATAAAAACAGACATGTTACATTCCCAAATCTCACATCAACAACAAACACCCACATCCAATCCTGCCAAAATAAGTACTCCGTAGAAAAACTCGCCCCAAGATTACTGTACAATTTTACAGGGCTCCTTTTCAAAAATCACGGAGTAAAATGTGTGATTAACCCTTTAAAGTCTAAAATTATCCTGAATTATATTTAAACATTCAGTCCGTACCGCGCAGTAAACAGTCTGTTATAAAAACCAAACACTGAACGCAGTACAAAAAGAAACAGCTGTTTGTTCCGCGGCACATGTTTATGCTAAACACATAAATAAGATCTGTGTGCAGAATTTAGAATGTTTGTATGTTAAACCTGGTACTATGCAAAGTTACCACAGCGCTTTAAAGGGTTAATACTTTAGATCAGGACAATCAGAACACGAAGTGGGACACTCATGTGACGTCACACTAAAAAATGGTATCAAACAAATAAGATGAATGTTTTCTAGGTAGTGACGCCGGATAGCCTGGTAGAAACGTTTCGGAGATAGGCCACTTATCTACCGTGAAGATAAAGGATGTACATTCTTCCGGAACGCTGGTAGATTTGGACCACACAAGAGGGCGTCATATCCACGAAGACAAACCTCACGCTACCATCTGCAACCAACGTGACACTAAAGAGGGTTAAATACCTATGCTTCGACGCAACAGGAAGTTCATATGTGGGCTGCTCCGCACCTTGGAGTACAGTATCTATAACGTTTGTCTTCAGGGTTCATTCAATGTGCGTTAGGTCGACAACGCGGCTTTCCACGACGGGGCAATAAAAGCGGCCCGTCCACAGGCCTGGGAAAACCCTTAGAGATTCAGGAGGTTAAGGCTCCCGGAATTCTCAGAAAATCGGCACATGAATGTGGCAAAGTTGTCAGCCCTACGCACCGGCTGACTTTACCTCCCAGGAAATACGCCTGGTACAAATCTGAAGGGGGTGAATCGACCACACGACCAGAGTGGAGCCGGAAGGATTATGTCAATGAAAATTTCCAACGACACCCCAAATACGCCATCAGAAATAGAACCCGCCACTTCCCGACTTGAAGTGCAGTGCCTCAACCATCTACGCCACCGCGTGCCACTACGACCATATTTCCAGAAATCTGGGAGCCACCTCAATACAGTACGCGCTGAGAGGGTAACATACTGAGGGCCCACAAACATTTGGCGTTACCGTATAAAATATAACGCCAATGAAACAGCAACTTGTCGTAGCCCAAACAATGCGTCAAACTGAGCTTCCAGCGTTACCAGACAGTTGGGTTACACACAAAATTTCTGTCAAAATGCTGCGCCCACAAAGCACTGCTTGTCCTCATATTTTCTTACAAAACGTAACATTCTTAAATGCTGGTCTATTCAGGATCTGTCAAATTCTCTTCGTCTCCTGTAAAACTCTGTGCCGGTGGGATACGAAAAGTTGGCCAGGGGACCTGGCAACCGGGATTTGCGCACTGCTTCGGGACTGTACGTCATGGGCGCTGGTAGGATCCACAAACCACGGTACATGCAAACCCATGTTTAAGGGCGAACACAACCATATGTACGTTCCGTGAAACTTTTAAGCCGAGACTCGGCATGACCAAATTCCCTACGATCGCCAGAGGCCTAACGAAAATCCAACAGCAAAAACGCCTAGAGAAGCAGGCCCGCCGAACATCCGCGACAGAGACGTTGCTGCGCTCAGACACACACACACATGATGACGTAATTGGTGTAACGCGATTAGGCTGGTATCTTGATCATTATGGACTTCAGACACCACAGATCTCGTCAAACATGTTAATGACCCCTCCCCCCCCAATCGACTAAGGCGGTAGTAGTGGGGGCTCTGAATACGAACGCTAAACTAAACGCTTATCTGGCAGAACCGACAAACTCGCCGTGCGGGGATGCGGCGATATATTCAAAGTGATAGGAATTTGTTTGGTAGTTTGTTTACAAACGTCATGTCTTTATCGTGATCACAACCGGGTTGAGAATCGGTTCAGAGTAGGATAAAACTGCACAAAACACAACTCGTATATGTGTCTATTAAATAACTTCAAATCACATCAACGTGTTTCAATTTTTACCCACATGTGACACCTGATCAGCAGAATTAAAATTTCCAATTTATATACAGTCAAATCGCAGTCACGTAAAAAGTTTACGATAAAATTAATATATCCGCGTATACTGCTAATCGTTCGTAACGCACGAAACACGTATGGGAAAACGTGGGCCAGGATGGCTCAGTCGGTACAGCGACTCGCTACGGGTTAGACGGTCCGGGGATCGAAACCCGGTAAGAATGAGATTTTCCGTTCCAGTCCACACCGGCACTGGGACCCTCCCAGCCTCCTGTACAATGGCCACCGTGTCTTTCCCAGGGGTAAAGCGGCCGTAGCGTGGCGTTGACCATCCAACCCTCATCGTGCGCTGAGGTTAAACAAAGGGAACAGCTATACTTAGATTCCCCCTCTGTACCTTCACGGCCTGTTACTAGGTGAACTTTACCTTTACCATGTCGGAAAACAGAACGACGCGCTGCGATCTGGTAGTGGCGAAAATACCGTTCTGGGATATGACGCTGGCGCAGTGGGGTTTCGAATCCATACGCTTCGAGGCAACCATCTTCAACGGTCTATAGGACCTAGAGCCCGCTGATGACACGAAACGTCTGTATCGGATCACCCACCGACGCCATGTTTCATCCCACACGAACGCCTACTCCCGAGTAATGTTTAGGATGATGCACGTAGTTATGGTACCGGTAAACAGCTGGGGGCATCAAGTGCTTTCAGCACAAGAACACACTCAAACATGTGTCGCGATTTAGCCTGATATAAACACAACACATGAACACCACTGGAACACAGGTTCATATGTTCTAAAACGCTGTAACTAGATGTATTCAAGATTTACTTATGGGTCGGTTTACAAACGGTTTCCTCTTTCCGCATCCTGTCTGAAAACTGAATACCAAAATCATCATTACATAATTCAACGGCGACGACGAAATCACTAAGCGCAAGCCATCCTGGAAAACGTGCAAGGAATCCCAATCTTCCTGACACAATCCCCATTTCTGGACTTCGCCAATCGTACAAACAGGGCATTTCGAAGGCCGGTTCTGCATCCGTCTTCAGGTAAAGACGCACCTAACCTGGTGGACTCCACAGGCTAAGAATACGTCGATCTATTGAGTCGACCAGATTAGATGAGTCTACACCTGAAGACGGAGCAGAAAGGGTCCGGAAACGTCGCGTATTTTTAATTTTTTGACGATGGACAAGGTAAAAAAAAAGGTAACTGTCAGTGAATAATGGACAATCGTCAAAGCACAACAGTGTTGAATTTCAACTGTATAGGGTGCTGATAAGTCCTTAGCCCGACCAGGAAGGAAACAAGCTGCGCGTGTCAAAAGTGTGCTGGGCAGAGGAATGGATTGATTTGGCTAGGGTAGGGTCAGGTGGTGAACTCTTGTGAATGTGGTAATGAACATTCAAGTTCCATAAATTGCGGGGAATGTATATTGATTCCTTCCTGGTCGGGCTAAGGACTTTTATCAGCGCTCCTGTATTTGCAAATGTAATGAAGTCCTCTTCTTCTTAGGGAACAATTTATGTATAAGCCATGCGGATAACGGATCACTGCCAGTCGCTACTAAATATTAAATAACATACCCCATCCTACAGCAGTGTAATCGGCTGAACAGCCGAACTTTCTCTAGTCTGCAAATTCCAGCAAGTTTGTTAATTTACCAGAAGGGTACACAGAGGTTCAGGGTTAGCAAATTGTGCCGCTTAATTTGTCGTAAGGGAATATGCTGTTGTAAACATGTTCAGCATGAACACACACTGCCTTGCTGTCCTGACAGATTTAGCCACTCCCTTACCAACCAGTAAGTGCACGATGAAGGCCTTCCTGAGAAGCCAACAGTTCCTCACCTAGACCCCCCCCCCCAAAAAAAAGACCCACATTTCACGCAACCCAGTGTTCGTTTGGTCGCTGTCCCGAGCCAGATCAATCCAATCCGCACTCTCCCCAAAACATTTCCTTACGGTCCATTTCAATATAAACCCGTCAGTGGCTAGAGCTTCCATGTAGTCCCTTCAGGTTTTCATATCAAATCCCTGCATTAAGTTCCCTTCTCCCCTTGCGTGCTACATTCCCCAATCATCTTATTCCCCTTCACTTCGTGACAGTAATACATATTACGGCGCTCTCCATCACGCAATTTTCTCATACCTCCTGTTCATTCCAACTGTTTACGTCCGAATCCTTTCACTGTGTCCCTCAATGTGACAGATCAAGTTTCCCACCCAAACAAAATACCAAATTACTTTGCGTGATTTCGGGCATCCGTCGCGGTGTAAATGAAATCCTCGCCCCTGAGGTTTTACGCAGCGTTGATCGGCAGTTTGTTACGACGTTGCGGCACCCACCTTCAAGGCTCAGTCAGTATTCTTCCTGGCCTGCTTGACTCTTGAAGATGGGTCCCGCAACGTCGGTAACGAACTACCAACCTACGGTGCGTAAAATCCCAGAAAAGCGAAAAAAATCACAAAACTGACATACACGGCATTACTCACGCGTTATAACGTTTCAGTTCAGAAGGGTCCTTAATGAAGTCAGTATCCACTAGCGGCAACACGGCGAAATATAATTCGGCGCAAATCTGCGAGCACTGGCACATACAGAGTTTACGAAAGACGGCCTCGCGGTTCTGGTATCTAGCAAACTGGCAGTTTACGGCCATAAACATTCGCGCGAAAGCTGCGTCACGTTTAGACCGTGCGGGGAACAAGCAATATCAATAACAACTATGCAAGTTCAGGGTCGGACAATGATAAAAGACAGGTGAAGTGCTAAATGTGGATGGCAGACTTGCACAAGCCGATCGATACAGCGCCTCCCACCCTCCCTCAAGCCACGCACCCACGCCAATGATCGGTCCAACCTTCGACACACGATATAAGGGGGATAGATTACACACACACACACACACACACACACACACACAAAACACTTCCTACTACATGGCAATATATACGTAATAAATATCCCTTATCATAAACAGTAATTACTTAACACACCGCGTTCGATTGGGTTCCATTTAATCTGCAGGCCAATACAAACAGAAATGTAGCTCGAAAACACAGCAGAGCACTCTTCCTGAACAAGCACGAACACACATTCTTTGAAACACGAAATATTACGTCTTTTTTTTGACGTTTTGCTGACCGTGCTGCATCGCAGTATATTTATCTCAGTATTTAACCAACTTGATGCACAAAATTTGTTTCACTATAAGTTTTATTTCATGCCTCTACATGTTTCGAGCACATGTGCTCATCATCATCAGGAGGTCAAAATTTCATTACACAACAACCAGAGGCTGTGTAGTGCAATTTTGACCTCCTGATGATGAGCACATGTGCTCGAAACATGTAGAGGCATGAAATAAATCTTATTGTGAAACAATTTTTGTGCATCAAGTTAGTTAAATATTGAGATAAATCACTCGTCTGTTTCGATTTGTTTTTAAACAGCTTCATAACCAACATTACCTCCATTCCTAACATCAACAGTTTACGTTTGGGGATAATAATTGTGGCTGTGGCACGACCCTAAAAACACTTTCCGAACTTTGTGCAGTGAAACGAAGTATTAAAATGTTGATACCTAATCAAAGTGTAATTAATGTTTTAGATGATTAACGAAGGTGGATGCAAACGTTTCGATTGAACCCCACAAGCTTCCTGCCCTGTTCACAACAGCCCCCCCCCCCGGGGCCCTCTCTGCAGCCACAATCATCCAGCACACAAACTCACACCACCTCACATCTGGTGACATCCACTTGATCCGTAAGCCCACCTACGTATGGAGGAGAGGTGCATACACGGTACAGGGACCTGGTGGCTAAACCTGAGGGAAAGAGCCCACTTGGAAGACATTACCGTGGATGGGAGGGTAATATTAAAATGTATCGACAATACTATGACGGGGTGTGGGCTGATGTAGCTCAGATTGAGGGCTAGTGGCCCGCACTTGTGAAGACGGTGATGAATCTTCGGGTCCCATAAAATGCGATGAATCTGACTAGCTGGCGAACTGTTAGCTTCTGAAGACGGGCTATGCTGCATGGCTTTAGTTAACTGGTATCCGCAGGCGCCAGATCGACTTCGTAGTATCCACAGACTTGAGTGCTGGAACTATTCAGAAGAGAAGCCGAGCCAGACAAACGCAACCAAAACCAACAAATTCCGGAAAGTCAAAAGATGTATACAAACTCATGCACACCGAAAGGGCAAAAATGCCCTGTGCCTTAACGACAAGTAAAAGGTAACGTTCTCTCTGTCCGTAACACTGAGGCATAAAGGGTTAGCAGAGGTATTAGCTCCACCCGTTGTTAACCTCGGCACGAAAGGAATGACTGACTATACGCCTCAGTCCCATGAGAGAACGCCGGTATCCGTTGAACAGCAGTCTGGGTGGTCCCCACAGCTGGTCTGGACGTCGTACAGAACATAAAAGCCTCTCCCCTATACCGGGATTCGAACCCGGACCGTTCGGCATGTAGTCCAGTAGCTAAACCGTCCACGCTATCCCATGTCTCAGTGACAATGAAACGATATGAAAAAGAACGTACCCGAGTGTGCAACTAAGCTTGACAAATCCACGGTTGAAATGTGTGCTTGTCTTCACGCGTCAGTTTAGGAACAAGATGGCATCGGATCATGTTCGGGTGAACAGCCAAACTAGTTTACGTGGCTACACGACCTCACCAAATTATCTTCCCCTAAGCATTATTGATACGCATTACTGGTCTTACTGCATTAACCATGTATATATACAATCAGCTGACCCACAGTGAAATTTCCGGCTGTTACAAACAGGCATTTGAAATGTTACATCATTCGCTTGCATGAGCTGGTCTACAGTTTTTTCAATAGCATCAGAGATCCGTCTTCTAAGGAAATCCACTACGACGAATTTAACATTCATAGGTCCGTGCATCGCTAATATATTCGCAGAGTACAACCAACAAGAAGCGACGTTTCACAATTTATTTCTGTAACACGCTCTATACGCTTCAGACGGTTTTTCCGTCCGTCATCAGGAGCTCAAAACTGCACGTACAGCGTCGTGTATTTGTCAGACCAATATTGCTAGCTGCTGCTAGCCAGGCTAGCCGCAGGTAGCAGTAACGGTCTGACAAAACACCTGCCACTGTACGTGCAGTTTTGTGCTCCTGATAATGGACGGAAACCCCCGGCTGAAACGTGCAGAGCGCCTTACAGAAATAAACTGCGAAACGATGCATCTTGTTGGTTGTACTCTGCGAATCCACGACGACGACTGACCACATAATAGTCAGCTGCCTTCTTATCGTGCCCGTGTGCACGGCAGCTGCGGCCGTACGTCACGGCGGGCGCTCGCTTTCTACGCCACAAAACTGGAGTATTCGGTGACACGATAAAAAGGACACAATGCTGCTGGGTGACAAAATCGCGACTTGATGTAAGAGTAATATGAAACGTGAAGGCAAAATGATATTTTTCTTTTAAATTCACCAATGTTATATATTACTGTAAAAACCAAATGGGTAACTGTAATTCAGATGTATAGCAAAACGAATAAAAACTCCCGAGACACACTGCAATTACCGTTATTTCCTCGATTACAAGATGCAACTTTTTTTTTTACATTGTAATATCTACGAAATAGGGATGTCTCTTACATATTGTAGAGTATAATAACCTACGTCAACAAATTATACGCTACGAGTATTGTGCAAGGTCAATCATGTCCGTAACTCACCATTTATCTGACGGCAAAGGAGATTCTAAAAGCATTTCTACAAAATTCCATTGCTACATATGTCGCTTGTATGGGTGACAAGTGTACCAAGCACCTCATGTATGCTGGCAGGCTGAAAATACTCGTGCCAAATAATGTTAATATTTATATTCTGCTACGTAAACAAATGGATCACCGCACACTGTTATACCTTCCTTACTATCAACACATGGGAGAGGAGGGTGAGGGAAGGCTTGCTTAATATTTAATCCATCGTCGTCGAACAACTGTTGCATTACAAATGCGCCTGATGGCACAGATCATCGTATATTATGGGGCAATTCTAAGCTTCACCGACATGTTTAAAGAAATCAGTAGACTGGCCGGCAATGAGCCAGCGCAAAAGACAGTGGATCAACTTGTGCACTTCATCAGTAGAGGACAACCCGTCGTGTTTAAGTATAATATTAAAATGAAATAAAAATATATACTTCGTACACAGTATAAAATAGTACTGTGTACCTCCTATATACTGTGGGCCGGGTAGCTCAGTCGGAATAGCGACTAAGCTACGGGCTGGACGGTCCGGCCCGGTGGTGACTATAGATTTTTCGCCCGTCCAGACCGGCCCTGGGGCCCACCCAGCCTCCAGTAAAATGGGTACCGGGTGTTTTCCGGGGGTAAAGTGCGGTCGGGGCGTGCTGCTGACCACTCACCCCCTTCTAGTGCCGCGGTCATGGAAGAGTAGAGCTACACCTCTACCCACCCTCTGGGTCACACCGGACCTGTAACGGGACAACTTACCTTTACCCCCCTATATACTAGTTAATTAGTGTAATAATGTTAATATTTTCACAATATTCATGTTAAACTCGCCACAGACAACACAACTACAGCAGACATTAATTACAAAGAACTGTACGACAGTAAATGTGATCCCATGACACTGACGAACAATACACTGTACACGGCGGCATCTAAGTTTCTATAAATATTTTGGCCTGATGATGGCCTGCGTAGGCCGAAATTAGTCAACATTATTTAAACTAATAAAGCATAAAATCCAACCACTCAACACTGGATATAAGAGCCTAAACGTTCGTCAAGAATATAATACCAACATAGGGACTACATGACTACACAAACGCAACATTATTGCATAGTATTTTAATGGTTTTAACGTTTATATACATATTTTATAATTGGCAGCAATATATATATATATATATATATATAAAACAACATCGAAAGTTCTATAACAACACATCTTAAATACATACTCCTAACCTCCTTCATATGTACCGGTTAAAGTTTTGGAAATAAGTATCCTGATTGTACAATAAGAACATAACGACACATGCATTTTATACATAGTTATATCAAGAATGTAAGCGTTTGGGATCCCACAGCGCATTTTAAACATTGCTAAGTAAGGATCT
>Ga0131853_10028131_pt1 | contig 10074 bp, 6 predicted proteins | sample TergutLab28metaG_FD_92764 | JGI IMG/M metagenome (GOLD analysis project Ga0131853, IMG submission 92764) | Labiotermes labralis P1 segment gut microbial communities from Petit-Saut dam, French Guiana - Lab288 P1 (version 2) (version 2) | ecosystem: Host-associated > Arthropoda: Insects >... | reverse complement strand
TTTCCCACTTTGCATTATTTCCCCTGCAGCACCTCATTCTCTGTCATGTTAAATTACAGAATTATTCCACACGGAGCGGTCCCATGTTCGTAACCTGAAAGTGATAGACATGGTGTTCTACCGACCTATAATGGATGCTCAGATTCTTACGCCAGAGTACATTCAGGTCCTGTTTTCAAATCTGGATGAGATGCTGCACATCCATAGCCAGTTTAACAACTTACTGAAAGTTAAACGGCGTGACAGTCCTGTGGTGGGAGACATAGCAGATGTACTTCTTTCTATGGTAAGTGTGTGTGTGTTGGGGGGGGGGGGGAGGAAGGGGGGGGGGGAGAAAGAACAAGAATAAAAATTCACAATGGTATAAGGAACCCAGCTTTTCAGTAGTGGGTACCAACACTTAGGTGAGACCCGCTACCTACATGTCTATGGAAAAGGTTTTCATGGTGATGTCAAGATTATGGCCCCAGTGAAAATTGCTGCTTCCTTTTGGAAATCTTAGTACAAAATTAGTGTGGCAGGTTTTATTTTTAGGACCTCTATTAGTTTTAAGACAGGAAGACCAGCACATAGAAGCTTGCCTTTTTCCTTTGGCACTGACATATTTTTAAGCAGTGTGTGAATTCCATTCCATAAATTTATCAGATCAGGAAGAATTAAGGGAGTGGGGCATGTAGCATGTGTAGGGAAGAGGAGAGGTGCATGCAGGGTTTGGGTGGGGAAATGTGAGGGAAAGAGAGCACTTGGAAGGTCTGTGTGTGTATGTGCATGGGAGGGTAATACTAAATTGGATTTTCAAGAAGTGGGAAGGGGGCATAGACAGGATTGATCCAGCTCAGGATAAGGAAAGATGGTGGACACTTCTGAATGTGGTTGTGAACCTTCAGGTTCCATAAAATGCAGGGAATTTCTTGACTGGCTGAGGACCTGCTAGCTTCTCAAGAAGGACACAGCTCCTTGGAGTTGGTTAGTTGATTGGTTGGTTGGTTTTTTGGTTGAGTGGTTAGTTAAATTGATTACTTTCAGTAATTATTATTCCAACATTCTTAAAAACTGAAAGAGTAAGAGGGATGTTGGAGCACAGAACTCTGTATTTTTCTCACCCCTTTCTCTGTAAAGTTTCAAGATTATGATCCTTGCATTTGCAAGTGTGTATGAATCATGTTACAAGTTAAATATTATTTACTAAATGTGACTATGCATGCATAGTTCACCATATTTCTGCTCAAGATGTCCGTCATTCTGATGGTGGAGCATAAGTTAAAGGTGTTTGACAATATTTGTGGGCTGCCACCATAAGTCCATTGGGCTGTGGGCTTCTTGTTACTTCTCTGAAAGGTTGGTGTGCATCTAGAACACAACTTCCCACAGTTACACATTGCTTACACTTGTTATGTGAGCATGACATCCAGACACTGAACACAAGAAACTTAATCAAAATTGCACCAGCTGCTGAGATAAATTTACTAGGTGGATGAAGAGGTACACTTGAATGGACAGTAAAAGAAATATGAAACCTCTAAGATCTGTGTGTGTGTGCGTGCCTAATGTCTGTTGAATCTGCCAATGAGTTCATTTGTCCTTCAACTCTCCACTCCCCTCCATTCTTTTTTGAGGTTTTTCCTTCTGCACTTCTTAGATCTGATCATGTGATATGTAACTGTTTATACAGAGTGCCGTGTAGAATTGTGACGATTTTAATCACACACAACTGAGTTAATGATAATTCTCAGGTACATTCCAACTTCTTGTTAATAGTTTGTATTTGGGTTGTTTGTTTCCGTACGCATTGTTTTAATGACCTGCACTTGCATATTCCCCTAGGGATTCATTTTGTCTATTTAGGCAACATTTAAATTGCATTTTTTAGACATGCTATGTAATCTGTCTTTTATTTTTTACAGAATGTCATTTATTTCATAACTTAATCATTTTTTTAACTAGCGAATTTTCCATAACCCATATTCTAAAATTTAAATGCCTACTTCAGTATGGTAAAGGTTAATATACCTTGGTACTCTCCCTCTAACATTTTTTATCTTGAGAATTTAAAGTTGATCAGTTCTTTCATAAATCTTGTATAAACTGTTCACCAAATATCTGGCAAACAAGTGTCACCCATGAGAAGTACACTGTCCTGAGCTACCACTACACATTGCATAATAGCCCAGAAGAGTGCAGCTCTTATCTACTTCATGGCAGAAGCCTGAAATCATGTGAAAGTCATGCATGCTTTAGATATAGTAGTGACCTATATCTTCAATTTTTGGTATTCCAGTGTGACGGTCCTGCAGGTGAAATTTTTCAGCATGCAGCAGCAAAATTTTGTGCACGACAGCAGATTGCTCTGGAATCACTGAAGGAACGGCGACGGAAGGATGCAAAGCTGAACATTTTCCTGACAGATGCTGAAGGCAACCCAATGTGCAGGAGGCTACAACTGAAAGACATTATACCCACAGCCATGCAGAGGTCTGTAGTAGCAGCAGGGTTACTTCATTGTCCCATTTTTTCATTGATAGAACTAAGGATTTAGCTTTGTTTCCATCATCAGCTCAATTATAACTGACTGTTGGGTCTCTAAATGGACCATTTTGAACCGTTCCATTTTGCAAAATTTGATTGGTCGAACTGAGTTCTGTTCATTTCTTTGGCCATAACTTCAAATTTCCTCTCTTCTGTGACATAGCACAGTAGTGTAAAACACCCACACCTGCCATCTGGAATTATTCACAGAGCAGAAATTGGGTAAAGTAAATGAATAATAGATTCTTGAGTATATCCTGCACAATGCAGAGTTGCAGGAATCTGTGTGGATCAGTGACATGTGTCAGAAGTAGCATTAATGCGTAAATTTGAAGTGCACAAATTTTGGTGATCCCAGAATATCTTACTATCGCTGGAAAAGTTAATCTGTAAAGAAGCTGCAGTGTATCCCGTACACACTGGTGTTGTTTACAGTGGCTTATATGCAGTGTTTTTTCTTGTTTTAGGCTGACCAAATATCCCTTGTTGTTCGAGAACTTAGCAAAATACACAGAAGAAGATACAGAGGAATTAGTAAGCGTTCTGCGAGCTGTTGAGCGCAGTAAAGAAATCTTAAACCATGTTAACCAGGCTGTGAGAGAGGCTGAAGACCATCAAAGGCTGACTGACATCCAAAAAAAATTAGAAAAGTCAGGCTTTGATAAAGTGGATCACCCAATGGCTGACGAGTGCAAAGTATGTGGAAGTTATTTTGCATTTTTACTTATTCTTAAACATAATGAAAATTCCTTGTATAGTCAGATTATGTATTATTATTAAATTATACGATTACATTATACATAATGTCATTTATCATGGCCAAAAATTGTATTTTTGATCAATTTAGCATCTTCACTGTCCATTTCCCTCCTATGGTTCATCAAAGGTGGATGAGCTTCAGCCATGTTGCCAGTCTGACCACACCCATTTTTAGCAGCAGTCACAATTTTTTTTTAAATTTCGGAATGTTTGGATTGTGCTGGGCTGTCATCTTTGTTAGTGTTGTAAGTCACGCCACGTGCCTAATCCATGCCTGTTCATAAATCTGTAACACCAAAAAGTTTTCCCAGAAATGTCATTAATGCCATGTGTGACTGCTCATCTTCTTGCTTGAAAAGTGATCACTTCTGTAGGCCCACAAATTCCAGTGTTTTTCTTGCCTCTTTTTCCATTTCTGCACCATGCCTTTTAGGTCAGGCCATTTTGTAGCATATGCATGAAATGAGTGGTTCTTCTGTGACTGCTCCATTATTTACTGATGTATAACTTTGGTGGCTGGAGGTGGACCAACTGTCATTCGGCTTACCTGTTACCATTCTCCCTTGCATACATTATCATGTTTAATTTGAAACCTTCAGTATATGAAATAGCTGTGTGTTCACTACACATTCTGTCAGGTGAAAAAATGTTCACTAAACTTATTTTCATTTTGTGCCACTCCGAAATGCATACTAATGAGCAACTGGTGTAAGAAACGGTGAAGCTTTGTCTGTCTTGTTGCAAGAATGAATCACTGTTACCCTCCAGAAAATGCAGGAATCACATTTGTTTGAAGGTCATATTGACAACTTCAGGCCATGAAAATATTCAAAAGTTGTATGCATTATTTTCCAGGAAAAGATGTTTCTTATAGTATGGAAAAATGTGGTGGTTTTGGCCCCCATATGTAAGTGGTAGTAAGGTACTATATAGCGCAGTTAATTGTGTAGACTGCAGGTTAAACTGACAGAGGAATAATAGGACTCCCTAATAATCGTAGGTCACATACATTGATCATAGTTTTTCACTGTTTCTAGGGTGTTTTCCTTTGGTAAGTTTGTCTGAACTGAGGAGGGATGTACATGTACATGGAATAATGAAAGGATAAATTGAAACACAAAATCATATTTGTTTTTACCTTTTCCTAATCCAGCCACATGTGCAGTTTTTTAATCTCTTAATTATCAGCGTGAAACTTACCTCTTGTTAAGAACAGTGGAGTTAGGTATAGTGGAATGAGGTGTCCCATCTTTCGATATAGCAGTAATATGATCTGATGGAACCAGCTGTGGGCATACTCACGGTAGAAAGGCAAGGGATATCACTTTCTTGTCTACCCATAAGATGGAGGCAGCAAGGTTGCCAGTATATCAAAACGTGACATCGCAGAGGACCTATCGTGGCAGTCATTACTGCAAGAACCTCTGATTGATTGATTGATTGATTAATTAGTAATTGGGTTTATGCCCTTGCAGTCCAAGTGCACCTAGGCCAAAAAAACAGGCCCTTTGTGCCGCATAATCTGGTATCAGATCATGGGAGCCCTATTCCTTTACTAAAGTTCCAGATGGCACCCAAAGAATCTAAGATCTCACCCATTTTAACTTTCAAGCTGTATTTCCCATCACCTTGTGTATTTTAATGCTCTATTTTGTTTTACTTTTGTAGCATCTTGACGTAACAAATCATCGGTTAATCCATGAGGGGCCACTGTGCTGGCGAATCAGCAATCGCCAGAAGTTGATAGACCTACATGTATTGTTGTTGGATGATGCTATCATCCTGCTTCAGAAACAGGATGAGAAATTTATTCTGAAATTCTACAATATGAATACTGCAAGTGGTGGCAGTGAGAGGAGTCCTATACACAGCCCCATCATCAAGATGTCAACCATTCTAGTGAGGCATAATGCTGTGGGTGAGTAATACCTTCATTGAACTTGGAGAGTTAGCATAGAAATGACATTGTATAAATTGCTGGCAAAACATCAGTAAAGTAGCATACACCAAGTGTGGTCTTTTGGAGTACAATACCATGTAGTCCAGTATGTGGATACAGGATACTTGGAGGAACATGCTGCGTGGTCTTCAGGATAGAGTTACAGTAGAGACACGTGTATTTATTAAAACTGTTATACTTCAGATGTCCCATCTACTCTTTTGTAATTAAGACGTTTAGTCTTTATTGTTTAATTAAGTGATCAAAAGTCGATTATGTGAGTGTTATAGTGCAGTCAAAGTAACGAAGTCCCATTTGTTCAAGGTTTCATTTTATCTGAGCTGACATACTGTAGTCAAGGTTGTATCTTTGTTGGCTACAGAATTCAGCTGAAGTGTGCATCTGCATGTGCACATGTATCTTTCAGGCATTACTGTACTTCCCCTTTAGCCATTTTCTTTGTGAATTTCTCTCTCGTTCTGTCACAGTAGTGAATGTAGTGTGCAATCACGTGTCCTGAAGTGTCATAACGTGTGTAGTCCAAGGTTTTCAGTAATGGGAGGCAATCTTGGTCCTGTTAACCTAGAACTGTCAAGATTCTACTGTATGTCATATTTGCCCACCTACCAGATTCCACCTCCCAATCATCATTCTTCAGGAAAATACACATAGAGAATGTGTTTATCTTTGTGGGAGATTGTAAGGAAATGTCTCTCAGAATGATGAGTTAGAGAAAAATCCTTATCTTTATTGTGGTGAATACAGTATTTCATCATGTTAAAGTGTCTCTCACCTTAGCGTATAAATCCACTGCTTTTTGAAGAAACTTCAATAGTTGATGTTACTGAGTATTTTTCATGGGTGGACTTAAGTAAAACTCAGAATACTCTCAGATTGTAGAGGTTTACTATCTTGGGAATAATCATTTCTTACTTGTTGTCGTGTCTCACTCCAGTTGTTTGTCACTTCTGCACCAGTTTATCCTTCCATTTGCTATAACATAAACCTGCAGTTTTAAAAATAAGTGATGATTTGGTATTGCTTGATGCTATATCTCTTTGTGGAATGAACATATGTTCCCTTTTGCTACTGTAGCAATCCGTCAGTCATTTGATGTTTGGTCAGCCGACACCTGAATGAACTGACCTGCTCTTCTGACCCTTCAAACAATTACTGGAGAGAGGTTCCAAATTATTTGACTGCAAAAACTGTAATGTAACTTTCAGGTAACTGATATACTGTATTTGTGTGGGGTCCATTGATACAGCCTACAGTACTACATTGCCAAAGCCATGTCACTTAGGTTAAGCCTGGGGCTAAAATTAGTCCTACACAACACAAGTCAAGCTGCATTAGGTATTGGAAGCTACTGACTCATATTTAGGCTTTAAAATGTTCTTATGGCCTATTCGGTTATTGTGTACCAAAATTATAATATGTGCATGTGGTCTTGTGCCGCAAGATGGCGTAGGTGTGGGTAGTTGGCTTCCTAACGGACACAACAATGCACGTAGTGGATTTTCTGTCGCAACTCCCCCTAGTTGTATTGAATAACCAAGAGTTCATTGTGCTTGATGAAAGTTACGTGTGGATAAAACTGTCAAACAGTCCCTTAGTAACTTACCATATTTTCTGGAACACATGACACACCCAGGCTTAAGAAGGTAAATTTTTGGAAGACTGTTTCATTGCATGTATTCCAAACACAGTGCACTCAGGTGCATACTGAACAAAATATTAGTGCAAGACAGTGGTTTTTTGCACTGTGGAACCCCCAACTCTTGTCATGCTTGTATTCATGGATCTTATGGTCTGAATTTACACTTTCTTCAAAGAGTATGTCATCTACAGGGCCATTAAGGGAACTGCTGAATGACTGCTGTCTCTTCTTTCACTAGCTCCCACCTATTTTTTATTGTTACACACACATGTGAAATACTTTGTACTTCATTTGTTTATGTGGTGTCAGGTTATGATTTGATGCCTCCATGCATGTGGCCTAGTCCTTTTGCATGAATACTATCAATGGTTTGTTATTTGGTGTGACTTTGTTGGTAAGCCCTCGAGGATTAACACCTGTGCGTGTCATTATGCTAGTGTCTGTGTTCTTGCCTACATTCCATGCCATCTTAACTGGTCATGAAGTAAGAATTGGCTTTTTCAGAAGGCTGCTTGGATGTTCCAACTGTACTCTGTTCAACTACATTTTTTTATCCTTTAACATGAGCGTGGATGAAAATTCCTCATAAAATTTAGTCCATTGCTATCGTTTTTGCTGAATATTAACAAAGGAGGCATTTTCATCCCATCAGCAAAACTGACTATAGCAACAGAGTAGTGAGTTTCATTATGGCCAGATGTTTTAGTACAAGGGTGTATCCAAAAGTTCCAGGACAGTACTTGTTAAAAGAAGTTTGCTTACATTGGATGTTAAATTCCTCCATCACCTTCAAAGTACTCGCCTTTTGCACAAATACAGTGGTCCCAGCATTTCTGCCATGCTTGGAAACATCCCTCGAAGTCCCTTTTTGGAATTGTGTCAAGCACCCGCTGCAATTTCTCTTGAATCTCTTCAATGGTGTCGAATGTTCGACCCTTCATCCGAAGCTTCAGGTTGGGGAAGAGGAAAAAGTCACAGGGGGCCAGATCAGGTGAGTATGGGGGATGGGGGATCACTGTCATGTTGTTCTTGGCCAAAAACTGCAAAACTTTAAAGGTCCTGTGAGCCGGGGCATTTTTGTGGTGGATAATGAGGTTCTGGTTTCACCATTTCTGTGGTCTCTTGCACTGCACATTTTCACATAACCTTCTTAGAACATCACAGTAGAAGTCTGCATTGACCATCATTCCAGGTGGGACAAATTCCCGGTGAACGATCCCATCTTGTTCAAAGAAACAAATGAGCATCGTCTTCAATTTGCTTTTTTACATGCGTGCTTTTTTTGGGTCTTGGAGACCCAGGACTCTTCCATTGTGAAGATTGCAGTTTTGTCTCTGGGTAGTAAGCATAATTGATGCTTTAATCGCCTGTGATGATGTTCAAGATGAGTGTGGGATCGTTTTTCACAGTTTCCTTCAGTTCCTGACAGATCACTATTCTACTGTCTTTCTGATCCTGGGTCAACACTCTCGGCACAAACTTCACTACAATCCGATGCATGTTCAGCTGTTCTGTGAGAATTCGTTGACAAGATTCATAACCAATTCCATCCTCTGCACAGAGATCGTGTATGGTACGACGACGATCCTGGTTGACAGCTGCCCTTACCTGTTCCACTTTTGAGGGGGGTTGTTGCCTTGCTTGGTTGACCTGATCGATCATCATTAGCAGTCGAAGTTCTGCCTTTCTTGAAATGTTCAAACCACTCGAAAGTTCAGCTACGGCTCATGCATGAATCGCCAAAAGCCTGTTTCAACATTTAAAAAGTTTCACTTCCCATTTTACCCAATCTCACACAGAACTTGATGCACACCCTTTGTTCATCAACTTCCGCCATACTTCTGATATCAGAAAATTGCAGACGGCTGATGCAATACACACATAAAGACATGTGCAACAATCAAACGCTTCCACATCCAACAACGCCATTCGGCACACTCACTCACAAGACACCACTGCAACACACCCTAGCAGGAAACTCGTGAACTACAAGCGACTTGCATGTTATGAGCATTGTCCTGGGACTTTTGGATACACCTTTGTAGTTGTAATGGTTTTTAATACTGTTGTTCATAGTTTTGTTTGTTGGTGTGTCATAGTGGAATAACTTGGTCCATATTGCCTGCGTATCAGTGTCAAACTACCCAATAATGATGGTCAATTAGAGGCCGATTCACACATAGCATGCCATGCCCATGCTGTTCCCCTGCCATGCTGTGCCGTTAAGGGTTTAGATTGTGTCTTTCCCATTTGATTTACACAGTGCGGCTGTGTCTGATTCACACTTGCCATGCCATTCTCCTGCCATGCTCTGACCATGCCATTCTTCTCAAGGCCACGGCACAGCACATCCGTCAAGAGATGGCCTGTGGGACCTGTCTGCGTTCAGCTTCTTCTGGCTACCATGCAGAGTTCCACGAAGGTTGTTATCAGAAGCATACCAATCTCAGATGCAGCTGGCTAGTGTGAAACCAAACAACATTTTTCATGGACGAGGAAAAGAGTGGTAGCAGCACACTACAAGAAAGATGATCTGTTAAACTGTTGGACTAGCAGTTTGGATATTTCCAGCTACCATGTGGACTTTCACACTGGACACAGCACTATCAGAGCATGGCAGGGGTGCAGCATGGCACGTGTGAATTAATGCATGGCGTGGCAGGGGAACAAGATGGGCATGGCATGCTACGCGTGAATTGGCCTTAAGTTTCACAGAACGTATTTTAAAATCTCCAGAAATATCATGTTATTGTGCTCCTTGACCTTTAAATGACCTACATTTGCATATGCGAAGACATGCTGTATAATCCCTTTCTTATTTTCCACAATGTGCCATTTTGTCTATAATAGTAAATAGTATGACTTTCATAAACCATGTGCTAAAATTTAAATACCAGACCAGGCATTTAAAGATTAAAACCAAAGACTGAATAACTAACGGAATGCATAAGCTCACACCTGCTCCCAGTTAGCAGTGGCTACCTGGCATCTCCACCATTTCGTCAGGAATGTGGGAGGTAATCCCTTTTATTATAATCAGACTAACTTAGATTAAACCTTGGTTGCTGAGGTGCTACCTTGTTGCCTTAACTCACCAGCCAAGCGTCACAATTTTCTTTTATTTCTAATATTTTACATCCAGTGCTACATAGTTGAATTTGGAAGGCATTTGTTACTTAGAAGGCCTAAA
>Ga0131853_10028130_pt1 | contig 10075 bp, 7 predicted proteins | sample TergutLab28metaG_FD_92764 | JGI IMG/M metagenome (GOLD analysis project Ga0131853, IMG submission 92764) | Labiotermes labralis P1 segment gut microbial communities from Petit-Saut dam, French Guiana - Lab288 P1 (version 2) (version 2) | ecosystem: Host-associated > Arthropoda: Insects >... | reverse complement strand
TGTGTGTGTGTGTGTGTGTGTGTGTGTGTGTGTGTGTGTGTGTGTGTGTGTGTGTGTGTGTGTGTGTGTGTGTGTGTGTGTGGGTGTGTGTGTGTGTGTGTGTGTGTGTGTGGCCTTTGTCATTCGCCACAAAAAAGACATATGCACCAACTCCACACCGGTTCTTAGGTAGAATTTCTCGCTTGCCCCTTTGTTTAAAATCCTTTCTTAAGGGTTGCTTGATTGAAAGGTCCCGTTGAGACAGCTGCAGTTATGCTTGTATTTTCGGGAACTTATGACCATATTTGGTAGCGCGTCGGGTATTGCCAACGCCCTATGACGTCACTCGCCCCCAAATTTTGATGCTATTTAATCTAGGGAATTGGAAGCCTCAGGAGACATTCTTGGTCGTCACTTGCTACAGGAATCGCTGTCTGATCACATAGACAAATTTTCTTTGTTCTCCCTAAGCGCGGTACTTACAAATTATTTAACAGTGCGCTGCATCATTTATCACCACAGCGCACTACATCAGTTATATTATTATATTCTACTATCAACGAGCTACAATAAACCAGCATTATCTACTTCCAAGAGTTGTGGTTGGAGTCTTGAATATCAATTCTTGAGGGTCCAGCACGAGCCCTGAACCAGTTTCCCTCAGGAACCAGCCACTCGGTCAACACAGACGTACCTGACTTCGACCATCACACTCGGGATACAACACACCTATAATCACTACAATTCGAGATTTAGTTTACAACAGTGGTTCACATATTTCTTTCTGGTCATTTAAAATTTACGAGGTTCATAACGCAAGGCGTCATGATATTGTGGTTTTATTAATATCGCAAAAGAGCGTTACGGAGCGAGAGTACTTCAGCATCATACGTAAAGTAGAGGTAAAGTGTTCCCGTTACAAGCCCAGTGTAGCCCAGAGGGTAGGTAGAGGTATAGCTCTACTCTTCCATGACCGCGGCACTAGAAGGGTTGAGAGGTCAGCAGCACGCCCCGGCCGCACTTTACCGCCGAGAAAAATCCGGTACCCATTTTACAGGAGGCTGGGTGGGCCCCAGGGACGGTCTGGACGGGCAGAAAATCTCGTCCCCACCGGCATTCGAACCCGGACTGTCTATCCCGTAGTCAGTCGATATACCGACTGAGCTACCCGGCCAACTCAGCATCATATGAAATTTCACAAAATACGGCAAGGTCTGAAAGAATAATAAGAATATACTTAAGAATAAACATATTATAATGCGATAAATGTGTTCCTTTTTAGGCAGTTCATTTACGCTTAGGGACCGCTGTTGTTCAGCAGGCGAGCCTTTCATTTCCCACACTCTCCTATAGGCTGTGCAGAAATGCGGAGGCTGAAGAGTGCTTTGAAATGTTGCTAGGTGCCAACGTTCACAGTCAAGCTGTGAGAACCTCTAAAATTGATAAGGCCTATTTGCGAGTCCGTATAATATTTAACAAGACACTCAAATGTACGTACAACATAGCACTGTGACACGTTCACCTAACTACTGCTGCCTTGGAATAGCAATATGTATTACATACGCTGAGTGTGTGTTTGTAGCCTTAAGTATCTAGCAGGCAAAATTCATACGCCATATTATTCTGCCGTCTGTGACCTACCAGGCTTTACGACACATTTCCACATTACCTTATAAACGACGTGATTTTCGAAAGAAAACATTTACTGAACACAACATGTGTGTTTGGATTGTTTCTATAACTTTTGTTTGAAATATTTCTCATTTTAATAACAATTCAGAGAAATATTATCAAAAATGTATATTGGTTTTCATGTAAAGGGCCTGTAATTCTTTTCGGATTTTCATGACACTTGAACATTCTAAACAGATTTACGAACAATATTCAGGTATCAAATTTCGTGAAAATCCCTCCAGTGGGAGCCGAGTATTTCTATGCGGAAAATCAGTCGGACAGACAGATATGATGGAGCTAATAATAGCTTTTAACAAATTTTCAAACGCACCTAAGGATCAGAAATCATTTTTAGATTCCAACGATTCCTGCAGCAGTCAAGAAACGCCTCATATTCTGTGCGAGTCGAACGTTCAGTAACTTCCGACTTACAGGATATTAGCGGCGGAGTACCTGAGGATTTCGTTAATTTGAATAAGGTACTGCGTCAACGCGAATCTCTTCTAGGACCTATCGAGCCTCGAAATAAGGTGACCCCCCATGTTGTCCGAATACCCACAGACTCAGTTTTATATCCGTTCAGTAACATTTTCACAAGAACTCTGAGCCCCATCCGGAACCAGATGTTTCCAGCCCACAGCTTCCCATCTTATTTCTTAAACTGTTTAAACAAGACGGTAAATATACGCAACAGCTTTAATATTAAAGAAACTTTGCATTTTACATGCGGTGTGTTCGTGCATTTCTTGTGATCCTCTGAATTAACAAACGTTGCCTTCCTCAAACAAAATTAGGCCCTTGGCCTTTATAATTTACGTAGACACAATGTTTTCTGTGAGGTACGAACTAAATTTTTATATTATTTGCATTGATTATGATCTTTAAAGGCTTAAAGTCCGCTTAATATTAAGGGCAGACATCCAGTGAGCATTCCCACAAAAACCTAGTTATTTAAAGAATGTGGCCACAGTCTGGAAACCCTCACCATCAGAGGTGTTTCACCAACCTCGGACGATGTCTGGGTATAAATGACTGTGGCAAAGGGGGTTGGAATGCAGACTGTGGTACAACCCCAGCTATAAATACAAGACGGGTGGCATGAGAGGAAGCCTTCTTCTCCGGTTTATAATACACAACACATAGACATAACATAATAGAATACGCACATCGGTTTGGTAATGGGATCCTGACGGGGACTGACTCTCATACTGAAGTCTATACTCTCAGTGCCTGTCTCATATCTCGGCGGTTCTTGGCAAACTAAGCAGCCAATTTTCTCCGCTGTCTGAGAGAGAGCTTTTCTCTTACCATGACATACGGGCGAGTCTTATGCATATCGTCACTATAAGGTGTTTATGGGAGTTACTTCATGATGCCCTCTCTGTGACTCCAAATAACCAGTTCCGAAAGAGTGATGAATTTAAAAGCATTTGGAAGGAAGAAATCCTGGTTTATTCAAGGTAAAATCTCGGAAATTAAGTGGCGAGACTGAGAAGAACAAAGAGTGACGTTTCATCTGATTATTGCGCCGAGACTCCAAAAAGGTGAGGGGAGTTTTTATAGTATTACATAAAATAAAAAGGTCAAAATACAATGTATTTTGAGAGGAGAGTAAGTAATGTTCCGGACTTCTTAGACCATCCCCAAAGAACTGCAAATATTTACAAACAGAAGTGTATAAAGATACGAAATTTCATGCATCAGCAAGATACTTCATCTTCCTCTTACCCTTCAATCTTTTGATTGGTTGGCAGCTTTCCACCTGGAATTGCTGCAAGCCATTCTTCTCATTGCTGCATAACTGTCAGCTCCTGTATTTCTGGCGACTTGCCTCAAGTACTGCAGTCGAGGTCTTCCCACGGCCTTATATCCGGATATTGCTCCTTCAAGGATGTTTACTGCAAACTCGTTATGCCTAATTGTATGCCCTGTATGCCCTGTATGCCCTGTATGCCCTGTATGCCCTGTATGCCCTGTATGTCCTATCCATGAGTGGCTTCCATTTTTTTAAATTTTTAAAAATAATTTTTCTTCTTTCTTCCTTTGAAAAACTTCATCATTCGTTATTCTGTCTCTCCATTTTGTTTTTAACATTCTTCTCCAGCAACATATTTCAAATGCAATTACGACCCTCAAGATAAGTATAAATATAAAATATAAAAAAAACCCTAAGAATTCAGAAACAAAAAATTGTCTCAGTAGCTTGTTTATAAGCGGAGTACTGAAACCCCATACGTCGATCTTTGTAGATTCTTAAAGATCCTTAATAATGGTCCATGAGGATCAAAACATATTACAGAATAATTATGGAAAACTGGGGGCTTCTTCCTGAATAGTATGCATGTTGTTATTTTAACATCTGTGGTTTAATTTAGAAAAAAAACTACAAATTTTTCGCCATGTAACCTTCAAAGACGACCAAGTTGAATGCGTTACTGGAGTCAACTTGATCCAGTTTTCTTGGCTTTAAAATGACAAAAACAGCCAGACATATTCGAGAGGATGAGACAAATTGGTTAGATGTGGACATGGGTGTAATATTAGAACGGTTGTTACTGTTTGGATACACGTCATTCAAGAAGGAAACCAGATGTCAGCTCTTGCTAACACGTTCGTAAACATTTCGAAGATTTTCTAGTCGTGAGAGAATCTGACGACAGAGAGGATGGAAGGAGATTCTACCTTAGTCTCCGAGGCATTTCGACCTTGAAGATAGAGACGCTGTATTTCGTAGAAAACTGCTGCGAACCCATCCAATTACACGGTGCCTTAGTACCAAGCAGTAATGAATATTCAGGAATGGACAAACAGCCGATTGTTTTGCTGAGTGGATGTTGGGATGTTGAGGACGGCCTCGTGCAGCTATTGTGTACGTATACATTACCTGCATGTATAGGTATCTCTGTAAAACTGCACAAATTCTCCAAAAAAATCAAAGTCACTTCAAAGTTCTAGGCCCCAGAAGGATGACAAAAACATCCATACTGCGGACCAACAAATATGAGACCAAATTTCAAAATTTATTTGCTCGGACCAACTGGAGCGAGGGATTTGTGCATCGCTGCATATATGTATGTATGTATGTACGTATGTGTGTATGTATGCATGTATGTTTGTGCCTATGCACATATGTATGTATGTGTGTATGTATGTACGAGTGTGTATGTATGCATGTATATATGCACTATGTACGTATATATGTATGTATGTGTTATGTGTGTATATATGTATGTATGCAAGTACTTTTTTAAATTTGTTATATGTATGCAAGTATGTATTTTATTTTTTATTGATATTAACAACATGTCCCATTACGTAGCAATAATACACGTTCGCATAAATTAAACATTAATTTTACAATAAAATTTTACATTTAATAATTATAAACTATAAAGAAAATTCATTATAACGTCAATAATAATATTTTGACTTCTAAACTTATGATTGACAGTAATAACATACATTCTCTGAGATCTATCTATCTTTTATAGTAAAGTGTCATTGCAGGTATGAAAGTCTATGGATTTGACCGATTTTACAAAAATTGGTAAATAATAATTAACTAGCTTTTGATTCGTCATAGGCCAATTGCCACAAGTGTTTTTTTTTATTTCTTTACCATTTCGTTTCTTTGGTTAAGTAATATCTTACAGTGAAATATTAAGTGATTTGTAGTTTGTTCTTCTTCTTCTTCACACGGGCACTTCGGGTTATCTATTAGTCCAAATCTTTGAATGTATGACCTTCGTTTCTCATGTCCTGTTACCATTTTTGTAACCTCTGGGAATATAGGAATTTTCTGTCGTGGCCTATTCCTCACTGACGGGAAGAAAGCTTTGGTCAATGCCCCATTCCCCGTATTCGTCCACTGCCGTTGCCGCATATAAAGTTCATTTTCTTTCTCTCGCGTTTTGATCACCTCTCTTGGCATCTTGTCTTATACAACTGGTCCATCTTCTACAGCAGCTTCTTTTCCAAGTCTATCAACCAACTCATTCCCCTCTATCCCCGCGTGTATTGTACCCAGCCGAAATTCATAGTCCACTTTAAATGCGCCAGTGCAATAATATTGTTTCCATTAAATTCTATCAATCGGTTCCCTTTAAATGTGTTTTGAAATAAATGCAAAATTATTTTGCTGTCAGTATATATTGAAACGCGTTTATCATTATCATGTCCAACTTGTTGTTCTTCTAATTTTTCTAAAACTTTAAAAATTGCAATTTGTTCGGCTTGGTTATTGGAGCAGTGTCCATGTAGTTTAAACTTCAGTTGATTTACCAACTTGCCATTCACAAAATATAATCACTGCAGCCCCAATGTTGTCTCCAATTTTACTGCCGTCTGTATATACTTCAGCTGTATACGTACTACCGTTCTCCACTTCATGAATTATCGCTAGTTCCGCAGGATGTCCCCAGTATCTTACTTCTAACGGTGCATCATATTCTAGATTGTTAATTATGTTGCCATATAAATTTGTACCTTTTGCTCTATAGTTATTTGTATGGGTAGTACTCCAGCTATCACGCAAGAGGCATCATATGAGATAGTCCAGTAGGCTTTAGCTCTTTTAATGTTCATGAGTTTTCGTTTTTTTTTTTTTTAGGTTTCGTAAGGCTCCTGTTTTTCCGTATAACTTCTACCCATATGGGTGCTCCGTACGTTAGAATTGGGACTACCGCTTCCTCGTAAATTGTCTTGTGAGCTTTATGCCCTAGAAGCCATTGTAGCTTTGCTGTTCTAGCCAGCATATTGATAAGAGTAATTAATTTTGCCACAGTGTGGCCAATATGTGCATTAAAGTTAAATTTGCTGTCTAGATATATTCCTAAATATTTCAATTTTTCATTTTGGTCCGGTCTTTTGCAATTCAAGTAAATATTGACTTCCCTGTCGTCGTTTCTTTTCCTTGATATAAATAAAACTTCAGATTTTTTGTCATCAAATTCTATTTTATTGCTAGTGGCCCGTCTCTCATTTCTCTTTAGACCCTGATTCGCGTAATTTTCTGCTTCTATTTTACATGCTCCTCTTGTTTAAACGATGAAATCGTCCACAAAGGTTATCACTTTAGTTCGGGTGTTGAATTTCAAATTCAAAAGTGAATTTTACATAACATTTCAAATCCTGAGGACATCCCTTCTGGACTTCTTTTTCCATCTTTAATTATTTATTGATAATGTTGCTTTCTGTTTGCTAAAGTAACTTGCTGATAAATTGTATAAATTCTTGGGACATTTGAGTTCTCGTAAGTATGTTTGTATTTATGTATGTATGTATGTATGCATGTATGCATGTATATAGGCACATATGCATATATGTGTGTATATGTCTGTGAATGTATGAGTGTGTGTGTTTATGTACGTATGTATGTGTATGTGTAATGTACGCAACATTTGGAAATCATTTGGCCTCTTTTGTAAAAACTAGAATGTGCTGTAACGAAACTTTGGTTGATGTAACTAGGAAATGTCGGGCAAATTACCTCATAACTGTTTATTGAGAGGGGTATGCGTGCTCTAGTTAAATGATGTAAATATTAAGCAAAATTCCTGAGTAGGCACAATTCCAATATAAAATCCCAAGGAAATTAGGGTAACGCAAGACTCGCAAGCCTCGCGCTCAGGAGAAATTTACTGGTCTACGTAGTTTTGGTCTACGACTCGACGTCACTCTGTTGCCTGAAGAACAGTTACACTTTATAAAACATCGTCGGTTGAGATGTTCGGCTACTTCGTATTCTGACTGATAGCAGGAGGTAAGCTGGACTGACCGATTGTTAAATTGCTTATTTTAGCGAGTCACTTTCGGCAACAAAATACTTTTCTAAATTTTGCGATTACTGATTGGGATTAAATAGTGGCATGACGATTAATTGGTTTATCAACTTGAAACAGAAATTAAGCGTAACTAGAGAATTGGTGAACACTATTTGAATTAGTGTAATTTAATTGTATATATCTTCTGTACATATGATTAGATAATAGAACTTGTGAAACTAGTTAAAGAAATTGTCACTGACCGAACTATATAGCCCGAACCGCCCCGAATACCTATATAGTCACGAAGCCTCCGACTTACGGCTACAGCTACCATTCATTCCCTGCCCCTTTGGGATTTCTAGGATAGGCCTAACAACGGCCGAATTAGGCTCGCCCAAGTTACCGCTCTGCTTGGGCACTACATATGTACATATGTGTGTACGTATGCATTATAATGTTGTCACACATATTTCCCCATTACATCTGTCTCAACCCCACGTTACTACTCCGGTGTCTTTAACGAAGAATAGCTTTCCGAGTCCTGGCAGTAACGACGAGATTTTCCTCTCCTCCAAAAGCGCACAGAACGGTTCTACAGCACTTCAGACTTCCCATTAAATGGGTACCGAGGATCTTTAACGCTAGTTTAAGGCAGTAATTACCCGTTATTGTTGTCACATTTTGACGAAACGTGTACTTACTCAACAAATAAATATTGAATGTCAAGAAAATCCTTCCAGTTGAAGCCGAGTTATTCCGTGCAGACAGACAGACAGACAGACAAAGACATGACGAAGCTAACGGCCGCTTTTCGCAATTTGTCGAATGCGCCTAAAAAGGCAGAAATTTCAAAGACGACAATTCCTTACCCTCTCGTCTGATAACGGAGTAAAGTGAATTAGTTGGACACCGAAGCACAAAATCCAACCGCATTCACAGAACGCTGTGGGTACGTCAGATATTCAAGCTGTAGGCTGTGTCGTCCCGCAATTGCTTGCACTCTGTAGTCGGATCAATACGCAGCTGCAGCAATATGTGTATGGGAACCTCGTTGACAATTTTGTGGCGACAAGGCAAAAGGAAATGATTCTGCGTCGACATGACCGCATATCAGAAGCACCGCATGCCAAACCGACGTTTTTCCGTTTACCTGCTCATACAAATTGCAGTGGTTACAGAGAAGACCACACTGTCATGTAGACCACCCACTGCTACCTTCACTGCTTGGGGGCCACAACTAAAAATGTAAAACTGAAATGGATCAAGCCGTATAGAATCCTTGTTCTGGCCAGTGATAGTTTGCAGACAGGAATTCTGTTCTCTAGTGGTATAAGTACACGTTATACCACCCCTTCTTCTCTCTGATACCTGGCCAAAATTCTTTTACCTTACAGCCTAAAGAATAAAGCATGTAAGAAATATTGCAATTCGAGATTCCGGGCTTCTACCGCGGTGTCAGAACTTCGATCCTCTCGGCTGTTATGCTGTGTTTACTAGTTCTTTAGGATTCACTTTAATATCCTCCTTCCATCTACTCCTACGTCTTACAAGTTGACTCTATACCAGTTAAACTCCAGGAAAAAAGCCACTCGGCAGTCACCGTAAAGAAGGCTGACTGGTCCCAACGGTGACGCAGAGAAACTGCTTGCGCAGCTGCAAACGAAAAGTATCCCATCCCAATTGTCTACTAAGTACCTAAGCACTATGGCACTTGAGTTACCAGATTTTTTTTTGGGGGGGGGGGAATAGTGCAATGCGGAATATATGCAGCGCAAATTGGAATACACCTTCCTCGCACGCTGCCATTTAGTCTCCTGTACGTTTATTAAACTTGATACAACCACAATGTCGATTCAAACATGCATGCATATTGACTAATGTATTTGATACATGCCCCTAGCTGATGAGCTGGTACTTCTGGTTGGTTTTAGGCTTACAGCGTATGGGCCCATTTGCTATGAACATTGACACAAAAACCTAAGAGTCTTTGACAGCGCCACATCCCTCTAATTTTTAGAGAACTTATACGTGATACTTCAAAACAAAGCTACTGATGAAAACGGTTCTCAATACCGACAGCATATTGATAGTGGATATAAAAGAACCGGTGCAGTATACTTAACACTTAACCATAGTGCAAAGACTGTAAGTGCTGATAAGTGTCAGTACTTCCATTAGAAATAAAAAATATATGTAGGCATAAAGGAGCATGAAGTGAGATCAGGTTATTTCGAAATTGTAACGAACAAATCTCTACAGTCATCATAGCAGCACTAAGAAATGTCCTATTATTTACACGACCGACGCACAACATACACACACACACACACACACACACACATATATATATATATATATACTGTATATTTACAATTAATTTTTATGTCGTAAGTTCTCATACATTTTTTTTTGCTGACCGTGCATCTCAGCATAATCTTAGCGACTGGCCAACTTAATGCACAAATTCTTTTACATTCATTGTTCCGTGCATCATTGTAATTGTTTAAAAAATAACGAACACGATGTCACTTGTAGACTATCCTTTATTTTCATGGGTAGTCGTCATTCATTCTCTACATGTTTCGAGCTTTAGGGAGCTCATCATCAGGAGATCATTTTTCCTGTACAGTCAGCCTCTGGTATAGTGTATAATCTTT
>Ga0131853_10028129_pt1 | contig 10075 bp, 8 predicted proteins | sample TergutLab28metaG_FD_92764 | JGI IMG/M metagenome (GOLD analysis project Ga0131853, IMG submission 92764) | Labiotermes labralis P1 segment gut microbial communities from Petit-Saut dam, French Guiana - Lab288 P1 (version 2) (version 2) | ecosystem: Host-associated > Arthropoda: Insects >... | reverse complement strand
GGCATTGAAGCCTTTAAATAATCTCAATATGTACTTCCGACAACAGACGACCAAAAAAAAATAATATGCACAGTACAAAAGGTTACGGATTGTGAAAGAAAGAGTAGATAAAGACAATAAGAGACATAGAGAGAGAACCCGCTTCGTTTCATCTGTCTCGAGGCGTGTCTCATTAATTCTGCCCAGTCTCCAGCAGATGTCACTGAGAGATTTTGGAAAGAAAGCTGGAGTAGCGACACGTACTTCTCTCGCGGTTGAGGTAGGCAGAACCTAGAAGTAATTAGCTACATGCTCTAATGACAGATTCCTGTTACCGCAGAAAGGAAGGATGGATCGGTATATGTATAAAAAAAGATACACACTAATAACTGGGATCGGAGAATGGGAATGATCTTTAGGCGAGGCCTATACAGATCGATAAATAATATTCTTGTCCAAAGTTAGACGCTCTTCGTATCAAATTCGGTATACGTCAATACAATGATTAAAGGATTGAATCTGGTTATGACTCCAGTACATAACTGTACACAACTTCAGCACCTGCTAGTGTCAGGCGCATTATTATGTGATGGAATTGTACTCCCATATTCGTCGAATTGAATCTAACAAAGCTTTACAATTTGTTGTACCGCATTCCTTTGATGTTGTCAAGGAAAATTATTAAGTAAGAAGAGTACTGGGTGACAAAATATGCATGGCATTCCAAATCACCACATAAAAAGCATATGTCTTGAACACAAACTTGTTAATGTGTACGTATATTTTGGTCCTTGGAAGTTACGTATTTGTGATACGGCCAGAGGTTTTCAGTTTTTCACCGTGCATATTGTCAATATTCAGTACAGCGGGAGGAGGACTAACACAACATCTGAACCCATCGCAAACATGTAACGACATGCTACTACAACACTATCATACCAACAAGAGATAAGTAACTTTAGCATGAACTAATAGCTACCTGAAGATGGTTTAAATGTAAATCGAAACATGTCGGAGATTTTAACTATTTTAACAAATTAAAGTTTTATAGTGTCAAATGAAAAAAAGTGTGCAAGTGTTGGTGATTATTGTGAATACGGCCAAAAGTATTTTGGAAGAAGTTAGACAAGATATAAACATTAAGTCCATCATCAGTAAAATATATATATATTTACGAATGGCCTGTTGAAACTTTACTGGCAACTTTAAAATAATTACAAAAATGCTGAAGTGTCTTCATTTTATGTACACACACTACGCATGCGCTTCTCTTGAAGAACTGTCTCACAGTCTCAAAACTTCAGGTGTGTCGCAATTTAACAGCCACGAAGATTTTTTTGTTGTGTCTCTAAGTGAACAGAGTACCGAGACGTACACAATGGAGTCAAAATAACCCAACAAATAGAAATCAAGAGCGCTTAAACCACATTTAAAATCCTCTGGTCATGACACTTCAATTAGTCTATATATTGTAGCTTTTTGTTTCCATTTTCGAACAACTCAGTTTAATAAACATAGTTTCGAAACTTTCTGCCACCATCTGAGACCTTCAAACGGATGTTTCTCTAACTTACTTACCTAATTACTCCATGATGCAGAGTCCTTCTTGAGAAGCTAACCGGTTTGCAGGTAGTCAAGAAATTCCCCGCATTTCACGGAACCCGAAGGTTCATTACGGCACTCACAAGCGTCCGCCACCTGTCCCTATCCTGGGCCAGACCAATCCAGTCCATATACCCACATCTCACCTCCTGGAGATCCATCTTAATATTATCCACCCAACTACGCCTAGGTCTCCCCAGTGGTCTCCTTCCCTCCGGTTTCCCCACGAAGAACCTACACACCCCCTCTCCTCACCCCTACGCGCCACATGCCCAGCCCATCTCATTTTTCTCGATTTTATCACCAGCACAATATTGGGTGAGGAGTACAAATCATTTAACTCCTCGTTACGCAATCTCCTCCATTCCCCTGTTAACTCGTTTCCCTAAACAATAATTATTTTTGTTTCCATCTAACAAATTTACACAAACGCCATTTTGCTTTCTCTAATAAAGGAAACCCCCGGAACTGTTCCGCAATGTGATAATGTGCGTCACGAACTGAAATTAAAAAAACTCTGTCTTTAGGCGTTAGAGATTCCGGACATTTAGAGTAAAATGTTCGGTGAAGCCGGAACAGGCAGTAACCCAAAACTGCTGAAGAAGAGGAACAATACCGATATCGGTAACTCAGTACGAAGGCAGGCGGACAGACAATTACGAGTATGTGGTTCTGAAGAAAGAACTATGAAGCAGAGAATGTCCGTTACTTTGCACACACAAATGGGTATTGCGTCCAGCTTCCTGCGCAAAAGTTTCTTTCCATTCGACCCATTCGGCCATATTACCACATTTTTCTTGCTCCGGCTAACTTTCTGGTATTCTTGCTAGGAATAAGTCATCTGGCACACTAGAACACTCGACGGACCGGTGGGTATAACGCATAATATCCAAACTTCTTCCACAACAGTGAACAAAACTTTGTTCTACCTTAGACGAGAAGGATGTGTCTTTAATGCTAACATTCTCTCTCTCTCTGTTTTTATGATTTCTCCCGCCCCCACCGCCCCCACCCTTCTTCTCAGTTGGTGTTCGCGCCCTTTGCAGCAGTTTGCAATATTTATAAATCACTCAGACCACCTCACCACCTCCGCCTTCCCCGTCCGCGCCGCCTTTCCGTAAAGGCCAGAAACTCGCCAAGTAATGAATGAATGAGACTGAAGAAGTGTTGCTGGCTGCCTGCCGGCAGGCGTCTGTTCAAATGTGCACATCCTACATTGTTACTAAAAGCGATGCAAATGTAAGAAAGATCTACAAATTACAAATAGGTATCCAATTAAAGTTGTCATTCCTGCAAGAATGGACTAAGCTTGATATACGCAATTATTCCCTGTACGATTCCTTCCCTCCACTGGAACAAGTCATTCACATTTGAATAAAGGTAGACCAACTTCATGACACTTGCTTTATTATGTCAATTTACTGCTCAACATGTTTCGGATGTTAATACACCCATCTTCAGGAGCTTGCGACTACTTGGTGCGTTATTGCGTAGGCTGTATTGTGCTGTCTTGAGGCGTGCTGGTGTTATGTAGCGGGATTGGCTGTTGGTGATGTGGTATCCGAGTGCAGGCTGAACCACTACCAGCCTGCACTCGGATACCACATCACCAACAGACAATCCCGCTACATAACACCAACACGCCTCAAGACAGCACAATACAGCCTACGCAATAACGCAACAAGTAGTCGCAAGTTCCTGAAGATTGATGTATTAACATCCGAAACATGTTGAGCAGTAAATTGACATAATAAACCAAGTGTCATCAAGCTGGTCTACCTTTATTCAAATATCAAGATGATGCACGGTCCAATACACATAAAAAAGTCATTCGTATGTTTAGGGGCTGTCACTTTTGTGGCACGATTATTGTGAAGTGTTGTGTGGAAGGTATTTAGATTGTTGCGTTCACAATCCCACATGGAAGATACGGCACGTGCTTCAGTAACAATGCGCGTCACGCAGATAGCCGTGTTTAATCTCTTGTTCTTATAATAAAACAAACTAGATGCACTAATATCTCAAATTTATTTTCAGAATAAAACTCTACATGTTTCGGACAGTTCTTCTGTCCATCATCAGGAGTTTTTCACCGTACACACAGCAATGGTATATGTCAAACAGCAGGATCAGGACGGAACTGCAGTTCCCTCCTGATCCTGCTCGCAAGCTGTCAGCAAACCTGTATGGCATATACCACTGCCGTGTGCACAGTGAAAAACTCCTGATGATGGACATAAGAACTGTCCGAAACATGTAGAGTTTTATTCCAAAAATAAATTTGACAAATTAGTGCATCTAGGTCGTTTTATTATAAGAATTTATCACGATGCACGGTCACCTGAACGTCAAATGTGTTTAAGCTGTTCATCATTTCGGTCTGTCATCTTATCGTTAATCTATGTTTACCCTTCTTTAACCCTTTAAACGCCGAATTAAATCCCATCTGCCATTTGCTGGCATTATTAGAAGTTCACCATATTCTCCACGTTAGCAGGATAAGGGTTAAACCTAAAGTCTAGATAATGATTCGTCGCTAAATGTCCACAGATTATAACATTTTTGGTGGGTCCACTATGTCGTTTCCCCTAAGTTACAAATGGGTGTCGATTTTCGAGAAAATAACTGAAAACGCAGGAATTATGTGTGCATTTAAACGTTTTACAAAGCACAAATTTGAATTTTGTCCGTGCCTAAGTAACAACTACAATAAATACAATATGCCGTAGGCCGAGAGATATCGTATTTACGCACTTGCTTGGGGAAGGGCGAGAAATAAGATCGATCATAATCAACTGTTATGTTTAGCCAACTATTTCTTCGGCCTCAGTTCCTATTCCACAGATTGTGCAGGCTGTCACTTTTATAAAGATCAGTGCGGACGGCAAAAGAACAAAATGTAGTGAGACAACAAATAGGGCAGATAGGTTCCGTTAATAGTTTGTTATGTTGGTCTGAAAGTATCACAAATTGTAGAATATAAAATTTCCAGGCAAAATATTTTCTCTTGTTTTTGTGTTTACTCGCTGTTTATTTATGATGTTTTATTAGCTCATGCTTATTTGGTCCAGTAGTGGGATAACTTATTAAATCCTTTCCATTGCATACACAAGTTAACACATAACGATCTAAATGTTAATACATACAAACATACGCACAAATAAGTAGGAATTAGGAATTACATATGCGGCCACATTTACCAAGATTTTATCATAACAACACATTACTATATTTTATTTTATCGTTTGAATAAATCATAACGTTAGCTAAAACAACTTGTAAACTACCTGAAGATGGTGTATTAAGGCTTAAACCTGTCGGAGAAATTTCAATATAAATGTATGTTACTTAGTTTTGCGTACGTTGGTACATAATAAACATTTATTATTCAGTATGCACGGTATGAGCATAAAAGTAACAAAAGGTTTTAATTTATTCTTGAATATTACTTCGATTTTCCATTGACATTCTAAAGTACTTGAAAGGACTATTGTTTTCAACTAATTTATCCAAGTCACCACATACATCAGCCGGAATACACGAATACCACCGTGTGCCCTGTAAAGGGCCATTCACAATCTTACAATTCAAATTCCTCCATCTGTACATTACCCACTGTTGACCCTTAAAAGAGCCCCCTTTTTTTAAAATTTAACCCTATTACTTCGGTATTAGCACCATTTTCAAACCCCTCCACCCATTTACTATTTAGGCTACTTTTTTCCAAACTTTCTACGTGATGAAAAGCTTTATCTTTTCCCCACACACTTACAGCATCAACGTGAATCAGAATCAGTCACCCTGAAGACAGGGGGCAGTACATTCCTACGAAAAAGCCGAAACGTTCGCCTACTACAAGGTAAGGTACAGTAAACCTATTACAGGCTTGGATAGACCCTGAGGTTTCCAGGAGGTTGAGGCTCACAGATTTCAAGACAATCGGCACGTGAAGGCAGTAAGGTTGTCAGCCCTATGCACCGGCCACCTTTACCCCCCCCCCCAGGAAATATTCACTACAAGGTGCAGAAACGCAAAAGAATATCAACTAATAGACATTCTTAATCTTCATCAGTTCTTGCGCTGTATTTGTCTATAACGACATTGTTGGATTTTATCTCACGCTTCCTTGAACAAAAGTATGTCAATCCCCATAAGAAGAAGATGACAATTGTTGGTTCGTGCCAGCTGTCCCAGAGCAAGGTACTTAATATCCTATATAGGAATAACTTGGCTTCGAAAAAGGAAATCCTCCTAAGACTAAAAGTTTGCTTTAGTCCTTGAGACATAACCCTTCTACTTATCTCTGGACACAGAAAGGAATTCTCGTCATTTTGTCAGTTTCCTCTTCTATCTTCAGGTTTTTATCTTTCACTTCTTACTCACGATCTGCAACTTTCTTCCATCACTCCTCAGTTTCTTTACCTTCAACAGTTCCCTTGTATAATTTCGTCCTTGTGCGCGCCTTAACTCCATGCATTCTTTACCTTTTTCTCCTTGAAATCCTCTCGGTCCCATCATTATATTAGGCCTGGGTCGAGTCCCAAGGGTCACAAGTTTGTCCAGGCTCGTCTAAAGCAAATTTCAGTTCCCCTGCTGTTGCTACGATCTTGCTACCGAGTGATACATCTCTGGGACATCCCTAGGGTCACGTGTTTGCCCATATCTACGTAAGGTAATTTTCGCACTCGGTTACGCCCTAGAATCGCCTCGCGATGTGGGAAAAAGAACGGGAAATCTAAATCAGTAAACTCTGACCTGCTGATATAATAACTGTACAACTAAAAATTCAGAAACTTTCTGAAAAAAGCAAAAAAAAAATTGCTTTTAAATTAAACAGAAATATTTCAGTCTTTAATCATTTACGACATTTAATGAATGTAGCCAATACTTATTTGGATGACGAAATTTTTTATGCACACGGCACAATTTGCGAACTACAGCGAAGTCAACTGAAAAAAAAATTTATATATATTATATATTTTTATATATATTAGATATATTTATATGTATTAGATATATTTATATATATAATACGTAAAATACATAATACATAAAATACATAATATATAATATACATAATATAACTTAGGATGTTTCAGGAGGTGTTGAAAATAAGCTCCTTCAGCTCTTAGACATGCTTGACAATTGGTGAACAGATTATTGTGTACTGTGTAAAGTTCTAGCCCAGAAAGTTTCCATACTGCACGTAAGTTTAACGGCAGCTGCCAGAATCGCGCACCTTCAGTCACATCGGCGTGTGTACGGTACATTGTATTACCTTAGCAGCACAGTCCAGTTTCAACTGCTGTCTGTATCAGAGCTTAGAAGAACGGCGTAACGTACTTTTGTTTTATTCGTGACTATGCAGCACAGTTTAACACAGAGGATACTCATTGTGTAAAACTATATAAGGAAAAATTCATATAAAAATTAGTAGCAGTAAATTTGTAATTCTCTTTCCCGGTGTATCAGTTGCTTTCAAAATCAAGCATGTCTAAGAAGCAACGTGCAGTAATTTATATAACGTATGTTATATATATATATATACGTTATTATATATATATATATATTATATACATATATAATACGAAAATGTACGGCCGTTGAACGTGTAGTACGTCTGGACCAGGGGTTCAGTTTAACATCCTGTATAATTATACAATATAAACCAACGCAATGCGCACTCTTCTAAATTAATATATTAATCTAATTTTGATATCTTCTATATTTTTCGCATTCTGTATAATGTTACACATGCCAATACATTCAGGATGTTTGACGATGTATGCAGGACTGGCGATGGATGCAGTTCAAGTATGGAAGTGTGAAACTGTTGGGCGTTTGAATAAGAATAAGAACACTTTTCATTCCAGCACAACTATTTGCTTTATTAACAGAACTACACGTTTCGGCTGGGGACCGCCGTAGCACAATGGTTAAGGTGCTGTGCTACAAGTCGGAAGGTCGCTGGTTCGATCTCAGATGGTGTCATTCGAAATTTTCATTGACATAAAATCCTTCCAATCGCAATATGGCCCTGGGGTCGACTCAGCCTCTAACATAAATGAGTACCAGGAGTATTTCCTGGGGGTAAAGGCGGCCGGTACGTAAGGCTGACAACCTACCACCAACCTGTGCCGTTGTCATGAAATCTGGGAACCTTAACTTCCTGGAACCCTCTGGGCCACTCCAGGCCTGTAATTGGACTGCTTTACCTTTCACAAGTTTCGGCCAAACTAGAGCAATCTTCAGGATGCAGATGGCTTTTATTTGGCCGAAACGTGTAGCCATGTTTATAAAGAAAATAGTGTGTTTCGATGGAGATTTTCGTTCCATTGTTAAACATAACAAACGAACTATAAAAAAAATAAAAACTTTGGGCACTCACTTCCTTTACCGTTCACTCCGTACAGCAGCCATGATTGAAGTGATAAAATTCCCCAAATTAGGCAACTAATATCCCTCCCGCCATACACCCCGCAAGTTTATCACCACTTTCACAAAAGCCGTCCGCTGGTTCCGATTTTGAGTCTTGTAAGTCCAGTCTATTTTCATACAACGTTTATTCAATAACAGCTCCATTTTAATATTACCCTTTCTTCTACGTAAAAGATTTCCAAATTGAATATTCTCTTCAAGTTTCAAACCAAATTTTGTTAATGCAATTCTCTATGTCCCCTGCCTCCTATATTCTGTGCTCATTTAGCATTTCCTTGATTAGTCATGATAATACAGGGTGATCCACGGAAACATGCCATCTTTTGGATGGGTAGTACACAGTAGGTAGGCCGTGGGGCCAAAGGGGGGGATTGCGCCGAAGAAAAATAAACTGTACCAGTGTGTGGTTTAACAAGATGGCGCCACAGCGCACACTGCAAACAAGTCAATGACCATTGTTCGAAATATGTTTCCCGGGCACCTCATTTCCCGTTTCGGAGACGTGCCGTGGCCCCCTCGCTCTCCCGATCTTTCAATGTGTAATTTTTTTCTTTGGGGGTATTTGAAATCGCGTGTTTACGCTCACAAACCCCGTACGTTGAATGATTTGAAGGGAGCCATCCGTCAGGAAATTCGTCCGATCGATCGTCAGTTGTTGGCCCGTGTCATGGTCGATTTAAAAAAAAAAGGCTTGAAAACTGCATCCAAGAAGACGGTCGTCATCTTACGATATCATTTTTAGAGCTTAACCGTTTGGTATGGCATGTTTTAAGCTTTAATTTTGTATAAATAAATGTGAATTTACTTGAAAAGCAACTGAGTACTGTTTATTTTAAAGATGTCAGGTTCCCGTCGATTACCTTGTATTTGGTGAACAGCATAAAACACACTTTTCATAAGTAAAAATTAACTTTTCTTATTTCCCGACATTTCTGTTATCATATGCCTGCTGCTCTCGTTGTCACCTTGATCCCGAATGCCCCTCACCCTGCACTTTGGCTTACAGGCAACAGACCATATTAACACCTGCTCACAGCATTAAAAAAATATGTTTTTCTTATAGTAGAATATTCACCTTTGTATTAGAGGTGAAGAACGGTGTGGCGGTACAGCATTCATATACTTATTTCTCTTTCAGGTTGCCCGCGAATATAGTCCAATTTAAGTTTGTTATTTGTTAACCAGCAACACTTGATAAGAATTTCTTAAAATATACTGTTCATAGAATTAAGTCATATTATTGAAGGGATTCATTGTTCATAAACAACATTTCCATTTTACTATTAATCATTTACGAGCATTGCGAATTATGCTTTATGTGTTTGAGAACAACATTTAAGTGTGCAGATAATTTCGGCTGTGCAGATACAACTGCTAATGAGATTCTAATATAAAATAATTTTTAAGGCAAGATTTGTCAGCAAATTTAACAATATTCCAACAAGATGCGACTTATTCAGTTTATTACCTTACTATAGGCAGCTCTACATGTTTCGGGTGTAGACACCCATCATCAGGAGTTCGTACAACTGTAAATACAGCTTCTGGTGTTGATTAACCGGATCTACTACAAGCCGCTTTCGTTGTTCAGTTCCATCTCAACAACGAGAGCGGATGGTAGTAGATCTACTAGTACTAGTAGTAGATCTACTACCATCCGCTCTCGTTGTTGAGTTGGAACTCAACAACGAGAGCGGATGGTAGTAGTAGTAGTAGTAGTAGTAGTAGTAGTAGTAGTAGTACTAGGACTAGTACTAGTAGATCTACTACCAGTAGTAGTAGTACTAATACTAGGACTAGTAGATCTATTACCATCCGCTAGTACTAGTACTAGTAGATCTACTACCAGTAGTAGTACTAGTACTAGGACTAGTTGATCTACTATCATCTGCTCTCGTTGTTGATTTCGAACTCAACAACGAAAGCGGATGGCAGTAGATCCGGTTAATCAATACCAGAAGCTGTAATTACAGCTGTACCAGCTCCTGATGATGGGTGTCAACACCCGAAACATGTAGAGCTGCCTACAGTAATGTAATAAACTGAATACAGTCGC
>Ga0131853_10028128_pt1 | contig 10075 bp, 5 predicted proteins | sample TergutLab28metaG_FD_92764 | JGI IMG/M metagenome (GOLD analysis project Ga0131853, IMG submission 92764) | Labiotermes labralis P1 segment gut microbial communities from Petit-Saut dam, French Guiana - Lab288 P1 (version 2) (version 2) | ecosystem: Host-associated > Arthropoda: Insects >... | reverse complement strand
TGTTAATACATCCATCCTCAGGAGCTTGCGACTTATTTGTTGAGTTATTTCATGGGTTGTATTGCTCTGGTTCGATGTGTGTTGGTGTTACGTTGTGGTTTGGCTGGGGTGGTGTGGTATCAGTATGCAGGCTGAAGCAGTGTTTCACACACACACATACACAACAAAAGTTTTCCTAGATCAAGTTTGTAAAAATCTAGAATAATCTGTGAATATTTGTTGTGAATCATGTTCCGTTGTAGGTATCTGCGCCAGAATGGAGTTCACACTAAATATACGAGTATTAAGAAGAAGAGGTGCAGAGCGATTTAGTAGGCTTTGTCAGCGATGGAGTTGGGTTCTTCTTTCTTCCGTAATTTGGCGCCACATCGTGGGTGAAGCGAATGGAAACGTTGATTGTTTAATTACATATTTTCTTCCTTTTATAAGATAATTTGTTCTGATGTTTGTAAATTTTAAGAGGTAATATTGGGAGTTCAATTTGAGGCGTTAATTGTAAATATGGTGTAACAGAGTACAGAGCGGGGATGTTTATTTTGATAAGGTTCTTATAACTTAAAAATATCATGCAGGTGCAGAGAACATAGGAAAACTATTTAATAATTGCGATGATTCGTAAGAAATTACGTATTACCTTTTATAAAAATATTTTAAAGACATATTTCTGTGTCGATATCTAAGGTGTCGTCTGGCGTAAGCGAATAGTAAGGACTGGTGAAACCATGCAATGCTTAGAAGAAGCTGTTGAAGTAATTCTAGGAATATATATATATATATATTTATTTATTTAAAACAATCCCTGTACAGACCTGGACAGGTCTGGACAGTTCCTGAAAGTTACATGCAGGAGGTTGAAGCTTCCAGATCTCAAGACAGTCGGCACATGACGGTGGTAAGGTTGTCAGCCCTAGCAACCGGTCGCCTTTAGACCCCACCTATTATTCTTCGTACTCATTTCTCTTAGAATCTGAGTCGATTGCAGGCACATAGTGCGGCCGGAAGGATTATGTCAACGAAAAATTCCAGTGACACAATCGGGAATAGAGCCCGCGAGCTTCCGGCTTGTAGCGCAGTGACTCAGCCCACCGCGCCACTGCGTGGCCCCAGTAAATTTCTTAGAGGAAGATAAAACAGTTGGTTATTTCAGCAGGTCTGTGTACTTGTCCCACTTCAGCAGTGTTTACATCAGCAAGAAGTGAACATCAAAGCAAATGAAATAAATAGAATTTCATAAATAAGGCATTTTGTGCTTATTCCAGAAACGACGTACAATTTTGTGCCGAGTTCTCGCGTGTTCTTGTTCCTCCATGACGCGATCGCATGAAATAACCAAACCTACACCACGAAGTCATAAACGAAAATTTCCTTCTCACGATTGACAAGTATAGTGAGGAATGGCGTATTTCATGTATTAAGATAAAGGTTTTTGAAGAGACCTTTTGGAGGAAAAAGTCGTATATCTGTTGAAGACTAGACGGATTTGCCTACACAAAATAATTTTTTTTGCCTTAAAATTTAACACTAGTCGTAACATAGCCCGTCATTAAACACGATCCTTAACCTTTATGCACCATGCATCCTATATATAGGACAGACGTGCCGCTCCTCCCCACAGTACGCTTTTTATATATTTAGTCAACAAATACGTTTAATTATTTTTTTAGACTTTCTGTCGCCATCTTCCGTTTATTCCTCCACAAAATGTCGTGTATTTCTTAATGTTACCCATCTTGGTTCATACAATATTCACATTTTACATAAATGGTGTGCTAAACTGTAAATGTCCAGCTCCAGGGTCAAAGGGTTAAAGCACTACGTCTCACTTTCCACCAAATTACCTAATTCCGTGGAAGAGAGTCCGTCCTGGTAAGTTACAAGTCAATCGTTCAAGAATTTATCTAGATATTATGCAAACCGAATTTTTATTTTCTTGTATGGCAAGAGACTTAAAGTGGTTCCTATCCGGAGCCACATAACATGATCCTGTATTTTTGACACTGTCGCCAGGTTAATAATATTCTCCCGCCTCTGTCTGGATCTTCGCCGTTTTCTCTGATAATCAGAATTTCTAACTACAACTTCGGTCTTCAAAACACAAATGTTCCACGTTCCATATCCTTCTTGGTGTCGCGAGTAACAATTGTACAGCAAGTTTCACCATGGTAATTGTTGAAGAGTAATTGCCTCCCTCCTCCAAATACACGCTGAAAGGGCGAAAAGATTGCAATAGTAACAGCTATATCACATTTTCTTCGTCTGTTTTTCTCTTTATTTTTGCATAATTTTATTTTATCACCAGGTTCTTCCTTTTTATTCTCCTTCTAGATATTCTGTGTTTCAATCAAAGAAGTGATAAGTAAACAAACACCTGTGACGCGCGTACATCCACACAGTTGCGCATTTAACTTATAAATTCCGTTTTCGGCGATTTTAGGAACTTGACACTGCATAGCAATCAGCTGCGTTATGTCGTGTTTACCTCAGAATGAGAGACTTGAAATTGTTTGCGTCCATTGCCCCGTCGCTTTGAAGCGTTTGACATTGTGGTCAGCATACTGGAAACAACTAACGGCAGGCTATGCACCAAAGCGCGGTTGCATAACCTCTCCAGAAGAAGAGATCAAAAACTTTTCGTTTGTGAATTTTTGAACCCTTGAAGGCTGCCGCCATGCTTTTTCTCGTCTCCAAAAACGGAGTTCCGAATCTTTTTCTCCAATGCTTGTGGCGAATTAGCAGAAGCTTGTACATAACGTTGTTTTGATGCTTTTGGCTTTTTGGGTTGAAGTGAAAGATAGAGACGGAGTGGAAGGTTTCGTGGATGTTTTGCGGTCCAGTCTATACCGCAGGCTGCTGCCACTGTGCTTGTAACACACCACAATGGGCTTGCTTCTCTGTAGCTCTAACTGGCAGGGCCTAGGTAGAGGTCAGTGTAGTACTGAATGTTGTTTACTCTCGTTCTACGAAATACAAGCAAGGAAAAGGGGAGTGAGGGAAAAGGGTAGAAGGTATTTACGAAAACCACATCAAAGAATGGGCCAATCCAGTGTGGGCACAAAAACTTGCAGAATTCCTAAATTTTAAATGAAGGACCAGTAGTAACGACGGTGGATCTCATGTAAAGATTTGTTCGTTTTTGCTTAATGTTATTTCATTTCTTCTATCGTATAATCGTCACCTAAAATCGCTTCGTATGTATTAAAATTAATATTATTAACTGTTTTATCTGATCTGTGTTCTATATCGTTAGGTGGAAACAAACCTGCCCCAGCACCTATCGAAATTTTGATTGGAATTGTCGAGGTTTTGAAAAGCTTGCTTCAACACACTATACTCATTTCGTCGCTATCTTCTTTCCTGCCTTACAGTCTTTAAAGAACACAGAATTTGGAAAGATCTTGTGTTTGTGTTAAGATATTAAAGCTGATAGAACACAACGAAGCGCACAATTATGCGGTACTGCCATCTAGACCCCTGTTTGACGAAACTATGTCCCGCGTGGTATGGTCTGTAAGGGCCTACGTGCCAAGTGTTCCATTCTTCACGGACATTTCACGAAACATCCTTAAAACGTCGGAAAACTAATCACGTCGTGACACGGCGCGCAATGCAGAGAAATCTAGCCTGCAACTACACCGCTGCTACGTCCTAAAAGTTCACATGTACATAGGTGTTTAAATTCAGGGCTTCATAACCTTCATAACCTTACTCAGAAGACTTTACTTTTGAACTGTAATGTGCTGTTCCCCGAAGAATGCAGCGACAGTTACTGAAAGGAAGCTTTGCGATGGGGTGTACAGTGACCACTACGGCAGAAATAGCCATACGGTATTTCATACCTTCTGCTTTGGTGTATTTATCGCCACTAATATCGTTCGCATTATTTAGTGGATTTCCATTAAATTTGGCACTAACACCGTTTCAATATAATTCAGTTCGCACCTGCGCCTTTTAATTTCGTACCGTCGATAATATTATCTTAAAAGCCTGAAGAATTTCTGAATCGGAAGCTACGCAACCAATGTTACGTAAGTTGTAAAGGGGAAATCTTGAGGCGCGTGTAGGTTTTCGAAAAGTGGAAAACTCTTCGAGCACAATTCTGTTGAGTATACCACGGGTGCTTAAATCGTGGGCGCCAGTGCCACTGGGAACTGAAGTCTGTGCGGTGCCGCCCAATATTTCGTGATCTCCAGTATGGAACTTGTTTCTTATTATCAATCTGGTATCTAGAATTTTTAGGTTGCTCCTATATTGTTAGAATATTTCTGTACCCCTGGACTGTACACGTAGAAACTGTAACCATAACAATTTAATTTGTAGCCCTTCGTCTGGCGATAATGATTGGTAAACCGCAAGAAATAGGTAAATAAAACTTCCGTAAGAAGACTGCGCACAGACCGATATAAAAATCAGAAAAAACCACATTGTTTTAAATCCTGTAGACACAGGAAGGGTAAATACTGCCTCGTTATATGTGACATTAAAAATAATGGGACTGTGTGCCGGTACGACTGCTGTCAGAAATAAATTTCGCCTGTTATTATTAATGGTTTTAGGAAATTTAAGGGTACGTCATATTTGCATCTTTAACTACTATTTTTTGATACAAAGTTTCGCAAAATTCGGTCATTTGGTTCGAAATAAGACTCCCTCCCCCGTTTCGCAGGCGCGCGCGTGCAACACACACACACACACACATACACACTTACAGCTGGCGATCTCGAGAGCCTAATCCCACCCCCCCCCCCTCACTTCCAGGCATGAAAGGGTCTGATATGAGAGTTTGCAAAGAGTATTACAACCTCGTGAAATAAACAAAGAAAGAACCTGCTTATAAAATGTGAAAGAATACATAGGAATTATAGACGTAATCGAAATGTAAGCTTTTTTCAGGCGTAAATAAGTAATTGTAATTATTGATTTAAGAAATTCAGATTTTGTTCACAATATTTGCTCTAAGTATTGTGCTTGCATATTTCATCTGATGGGAAAAGGCATAACAGACCAGAGAATAAATGGATTATTCTTCAAGATAAAAGAAAACTATTTCTGAGTTAAGTACGAGTGCAAATAAAATTAAATGAGATGCTTTAAAGCAACACAAAACCAAAATCATAATCAATTCACGCGCGTATGTAGTAAGAGATTTAAAAATGTGTCCCGAAAAAAAACGAAAAAAGGCATAATTGAATTCATTGAATGGAGTCAGCATCCACGCAGTAAAATTTACTTTTTTTTTTTTATCTTAGTCCATTACTATTAAACAAGTTGTATAATCATTCGGTACGTCGAAAGTCTGAGGTTTTCATTGACTCAGTAAGTATCAGTGATGGACATGCTTGCTATTATTTAATTCGGAAAAGTGTAGAAGTTTCCCTCTGTGTACAATAAATGTATTCTCAGTTTTTTCATTTGTTTTGTACGGTATAAGGCGTAGCGTCATGCTGCGAGGGAAAGGATATAAGTTACGGGTTTTTAAGGATCTTCGCAAAATATCTAAAAGCGAATATTGACTGTTTTTTGGGAATTCATCTCGTTTTGCGTTGAGAAAGCAATAATACTATATATTTCACCGTCAAAGACAACTCTTTCATCGTATTCAATAATGCCAATTTCGTCACGTCTGTCCGTCCGTTCGCATGGAACAACTCGGCTTCAACTGGAAGGATCTGCATACAATTTTACATTTAAGCCATTTTCGAAAATATGCCGAGAAAATTCAAGATTTATTAAAATCCGTGAATTAACAATCAATTAACATGATAATGTATGTACGTTTATGATCATATCTCGCTGAATTCTTTTTATAACGATAAATCTTTCAGATAAATGTTGTAGAGAAAAATCACGCATTTTAATTTCAACAATTTCTTTCTCAAATATCGTGCCGTTTGTAAGAATGTGTTGAAGAATATGGTACAGGCGGACAGGCCACAGATGGCAGTGTGGCGCCTGCTCTTTGCATGCTGGATAACTAAGATTACAAACACAGACTCAGAACATTTAGGCACATTCGCACAAAATGTTTGCGCGAATGTACCTAAATGTTACGTCATGCGTGCATTGCCTGTCTAGTTTGAAAATGAATTGCTCACCACGATATTTTGAATTTGGTATGATGAAGGAAGTGAGCAGTTTTGGACATTACATATTGAGAAATATGTGTCAATAATTGTCCAAAAAGATGCAACAATATACAGTTTATTTATATCTGCAAACTGCTCTACATGTTTCGGGTGGCATCTCCACCCATCATCAGGAGCTCATATCACTGTATCCACAGCATCTGGTATTACTGAGACTGTTACTGCTACCTGTCGTGAGAGTCACGCTCACGACAGGTAGCAGTAACGTTCTTAATAATGCCAGATACTGCAGATACAGTGATATGAGTTCCTGATGATGGATGGAGTTAATACACGAAACATGTAGAGCAGTTTACAGATATAAATAAACTGTTTATTGTTGCATCTTGTTGGACAATTATTGACACATATTACGCGATGCACGGACCAATGAATATACAAATATTGAGAAACGTAGTGAATATTACGATGTTGTCTTGTGACGATAGTGATGTCTAGCAAGCAACAGTTGACTGGAAATGTTGACTGCTCTGTAAGAAATACGAAATATGTTTAGATATTAGGTTACGGAAGTTTTCGGAAATTTTCGCCTCAAAGGCGGAAGTAGATTTAGGGAAACAACATTGCACAGGATCTACAAAAAATACAATTTAAGGATGAGAATTGGATGATTCAGGATTGTATTATTGACGTGCTGTGGTGTTAAATGTGTTGAAATTTTAAATCCTGCTCTCAGACAGTTGTAGGAAGATGTGCCCATCACAGTGGTGACAGAACGCTATGTTTAAATCCCATTCGAGGAGCTCAAATATTCTTAAGGTATTATATTAACGTTAATGAATAGCAGTTCATCTTCTTCGATTTCTTGCCAAGCGATGTTAGAACTAGGCTGTATTAATTATTAATCTAGTGCAGTTAGCTGTCGTTTTATTGCACGTATTGTTTGTCAGAATTTTATCCCTTTACACTCGCACCCCCGGTAAAATTTCCAGATATGACGCAGGGTTACTGCCGCATCTAGTGGAAATAATGTAACTAATATCCTTTGTGCTTTCTTGGGTAAATAATTTGACAACCCCTTGTCGACAACCATCGCTCAACCTCATTCCCACCCATTCCAGTCTTCTATTTCATCCCCTCTTAATCTCCGCTACCATGACTCATTTTTGTAATTTTTTTTCACTTTTGCATTCTCTTCTCGCACCACAAAATTTCTACCCCTTTTCCCTGTATCATACTTGCACACACTTCCTACGATATACAGTGTGTTACGGGCAAGGTCCTTGGGATTTTTACAACGATCATCCCTATTCTAATTGATGGTAATGTGGATGCATGCAGTATGTGTGAGCTTTCAGACAATATGCGAGGCCTCATAACTTAGAAGACGTAACAAGTTTATCCCTGTACAAAATCCTGTCCAGAATCTCTCAAAATATTTATTTGTGAATGAGTGTTGACGGAGCGTGAAAACAGTTGTATATTTTCTGTAACTCCGAGTTTAATAATTCTTATGGCTGCACTTTCGCATCTTTTGTAATCCTTCATGGTATGATACTGTATGTGTTTGTGTGTGTGTGTGTGTGTGTGTGTGTGTGTATATATATATATATATATATATAGACAGAGAGAGAGAGAGAGAAAGAAAGAGAGCGTTCTATTGAACTTGAAATACCCATATTTAGTACAACTGATCACAAATAAGTGCTTGATTCTTCATTGTAACATTTTCTTTAATTTAACCGACATGATTATTCATTGTGATCAACACTTTTGAATGATAGGGGCATTTCTTGTTTTAGTAGTTTGTAGCTGGTGTTTCGGGAAAAGGTGCTGAGGAAATTACTTTTTATAAGAGAAAGAAAGTAACTGGACTATTTTAATTTTCACGTCATTCTTATTGAGATGGGCGGATATATATATAGAATGCATAGGAGAGAGAGAAAATTGTCGTCGTATGAAATCACAGTGGAAGAAATCGTTTGGCAGGACAAGATGATGATGGGTGGTTAACATCAAGGTGGATATTAGAGAAATATGGCTGAGGAAGTGGACTATATTTATGTGACTCTTGATAGTGGCCATTGGGGGATTTTGTGAAGACGATGAGATATTTATGTTTCAGGAAAGTGAAAATTTCCTTAACGACCTTTATGACGATCCAACATGTCAGATAAACCGTTCAAATGACAGGCCTCTAGGCTTTGAATTCGTTTTTCGTTTAGGTTCGCCAGTTGACACCGACTTTTCGAATGGCGTATTTGGACGCAATTCCATCACTCTGAAACTGCAGGAAGCAGGTTTTTCGAAACGTCGGTGTCTACGTTCAATCGTACCAGGTTGCCAAACCTAAGAATCTGTCATCTAAGGAATATCCTCCGTGGATACTTGCAAACTTACACGTACTTGAATCAAGTAGTTAGTTTTTGTTTACTACAACGATAAAGATATACTGCAGCAACATAACTCTGCATTTGTTTACTTTGCAAACGTAAAGAAATATAAATTTATAGTAATTAATCTTCTCACGGCGATATCTATTTAAGATTACAGTATTCGGACATGTGACGTCATGTATCCTGGTAAAGATAAAGTGATCCCGTTACAGGCCCGGTGTAGCCCAGAGGGTTGGTAGATGTGTAGCTCTACCCTTCCATGACCGCGGCACTTGAAGAGGGTGAGAGGTCAGCAGCACGCCCCGGCCACACTTTACCCTGGAAAAGACCCTGTACCCATTTTAACGGAGGCTGGGTGGGCCCCAGGGCCGGTCTGGACGGGCGGAAAATCTCGTCCCCACCGGAATTCGATCCCGGACCGTCCAGCCCATAGTTAGTCGCTATACTGACTGAGCCACCCGGCCCACCATGTATCCTGGTGGATATTATTTATCTCTTCTGATAATGGAGGCACCAGATTGATCTGAAACATGGGTGTATATCTTGCAGACTACGCGGCATCGGATTCTAGAGACCGTAACATTCATAAAAGTTCTTATTATACAAAGCTGTGAATGTTTAGAACAGAAGAACAAAGAATGTTGTCACGTAAAGTAAGTGCGAAAAGTTTTTTGGACACGCTGTATATGGTGATACAAAGTATATGTTTTATACATTTATGAAATTCCGTTGTTCAGAAAACCAAGGGGAAATCATTCGGCTTGTGATTCTCTTTCTACAGTATTACGTCCACATGGTTGACTTGGAAAACTGACGCTTTAATTATGATTTTTTTACTTCTTTGTTTCAAATCAGATTTAATTTAAACTTTTTTATTGTGTGTAAGGCCCTATATATATATACATACAATGAAAGAGGAAAAGACTAGTCTCTTGTGATATCTCTCAGTGTTCGCTCGCTTATGAGAGGAAAATATATCTCTGAAAAAATCAAAATGGTAGAATAAAAAAGAAAAGGAAAATAAACCGAAACTCTAAGTATATTCAATTTTTCATGACAGTATTAGTACAATGTATGTGGATAATAGGCTCCTCCGTCATTAAGAGGAAAAGTATTATTATGTTGTCATTTGTTATGGAGAGAAGTTTCCTCAGGCTTTGTCTTAATATGGCCTCGCGATTTTAATATCTCACCCTCCGATATGCAAAGTTTCGGCACACGGGTCTTTTTTTTCCTGACTGAAGGATTTATTAGCTGCTTTCCCGGTCTGCAATTTAGCTAGTGCGAAGTTCGTAGCCATGCACATTTCACGACAGACAGCTATAGTACAGGCAACCAAACGCACTATTCTGTAGTTTTTAGTGCTTCATGATCTTGGACCACAAATGATTATTATTATTATTATTATTATCATTACCATCATCATCTCCTTTATGCAGGATATTTATACTTATATTCCTGAGACAAACTATATCCCTAGGGAATACAGTGTTGCAGCTATTCTGTTGTTACTATTCATGGTGCTTATACCGTTAGTTTCAGTGTTGAATCTATTGTACTTTTACATTAGTACTTTCCGCAGTATGTGTGCAGTGC
>Ga0131853_10028127_pt1 | contig 10075 bp, 6 predicted proteins | sample TergutLab28metaG_FD_92764 | JGI IMG/M metagenome (GOLD analysis project Ga0131853, IMG submission 92764) | Labiotermes labralis P1 segment gut microbial communities from Petit-Saut dam, French Guiana - Lab288 P1 (version 2) (version 2) | ecosystem: Host-associated > Arthropoda: Insects >... | reverse complement strand
TGGCTCAGGTACCAGTGGTTCTGCTGTGTGTATTTCTGCCTGCCCAACATCCTTAACCCCATGCACGTTGAATAGCTGGGAGAAATAGTTCCTCCACCTAACCACAATACTGTGGGAGTCTGCAACCAGGTCACCTTTCTCATCCTTAACTATATTACTTCTAGGCTGGTACCCATTCTTAAAGTCACTGATGCCGCTATACAAATCCCTAATGTACACACTAGTAGATACACATGAAAATTAAAGATGTAGCTGTGGCATATTTCGTTGTACAAGATTACCATCTTCAGGGAACACAATATGCCCAAGTAACACCACCTGCCAACGATAAGCTATTATTTACAACGTTCCAATCTGCAATAGGTTCCGTTACTGATGTCAGTTTTGTACAGATTTTAAAATCTTATGGTTAAGATATGATTAAAACATTTCTTACATAGTAAATACGACATATGCAAAGTAACATTATAAATGCTGTGGTTGCTAATGGAAACGTATAGTTTGTGACAATATATGTTCAGTTCCGTAGTGCGTGCGTATCTCGATCCAAAATGGAACGGGTCCTGCACACATATGATATATGAAAAGGATATTTAATTTTTGACAGTAAGTGTTGAAATATTAAATTTGGAAAGGCTAAGGAATTTAGAATCAGTAAACCATCGAAGGCGAGCGTCGGTTATTAAGAAGTAAAAAAGGACTCGCCCTGTTTTTATGCTGTGTCCTGTATCAGAGCCAACATACCGCTGGTCTGTTTTTGGTAGTAAAGTGCATCGTGAATTGCGCTTGCGCCTAACCAATGCTTATAATATAAAGCTTTCGACGGATTGCTGATTCTAAATTCCTCAGCTTTTCCAAATTTAATATTTCAACAATTACTGTCAAAAATTAAATATTATTTGGATATATCATAAGTTTCAAGGACCCAATCCATTTCTGATTTAGATGCGCACTAGGGACCTGAACATATGGTATAGGCCGTTCGGAACGTGATGGCACACGGTGACGCACGGGAGGGGAAGTGAAGGGGAAAGATGTGAATGGAGTGGGTAGCCAGCAGCCTTGCACTGTACGTCGGAACATGGTCTGTCCATGGTCTATCCGCTGATCCGCACTCCTCGACTGCCAGTAGTCGACTGAACTGACCCCCCCCCCCCCCCAAATCTGGTTTCTGGGGGTGTCCCACCACGTTTCGAACGTGCCCTACTACATACTAAAAGCTTTCATTGCCAACCAAAACAACAGTAATACTATTGCTTTGTGTGAATCATATTTATATGTAAGAAGTGTTTAATCATATCTGAACTATAATATTTTAAGAACTGTACAAACTTTACGTTTTATACATAACCGATATCAACAACGGAACCGACTACGGACTGTGGAACCTTGTAAATAATAGCTTATCATTGACAATTGGTTGTAGCTTGACATATGGTGCTCCGTGGAAATGATAAACTTGAACCGAAACATGCCACAGCTACGTCTTTAACATTAATTTGTATCTAATATTGTGTGATTGGTTTGTATTGTAAACTGAAAACATTGATCCAAAAAATGCACAAAATGAACAACTGTAATAATATACATTCATTTTGGAGAAAAGCCACACGTTTTATTTAATGCAGATATTTTGTGTCTTAATAATATCGTTGTACAAATACACTGTAAATATTGTGTCCCATGTTTGTATTTTTATTGAATTAACTATACTGATTTACTGGTCTAATACGAAAACACATTATCAGGGCTGTCCGACCCTAAGGGAAAAGTCTATATTGTGCTACCTTATAAAATGTCCAAGACAACTGAACTCTACTGGTATGGAAATTTACCACAGAATTCAGCGAGAAATTCCCCATGTACACAGATAATTTAGGAGCAGTTGTCAGGGTATTAATATCACGAAGATGAACATGAGGTTGACAGGTAATTCTGAAGGGTGATATCTGTAATGCAGAAATATTTTGGTAAGAAAACTTCTCTGACACGAACACATGAAAGATCGAGAAGGTGGAAGGATAATATTAAGATTGATAAAAAGAAAATATGTTGCGAGGGTGGGAGTGAATGTAAATAGCTCCACATTAACAGGCTTTATTATTCGTGACCTTGAACCATGAGACCCAGCGCCTTAGACTTCGAAAGTTACGGATATGAAGACTACAGGTTCCGAATCCACTCCTATTTAAACACGTACAGACTAAACAATAACAATTATGATTCCATGCGTTATTTTGTACGCGTATGAGAACCAGAGTCTCAAAATGACAAAGGAAAATACGGAATTGAGGCTGTCTGCGGAAAGTCTGCTGAGGATAAACATGACCCAAGGTATGGGAAGTAAGAAGTGCCTAGAGATATGCGGAAGGAGGTGATCCTATCAAGCAAAATAGGATAGAAAGAAGCAGCAGCGCTCACAGAAAAGACACGGTGTGAGAATGTGTGTGCTTGTGTGTGTGTGTACGGTGGTTTGTGTATTATACATTCCATTCCTGTAAAACCAGAAGAACAAGGTCAATTGGACACCTTGTGGGTGGAAGTTTAATGTTGAAGTTTACGTCGCAAGAGTTGGGAATATGAACTGGACACGTCTAAGGACAAGGACCGATGGAGGGCCCTTTTAATGATCTTTCGGGTGCAGTAAAAGAAGGGGGTTTTTTGACTAGATAATCGACTGTTAGCTCCTTAAGAATGAGTCTGTTCAATGCAATCAGTTTGTTATGGGAACGGGTTTATCCACTTATGTCTCTTCGTCACCGCGCAAGAGGGACCCAAGTTTCCGTCCACATTCATATTTAATTCCTAATAAGGTCACCATTCCTGGGGGCAAAGTGGCCAGAGCGTAAAGATGGGTGTTTATCACCTACTTTGAACCGCAGTTCAAACTCATGCCATCCTATCTCCTGGAGTGGTACTTCGCCACAGGACAGTTTCTTAGCTTATGCATTTGACTGCAAAACCTACTACATTTTTCATTAAAGTAACCACAAATTACTGGCCGGTCCCAGTTGCCGCGCGGTCTAAGGCGTAGGTCTACGGCCGCTCGCCTACTGAGATTGTGGGTTCTAATCCCACCGGGGGCATGGATGTTTGTCTGTTGTGAGTGTTGTGTGTTGTCAGGTAGAGTTCTCTGCGACGGGCTGATCACTCGTCCAGAGGAGTCCCACCGACTCTGCTGCGTCGTTGTGTGTGATTTAGAAACCTCGAGAATGAGGAGGCCCTGGCCCGCTTTGGGCCCGCAGGCCCACAAAAAGAACAGAAATTACTGCACAACATCAATGCGGAAACAGGTTCTTATTTGGGACAGAATTCCCAGTGACGCTGCTCCCATTAGCAGCGGCAACCTAAGCTAGTAACACAGGCCTACTTCCTGATTTCCCTGCTTTATAGAGAGCGGTTGGTTGTTTTGTATGGTCATGCAGGTATGCTCGGCCTATTAAATTCGAATGAAACGGATTTTCAGTATACTTGTCACGAACAAATGTCTAGCCTACATATCTACATCTTGATTGTTAATATCAGTACTAAAAACACATCAACCATAATAGTTTTGATGTTGACATACAGAAGAAGACGTTCATACCACCAATCACTAATTTCATCACACAATGAATAAAGCTAGATGATAAGGATTTGTTCTTAAATTGAATTGATGCCCATTAGCCTACAGTGTCAAACGGTGGAGACATTAATTAATATCTGAGATCTGCATAGGTCGTTGCCTTCCAGCATCGCTAATAATTACTATAATCGTGCAACACCGACAGACGTAAACTCATCGATCTATTGAACTGTGGTTTAAAAATCGTGTTTGCTTGATTCTTTGTGAGAAAACTGTAATGACATCGATAAATTGATAATGTATCATTAATTTTACGTAATGTGTAAACTACGAGTGTAGAAAAGCAAATAAATGACGTCATGCCTTTCTTCGTCGTGTTTGTACGTGACTGCAGCTTTGAAAGCCGCCCGACTTAACTGCAACTCATAAAGGAGGCAATACTGATGGTCGCGTAAAATAAATCAGGAACGAAAGCTTCAATTTAATACGCAGTACTCATTAATTAGCGATTTTTTTCGATTGCTTTAGTCCCTCAGCCATGAACTAGACATGTAATAAGTATTCCCCGTTAGCGGACCTATGTTTGTGTATAGGCCCCACATGGGTTACATATCAAATTCTTTAAATAATCATTTTTAGGCGCGGTCGCAAAATTGCGAGAAGCGGCTATTAGCTACAAGCCTCTCTGTCCGTCTGCTTGGAACAACTCTGTTCCCATTGGATGGATTTTCATGTAATTTGATATTTGAGCATTTTTCCAAAATCTGCCGAGAAAATTCAAGTTTCATTAACCTTTTGGCGTCGGAATTATTTTTTTAATTTTAGCACACCTTGTATATAAAATGTGAATAATACAGGAACAAAATATGTTAGAATTATGAAACAAACTCCATTTTGAAGAGAAAAATACGGAGAGTATATACCACGTTTAAAATATTCAGTACCTTATTTGTTGAATAAATATATAAAATGCAACTTCAGAAGTTAGCGGTGCGGTACGACCACTATAGTTGACATTAGGCATCAAAAGTTTAAAATCTGACATGAATAACGGACACTACTCGAATAAGAATGCACAATTATGATAATATCTCGCTCAGTTCTTCTTAGAACGAGAAATGTTTCAGACAAAAGTTGTAGAGAAAAACAAAACACGAATTTCATGTCCAAGAACTTTTCGAAAATCGAGCCGTGTATGAGACACAGTGAACAAAATTTTGTATAGCTGTAGAGGCACAGATGACAATATGGCGCTACGCATTGCATGTTGGATACCTGAGACTACAAATACCTACCCAGAATATGTGATACTTTTTGCTTTTTTACTGCAAAAACGGTTGCAGGAAGGGGCCTGAATGTTACGTTATAGGTACATTACCTGTCTTGTCTTTACCTAAATTTAGCACTATGGACAAAACGTTTTATTCTGCACGATAATTTCTTCGGCACATAACCAGAATGGTATCGTGTCGGAAAAAGAACCCAAGACATTTTATCAGGATTCTACACATTTACATTCAACACAACACAGGAGGCCGAGTCAGATTCCCTTATTTACTATAAAATGTGTACATAAACATTCATTACATAAAACATAATTCTTCATTTGTAACAATAAGCAAATAATATCATTCGAACTGTCGCTATGTTAGATTTTCAATCCTTTGAAGTCATAACATAACATAACATAATGCAGCAATCTCGATTACACGCCCATTTTATAATTTGAAATAATGTTAGTTCCTGACGTTTGCTCAGTTCCGATCAAAACACATTACTGACAGACAAAATAAATATTAGAAATGCCAGTTCACTTACATTTAAAAATTATTCTTTAAAATCAATCTAAGAATATAAACTTTATACTTACAAAAATTACTAAACACTACACGCCATAAAGGTAATGGTAAATGATCCCTTTACAGGCCCGTTGTGGCCCAGGGGGTGGGTAGAGTTATAGCTCTAATCTCCCATGACCGCGGCACTAGAAGGGGGTGAGTGGTCAGCAGAACGCCCCGGCCGCACTTTACCCCCAGGAAAGAGCCGGTACCCATTTTAAGGGAGGCTACACTATGCGCAATATTTTGTTAACAGTAACGATATAAACAAATGTCTATTAATATAAATTACAAATCGTACTTTTCGTCTCGCCCTGTTTGTAGGCGGTCAAACGGGATTTTACGTCGCAAGGAAAGGGATCCAGTCCAAATTATGTAGGTACGATACTGTATTTCCATACAGTTAATTTCAATATTATTTTCAGAGATGCGCATTGGCACCCTCTGATGTAGTACACACATGACAAAATCCGAGAGAAATGTAATAACGGAATTGCATCTGCATAAATGAATTTGAGGCCATGAATAAAGAATGGGACGTCACACGGCAAGAACATGAAGTCGATTGAGGGCCAACAGCGGGAAATGCACCTCGAGAATGCAGGCCATTTTATCCCGCAGCTCTTACAGCGGGTCTGTCCGCTCTTTCATTAATTCAGCTATTTCAGTGGTGAGATTAAAGGGGCAAGTAAGTAACTTATTTTTTTTTGTAACATTCCACGGCCACACCATCCCTCTTCAGAAGGTAACAGACGCTCAGCTGATCAATAAATTCCCTGCATTTTACGCAAAGAGGAAGTTCGTTACCGTGCTCACAAAAGCACGCTACTAGTTCATAATCTGAAACAAATTCACACGATGTACAGAATCTTATTTTTTTAAAATTCATTTTAATATTATCTCTCTAGGTTTTCGTCTTCCAAGTGGCTTCTTTATTTCGGTTTCCCTCTCTAAATCCTGTATTCGCGGCTTTAGTTTTCACATGAGTGCTACATATCCTAACCAATTCTACCCTCTTAATCTGGTTATCTTTTGGAATATTGAGCGAGGTTATTAAATTACGCAGTTTCTCTCTACATAACTTGATTCTTCCTCCCATAGATTCCTTCCTCTTAGGTCCAAATATTCTCCCCAGCATTCTGATCCCAAGCACCTTCGCGCGATGATCTTCCCTCAATAGATATCACAGAAAAAAACTACACACGACAGACAGAAACGTGGTTTTGTAGCTGTGTTTTAATGTTCATGTTTTGACATAGCAAATGGGAAGACAAACGTTTCTGAGCTGAATTGCAACACCACATGGTTTCCTTTATCAGCAGTCACAAACTATATAATTTCTAGATATATGTGTGAGAATACAAGAATGTTTATAAATAATATTTCTCAGTTTTATAATCCAAAGTTTCAGTAACTACGTCAGCGTAGGGGAAAGACTAGCCGATCGTAGCGATAAAGAATCTTGTTAATATATCCGTGGGAATGGGAATGTTGTGTCACTGCCACATAAATAAAAAAAACCACTACGTTGGTAATTAAATCAGACTTGTAACTAAACAAACAAGAGACACGCTGTCGTGAGACGTAAACACGAACCAATCTTACCATGCATCAATACAACAACCCTTTACCCATCTTCACTTCAGCCTGATTTCTCAACTCTGTGGTTTATTGGCATTTATGCCGTGATTGTTTAACAACGGCTTTGTGACTGCACTTTGCAGCAGTGTTAACGAACACAAACTGTCTCTCCGTCAGTTCGAGTGTTTCATCTCTCGACGTAATGAGTGAAAACTAGTCCGATAATACACACACACACATACACACACACATACACACACATACATACACACACATACACACACACACATACACACACACACACATACACACACACACATACACACACACATACACACACACACACATATATATGGATTCCTTAAGATCCTTCAGTATTATCCTAGAGCCTAGATCTGGGTCTCACAAATGGCCTCTTCATTCCAAATTTATGTCTCCACTCAATTATTATACCAACTACTGCACATATATAAAATTTATAAAATTTACACAATAAAACATTAAAAACGCTCCGACATATTTCGTTCCTAGGGAGCCATATCGTCCTTGCTAAAGTCACATTAATTTCGCTGCATGCTGCCACAGTACCCAACTGGTACAGCGAAATTAATGTGACTTTTTATAGTGTAAATTTAGCAAGGACGATATGGCTCCCTGATGATAGTCCTAGGACCGAAACATGTCGGAGCGTTTTTAGTGTTTTAATGTTTAAATTTTATAAAATTTATATATGTGCAGTAGTTGGTATAATAATTGAGTAACTCGACAACATTCACGGTGTAACAACGGAAATAAAAATTATGTCTCAAATTTTGTATGCACTTCATTACTTCGCCTGTGCGTGCTAAAATTTCCAATCCACCTTAAATGTCTTGCTATCGGCAACAGAAACAACATACATATATAATTATGCCAACAAATTATGAAAATTCTTATTATATAATTTTCCGCGTGCCTCTTTTTACCTCCTGTCGCTTAGGTTCAGACAATCTTTTTAGTATTTTCTCGTCCAACACGCTAATTACAACCACACGTTCTTTCAATTTTCGCAACCATATACTCGTCCAACAACAGCTGATGTCATACATAAGACTGTCTTCCGGGAAATGACACCGCGCTGCTTAGATATAAATTACCCGAAGCTCGAGGCAGCAAGTTTCTCTAGATATGCCTATGACAATTTCTACCAAACTATATTGTGCAACGTTCCGGAAGACAGTGTCCCTCACATTCAATGTCATCCGAACTTCAAATGTCACAAGTAAAACCGCAATTTTCTATACGGTTTAAAATTTTAGGCTTTTAAATAGAAATCAGGAAGGTAAACTAATGTGGAGTGAATGAAAGGAAACATTTCTCGAATTCAGTCCAATCATTTCCTCGCAAATGTGGATCTTATTTGTTACTGTCAAATTAATAGAAGGTGCATACATAGTGAGATTCATCAAGGCACAAAGAATAAAATGGCTGGGGCATATTCAAAGAATGGACCAAGCAAGACCAACTAGGAAACTACTAGATTGGAAACCTATGGGAATTAGACCAGTAGGAAGACCGAGACAACGATGGCAAGAGGATGTTATGGAAGAGCTAAAAAAAACTGAAATTTGAAAACTGGAAGGAAACAGCTAAGGGTAGAAGAACTTGGAGAGGCTTGGCTGAGAAGGCGAAAACCCACAAAGGGTTGTAGTGCCAAATGATGATGATTTGTTACTGTCATTTCCAAATATTTGAATTCCACAATATATTCGCAGGACTTATTAAGTAAATTAACGCATGGGCAGAAAATACCCTACAGAATTCAACATAAAGTTACAATGTTCTTGTTTGGTGCCTCAGATGTAACTAAAACCTTATCCTGCTAACGTGGAGAATATGGTGAGCTCCTAATAAAGTCAGCAAATGGCAGATGGCATTTAACTCGGCGTTTAAAGGGTTAATCCATATCCTGTGTTATGAGTTTGTTCTGCGTTCTGGTGAACACAATAATTTTACTTTTCATTATTTACGTCCAAACTTCTCCTCTTATCTTCACCCAACAGGGTTCCCGCTTTCTCTTTTTACGAAACACCCTGTCTCGCCAAGCATTTCTTTAGCAGTCTGTTTCAGGTACATTTTGTGCACGTCCGGTAGAATCCGGAGGCCACATTATACACATAAAACAACACAAAGCAACTTATTAGACCTGCAGTTGTAGATGTTATTTTTTGGGATTGCATGTAGCGTACGATAGCTAGATTTAAAAAGCTTCTCCATTTCCCAGAATTTAAATCCCTCCTAATTTAATAAAAATGTTATTTTTATTTGTGTTATTTTATGCAAATAGCTTAATTCCGCACATTTTAAAATATTTATTAATAAACCCCGTAATAATTTTGTGATAAATTGTGGACGCGAGATATGAACACACACAAGCCTAATTCACGCGGGAACACTAGACAAATGACAGCCCCTTTATCTAATTTACACCTTTTCTGTCACAGGCTCAACTGTTCTGTAAAAAGGTGCCTACCGGACACTGCCCGACTGAGAGTGAAAGTGCGTAAAGTTACGGTGACCAGTCCGCGTTGCGTCAACGCAATTTGCTAACAACGTTATGAAATACAACACCGTGCGTTTATGAAGTTTATATACAGTATAGTGTCGTAACGGCCAAAATCGCAGGGAGTTTCCTCAACACTTCCACATGCTTCTTCTTGTTGAATCACTGGTATCAATAGTTGACCGAAATTTGCGTTAATTCAGCATAAACATCATTTCATACGAAGCCTCTGCAGTACCGCTCAAGAAATCCATCACTAATATACCAAAAAATGGAAGATGTACGAATATTTTAGGGTGGAGTTCTAGGAATATTCCTGAAAGATCTTGAATCTTATCTGTAATGTTTAAGTATGATTCATCACCAGCATCGAACTCAAGGACGATTACTCTTGAAAGTTTGATGTTTGTGTGACCGTGCATCTCTGATACAATAGTATAAACAACCAACTAGATGCAACAATAACAATTTATTAGTAATTTCAATCAGCTCAACATGTTTCGGGCGATAATTTCGCCCATCCTCAGGAGCACTAGACTGTGTTTACAG
>Ga0131853_10028126_pt1 | contig 10076 bp, 10 predicted proteins | sample TergutLab28metaG_FD_92764 | JGI IMG/M metagenome (GOLD analysis project Ga0131853, IMG submission 92764) | Labiotermes labralis P1 segment gut microbial communities from Petit-Saut dam, French Guiana - Lab288 P1 (version 2) (version 2) | ecosystem: Host-associated > Arthropoda: Insects >... | reverse complement strand
GGTGGTTTTATGTGTGGATCAGAAAGGTACGGGCGAAGGGGGACGTGGGCGTGTGATCCTCGGTCATCTCTAGGATTGGAGGGGGGGGGGGGGGGGGGGCTGACCCTGAGGATATATATATAATTTATATTTGTTTAAAAAAAAAGTGTTACAAAAATTATGTCATGAACGTAACTCTTAACGTAACATTGTGATCGCACTTGTACGCATACAAATATAGCTACCTGGAACAGTGGTGTTCAAAAATCACTCCATATTTGTGGGTCCTCAGTATGCAACTTGCTTTATGTCACCCTTCTGGCAAATAGAATTTGTAGGTGGCCCCAGATTTTTGGAAAATTTGCGGACTTCTCGCTCACGTTTGTCACCCTGTTAGTGTATTCCATATTGTGGAGATGTATTTCGGAAACGTGTGTTGTGAGAATGTAAAGACATTTAAGACAGCATTTCCAGATTGGAAGAATGAGTTCAGTCGCAAACAGTTATTTTTGTGCCGGACTGCTGAAGTCATTATTTTAATTTGTTTGTGCTATGGTGTTACTGGAGCAAAATGCAAACCGGCTGAGGAAAGTGTCAGGTCTCGTCACGGGACGGTCACTTTAAGGGGTGTCAGTTAAAGTTGGGACTAGTAAATGATGTCAGCTGAGAAATATGATACACGTTATGAACGTTACACCAATGGGGAAGGTCCACATGAAGAGTATTGGAAAATATCAGAAAGAGAAGCGGTGTCACATGTGCTATGTGGCTATAAGTACAGTAGGGTCTCGTTTTACGACGGGGTTGCGTTCTCGAATATTTGGTTGTAAACCGAATCGTTGTAAAATGAGTACTGTTTAAATGGTTTAAAGTGAGATAGGCTAATGGGCTAAACAAATTAGTCAAATAATTTTATAATTTACAATATTTCTTTACATTATGATGTACAGTTTTAATTTAATGAATTAGGTATATAGAAAATTACACAGATAATTGAAAAATATCAATCAAATCACTTTTTATTTTGCTGAAGAAGGCCCAGGCCGTGGTTCAGAAGACAGCAAGGAAGAATGTAACGTCAACTGTTTTGATTTTTTCTTCTTTTGTGCCTTTTTGATGGATGTCACAGATGGAAAAGTCACAGTCAACTTAAAAGAACTGTACTGAAATAGATAAAGAAGAAACACATGCACAACTGAAAAGAACTGGAAGTGCACTGAGTAGAGAAAGGACGCTTGAGTCGTGACAGCGATACAGCACAAGCTGGGAGTTCTTGGTCCTACTCGACAAGGGTCTTAAAAGTTAATCATCATAAAAGGAACTGTTGCAAAATGAGACCCTACTGTTCTTAAGTGAAGAGAAGTTGCATAATACTTTTGAAACCAAGGGACTATATGTCTATTATCTTAAATAACATAATAATTTAGTGTAGTGCTGTAAAGCAGTGTATATGCAGCAACTGAGTGCACTACACAGTAGATTTCTTAGTCTTTGATGATGCATTCACTTCTAGGAAGTGTGTCATCCCTGTTGTGTGCGTGAAACTTGGAAAATGGTATGTAGCCAAGCACAACTGTGTTACATGAGGTGTATTTAATGACTATATAATGAACAACCACATGTTTCGGCCTGTACTGGCCATCTTCAGGTTGTCTTAGGGGAACTTAACTTCAGATCTTTACACCACGTGCGCTTGTATGCTTATAGTAAGATCTGAAGTTAAGTTCCCCTAAGACAACCTGAAGATGGCCAGTACAGGCCGAAACATGTGGTTGTTCATTATATAGTCATTAAATACACCTCATGTGACACAGTTGTGTTTGACTACATACCATTTTCCATGCATTAACTTGTAACAAATTTTCTTTTTTCTGGAAAGGAAAGAGTATGAGTTTGTTCACTTAGGAAATCACGTATTTAGGTGTTGATGCTGTTGATTCTACGCGGTAGATATTGTCATCACTGCCTTCCTTTGTGTTGTAGACCGGGATCCACCCTACGAATTTTTCTAGTAGCATATGTTTTCAGGCTCGCCATCGTCCGAAAGCTGGCTACATGAAGAAGCAGCATGATATTACATATTCTATGCGTTCAATCCTGGTGGACTGGCTAGTGGAAGTTGCTGAGGAATATCAATTACAGACCGAGACATTGTATCTCGCTGTGTCTTACATCGATCGCTTCCTTAGCTATATGTCCGTGGTCCGTGCAAAGCTGCAACTTGTCGGCACGGCCGCAATGTTCATCGCTGCGTAAGTTTCACAGCTGTCATATTGTAGGATTGGACATTTGTTACGTGATAGAGAAAATGCTCATTGCATTTGGGATGTAGTTCACAGTTGACTGTGCTATTCTGGTACTGTTTTGTGGTATGTGTTATTTGTGTGTTTTCACTTAGCAGCGCAACTGTCGTTAGTGCTGATGTTGGTAGAATTTTCTGACATTGCTATAGAAAAGTGTTGTAATGAGGTGAAAATATTTGGAAACATTCTTAACTAATCCATAATGTCATCTATAACTTGAGTAATTGTCCAACAAAATGTGACTGTATTCAGTTTATTATACTTCTGTAGACAGCTCTATGTGTTTTGGGTTTTGACACCCGTCATCAGGAGCTCGGAGAACTGTAATTACAGCTTCTGGCACTGGTCAACTGGGTCTACTACCATCTGCTTGCGTTGTTGACTTCCACCTCAACAATGTGAGCAGATGGTAGTAGACCCAGTTGACCAGTGCCAGAAGCTGTAATTACAGTTGTACAAGCTCCTGATGACGGGTGTCAAACACCCGAAACATGTAGAGCTGCCTACAGAAATGTAATAAACTCAATACAGTCGCATCTTTTTGGACAGTTATTCAATTTGATTCACGATGCACGGACCTATGAATATAAAAGTCGTCTACAACTCTTACATTTTCATGTGACTGTACTCTAATTCTACCAAATATAAAGATGTAACCCATTAAAAAAAAATGATAAAATTATCTCTGTGCATGCCTTAAAGGCATGCTGGTGTGTGTGGATGTTTTCCACAGCGTAAGAGTCTTCTTGAGTCCCCAGAGTTCATATACCATTTCTTTAGAGAGATGGCAAAAGAATGCTACCATTTCGGCATCCCTTATTTGTGGACCCATTCAAGTTTCCTCGCGTGTGGTTTTCACGTTCCTGTATCCAGCGTAGTAAAGTGCTTACAGTTGGGTAGAGGTATAGCTCTATTCTTCCATGACCATGACACTGGAAGGGGGTGAGTGGTCAGCAGCACGCTCTGGCCGCATTTTACCCCCGGGAAAGACCCGGTACCCATCGTACAGGAGGCTGGGTGGGCCCAAGGTCGGCCTGGACGGGCAGAAAATCTCGTCCCCACCGGGATTTGATCCTGGACTGTCCAGCCTGTAGTCAGTTTGTATACTGACTGAGCTACCCAGCTCACAAACTCCTGTCAATACTGCTTCATATCACATTCCATGAAATGCTCCTCTTGGAGAACGTGTTGAAGGATATCTTTACGTTCCACTTTACTATTAGTGCATGTTATCATGACCTGTAGGCTGACTGTGCGATATGCCACAGGTTTCGTGTAACTGTTAGCCGGGACAGCATATTCAACATGCTGACTAGGCTGTGGAGAGGCAAGGTGTCTCTCTCTACAGTGTTCAGAACTGCACTGAGACCCTCCCTGCCTCCTATTCAGTGAGTACACTTGGTAAAGTTGCTATGTTATGAAGCTGCCTGTTTATACCCCGTATGCCTTCACGTTGCGCACAGCGACAGCTTTTGTTCTCAAGGTTTCAGGTATCATGTATTTGGGGAAATAGCCATGCAATTTAAATTCATACTTTGTTTTCAGTGCATAATGCTAGTGTGGTGTCCAGTGTGAGAGATTGCAGGATGGAAGTGTGTTTGAGCAAGTTGGCTCTTAGAATCTCACTGGATTTAGCGTAACTTGTACATAATAAAGAGCAGCATAGTAGTTCATATATTCTTTTGATATTAATGTTATCCTTTTGGTTTTAGGAAATATGAAGAAATATATCCTCCTGATGTAGGTGAATTTGTGTACATCACTGATGACACATATACAAAGAAACAGGTGTTACGTATGGAACATCTGATTCTTAAAGTCCTTGCATTTGATCTGTCAGTGCCAACAACACTGAGTTTCATCACCAGCTTTTCTGCTTCTTCTGACCTTCCAGAGACCACAATGTTTCTTGCAATGGTAAGGATGAATCATTTAAGTCTCTTAGCACATTCACTACTGTAAAGAAACTTGCTGGTACACCCTGAAGTTAGATGTAATGGCACAGTTTTAGACTGAAATAATTCCATACATATGCTCATAAAATGAAGGGTTGTTACAGTAAGTCATACTACAAGAATTATTTGGAGTGCATCGTAAGGAATGTGGCCACAAATTGATGTGGCTACTGCCATTAATTTGTCTGTTTGAGTCACACAGACACAAGTGGAATTATATATGGCAGGGACAAACAAAATTTTCAGTTCCCAGTGCTAAGAGGCAGGTTCATAAGGCTGTAAACAGCACATGGACTTGAGACTGAGTGGATTGTGTGACATATGCAGAGAAATTGCTGGCAAAGATCTCAAACAGTGTGATTTACAAAGACAATTTCAGACCAGTCACTGTAAAGGTAGGGAAATCTGATTTGAAAGAATTTGATCCAAGCAGTGGTGGTGGTGGTGGTGGTGGTGGTGGTGGTGGTGATGGTAGTGAGGAGATGATGTTGGTGAAGATGATGATGATTGATGATGTAGAATTAATCTCAGGCATTCACATAGCATCAAGAATATTCGTTAGTTTTTTGTGACATTGATCAGTGTTACAACATCTGTCAGGGCTAAATTTGTGCACTCTGAGTGGAACAAGTCGGGCAATGTTGCAATGCCTGTGTGTCCTGGTTTGGGGTCTCAGTTGACTCAGTCATAGCTTTTCCTGACTCTGACTTCATAGATTAGTCCTTGAGCAGCATATACTTAGCTCACAGTGGACATTGCTGGCCTCTTTCGGTGCATTCGCAGAATTGCAGAAAGCAACTATTGACTGTGTCATGTTTGTCAGTCTGCATGGAACAACTCGGTTCCCACAGGATGGATTTTTTGTGGTACTTGATATTTGAGGATTTTTTGAACACCTGTCAATAAACTTCAAGTTCCATTAACATCTGACAAGAATAACGGGTACTTTACACAAAAACTTAAGTACAGTTATGATAATATCTCACGAAATTCTTCTCAGAATGAGAAATGTTGCACACTAAAGTTGTAGAGAAAATCTAAACATATATTTAATGTCCAATACATTTTTTGTTGTTGTTACATCGTGCATGTTGTCGAGTTACTCAATTATTATACCAACTACTGCACATATATAAAATTTACACATTAAAATGCTCTGACATGTTTTGGTCCTAGGACCATCATCAGGGAGCCATATCGTCCTTGCTAAAGTCACACTATAAAAAGTCACATTAATTTCGCTGTACCAGTTGGGTATTGTGGCAGCATGCCTGTAATACAAATTAATGTGACTAGCAAGGACGATATGGCTCCCTGATGATGGTCCTAGGACCAAAACATGTGGGAGCATTTTAATGTTTTATTGTGTAAATTTTATAAAATTTTATATATGTGCAGTAGGTGGTACAATAATTGAGTAACTCAATACATTTCTTCTGAAAATCGTGCCATTTACAATAGTGCGCCAAAAAAGTGGTAGAGCCAGACCACAAATGACAATATAATTCATTTGTTCATTCCATCGGCATGTGCAAAATGCGAAAAATCCTTGCCTTTCTCAGGAGCTTCTTCCATTCCTCTATGTTACGTACTTTTTCCTGCCATCCTTCTCCACCAACTATTCTTCCATCCTCTCTCACCTCATCTTGCCATCTATTTTTTGTCTACCTCTCAATCTTGTTCCCAAATTCATATACAATACCCTTTTGGGAATTCAATTTTCTTCCATTCTCTGTACATGCCCAAACCAATGTAATCTATTTAACATTATTGTCTCTGTTATAGTGGGTTTTTTAACCATTGCATAAATTTCTTTATTGGTTAATATCCTCCAATTTTCTTTTTCATTTTCATATACTGGGCCTAAAATTCCTCTATACACTTTCCTTTAAAAAATGTTCAGTTGCTTTCTATCTGTCTTTGTTAGTGTCCAAGTTTCTGGTGCATGTGTTAATGTTTTGTCTAGTGTTGTGATGACAATATAATGATGTGTAGAAAACATGTGATTTGCATCCCAGATAACTAAGACAAGAATACAGACACACATTCCTAATATTTATTACTTATTGCTTCATAATTGATTAATTCCATCTGATCTTGTAAAATGTTTTATGCCAACGCTTACAAAAACTGAGGAACTAAGCAAAAACTTACATGTCATTATGATATGTTGAGGCAAATTGTACATCTAAAAGGGGCCGTGTGCAAATGAACATTCTATTGTTTCAATGTAGCGTTTATGTGTAATGTGTGAAAAGAGTACAAGTTAGTTGGAATGTAATTTTCAAAAAGAAGTCTGTATAATTTTCATTGTTGCCGATGACATAATTTTACCATAAAGTATTGTGCAACTCTCAGTATTTTTATATATCAAATTTATTCCTTGCAAGAAGAGACTTTTCCCTTAAATTTGGTGATCAGATATGTGAGGTTGTCTTAAATTTGCATATGAGGCACCGAACTGGACCACGCCAAACCGGATCTCTCTGAACCGGACCATGTGGAGCCAAACCGAGGCCTGCCTCACCAAATTGTCATGTGAAATCTCCACTCTTCTGGGATATTACACAACACTGAGTGGTAATTTCTTTACCAATGGTTCGGGACAACCTATCAGTCCCATCTTGAAGGGTCAAAAAATCCAAAAGAACAGAGCACAACTGAGGATAACTAACACTCTTCTTTTGGGGACTTTGTCCACTGTCAGATTTTTTAAAGAAGCAGGACATTTTGGAAGCTGGCTCTGTTTCTATCAATCCCATCTTCAAGGGTCAATAAATCCAAAAGAACAGAGCACAGCTGAAGTTAACTGACACAATTTATTTTTTAAAGAAGCAGGACATTTAAAGGCAAAATGGCACGTAATCTGGCGAACCCCTCAGATTGAGCTATTCTCAATCACTGGGCACCACAGAAACAGTTACTTGTTAAGGTATGCAGCTGAGAAGAAATGTAGTCCAAGGGTAAGTTAAAAGGTAAAGTGCACCCTTGTGCAGGCTCTGAGGCTCTGTACAGGCCGTACGGCCCATAGGGGGGGTAGAGTTATAGCTCTACTCTTTCTTGACCATGGTGCTAGAAGGGTGTGAGGGGTCAGCGTCACGCCCCGGCCACTCTTTACCCCCGGGAAAGACCCGGTACCCATTGTACAGGAGGCTGGATGGACACCAGGGCCGGTCTGGACAGGTGCGGAAAATCACGCCCCCACAGGGATTCGATCCCTGGACTGTCCAGCCCGTAGCCAGTCGCTATACCGACTACGCTACCTGGCCCACAGTCCAAGGGTAGTAACAGGAAATTGGCTGGTAAAAAATTACACATTAACTAAAAGGCTCCAATATAAAACCTGGACCAATCCACAAATTAAAAACCATAAAAAGTGCCATGAACTCAGACTGATTAGACTACAGTCACAACAGAGAAATCCAGAACATGCGTATTTAAATCCTTAACACTGCTCACACCATCAGTGGAGAAAATTTGAAATCTTCATGGGTTCAAGTAAGTTTATAAACCAAGAGATTTAAATGTATTATTTAGTCATTGTGAATCATAAGGGAAAGGCAGTGCATCTGTCCAGCAGTGACAGTGAAGTTTTTCAAGAAGTGCTGTATATCCAGTTGCTACTCCTATTGAAGGTGGTGACTGCATGTAGGAGTTTTTCTTCTGAATTGCTCAGTTTTTGAGAATACTGAATAGTTGAAAACATCTGAAATTGTTCTTGTAAATAATGCCAACTTGGTGCACAGTTTTTTCTTAGTACATTTATGCTTAGTATATTTGTCAGTCTCCACATGTTTTGGGCAACTATGTGCCCATCATCAGGAGAAACAACTGTGTTTATGCGACACTTGGCACTTTTTATTCTGTGTGAATGACTCTGGTATGCAGGAGCATATGCTTCCGCATACCAGACAGTCATCCACACAGAATAACAAGTGCCACACTTGTTTCTTCTTATGAAGGACACATAGTTGCCCGAAACATGTAGAGGTTGATCAATGTAATAAGAATAAATATACTAAGAATAAATTGTGCACCAATTTGGCTTTATTTGCAATATTATACAGGGATGCATGGTCAACAAAACATAAAATCTGAAATTGTTATTTGTTTCAGTATGTGAGTGAACTGTCACTTCTAGAAGCTGACCCATATTTGCAGTATCTTCCATCAGAATTGGCAGCCTCGAGCATAGCTCTGGCACGGCACACACTTGATCAAGAAGCATGGCCTGAGGACTTAGAGGAAGCAACTGGATACAAGTTCGAGGATTTAAAACAATGCATTTCTCACTTAAATCAAACCTATTCAAATGCCAGCACTTATCCTCAGCAGGCCATCAGGGAAAAATACAGGACTAACAGGTGACCAAATTGCATTATGTGATCTTTTCAAATATAGATACGTTGCAAAACCTAAGACTTTCTCAGGGGTATCCAAAAGAGCAGTGCATACTGTATGCATCTTGTTAAGGAATACCTGATTTGCATGAGGCTTATTAGAATGATCAGTCTTGTGTCATGGTACTTACATGCTGACATAATAATTGTGCTGACTGCAGAAAGTAGTGGATCAGTGATACATGTTAAGCAGGATCTATCTATCTAACTATCTGTGTGAGGTAACATGAGGTCTGGTATAAGGAGTAAAGAGGTAACGTAAAGTCCCATTATGGGCCTGGAGTGGCCCAGAGGATTCCAGGAAGTTAAGGTTCCCAGATTTCATGACAGCAACACAGGATGGTGGTAAGGTTGTCATCTTTATGCACCGGCTGCCTTTACCCCCAGGAAATGCTCCTGGTACTCATTTCTGTTAGAGGCTGAGTTGACCCCAGGGCCATAGTGCGATAGGAAGGATTTTATGTCAATGAAAAATCCATTGACACTAGCTGGGATCGAACCAGCGACCCTCCGATTTGTAGCACAGCACCTTAACCACTGTGCTACCGCGGGGTAAAGAGGTAACAAGAGGAAAACTGTGTAAATCTTAAAGAAATGGGGTGTGAAAATGTGGATTTGATCCATCTGGCTGAGAATAGGTAGTATTACCAAGCTTTTGTTGAGTAGGTTATGAACTTCTGGTTCTTCTGTTAAAAGGCCGGAAATTTAACCGAGTATTGACTAAATTCTGAAAGACTCCACTCCATTTGTTCAACTTGTATGTTCTAATTTGTTGAAAAGTATGGCTGTGTCATGTGGCATAAAGTGGCTGGAACACAAAGTGGATCACTTAACCTCTGACATTAGGAAATGGTGGAACTACAGCCCACTTCTGCTCCATGTACCATCATGGCATGCATGCGTTTTAGTGCCACATGATGCAGGTTTTACACATAGCCCCAGGCAAGCTCCATGCAATTTTTCTCTCTTTTCATGCCGTGAGGTTTACTGCTAAACTTTCATTAATTGTTTAAGTCACCAACAAAGAGCACTAGAATTGACTTGAAAATACACCGTCATGAATTGACTTCATCTCGGAAATAATTTGGTTGGAGTTCTGGTGAGAATGCACATTGGCAGCAAGATCAGTGATGTTCTTATGGTACTGTTGGTAATTTTCCCCAATTACAACTCTCTGCTTTGATAATACGAGCAGGATTGACACCATAGTGCATCATCCAACTCATGTTGTGTACCTCTAAAATATTTCGCCCATTTATGGATTTATGGTTGTGACCTGGTAAGCCCAAATTTCTGTGTATAACTGTCATTGCAATTATATACAGTAGAATACCAGTATAACGAAATTTTGGGGACCTCAGAAATTAATTTGTTATAGTGAAATTTTGTTATACTGAAATAAGTCAATTCTCAAGAACTCACCTCTTGTTATATCCGTT
>Ga0131853_10028125_pt1 | contig 10077 bp, 4 predicted proteins | sample TergutLab28metaG_FD_92764 | JGI IMG/M metagenome (GOLD analysis project Ga0131853, IMG submission 92764) | Labiotermes labralis P1 segment gut microbial communities from Petit-Saut dam, French Guiana - Lab288 P1 (version 2) (version 2) | ecosystem: Host-associated > Arthropoda: Insects >... | reverse complement strand
GGGCTGCTTCTAACTGCATCAAGCCCCTTCCTCCCTGTTTTCTAGGGACATACAAGCGATCTACATCTGCTTTTGGGTGATGCTGTCCATGAATGGTTAGTAGTTTCCTTGTTTTCCGGTCTATTATTATTATTATTATTATTACTAAGTATTGTTTATTTACCTGCTGAGGCAACAACTGAGTGACTCATTAATAATAATAATAATACTGTAGGGCCTATTAACGCTGTTTCATGTGTAAGTATGATATTCAGCAGACAAGTCCACCTTCCAACATACTGTATACAGTGCAGAGTAAAAGCGCGGGTGACACTTGATAAATGTAAGTGCTGAAGAATAATTTACTAATACAGGCCATAAACTTACCGAAAATCCTTTCGTAATGATTTGTTTGTAGTATATGAGTGTAATATAATATATTCAAGAAATATTATGGAGAGACTTGGACTGGATTGATGTGGCTCAGGACAGGCACAAGTGGCGGTCTCTTGTGAACACTGTGATGAATTTTGGGGTTCCCTGTACTGTGGGGAAGTTGGTGACCAACTGTGCAACTGATGGATTCTCAAGAAGGACTCTGTTACGTTGAGTTGTGTACGAATATTAAGGATCGTTAACGTGATGGAGCAGTTGACTCAGACTATGCTTTACTCTGGGGCAGTGAAAATCTCTAGCAGCAGATATCTTGCACAGACAATATGTAAGAGCTGTATTGTTTTTTTTTCATTTACTTGCACATGTGCGCAGCCCCGTCTGTGTAGATGAAGATATTTAGCAGAAAGTAGATTTTATTTTTTTCCTTCCAGAAATTTTTGTTAATTAGAACAGTCTGTCCTGCAGCTAAAAAGCGCCAGTGCTTCGCACTTTGTTTCATGGGTTTAAACACTTGCGATTTGCTACATGTCTGCTGTACGCTTTGAATTGTAAATGAGAGGAGTTGCAGCCATCAAACGTGAGTGATTACTGCTTAATGGAGCCATAAAAGTGAACTGATGGCGTAGGCGAAGGGGTGTGCGTTAGCTGCACGCTATTCAGAAATTCTGATGTAGCTCAGTCAAAGAGGTGGTCTGATAACCAGTTTGCAATTTCCGTCGGTAAAGGGAATTTTCTTTCAGCAGTCACCATATACGTACCTGGTGTGTGTGTCACATACTGGCTCGTCCAGTGGGTTTCAGAGGTTCCTTTGTATTTAAACGCTCGGAACGTGAAGGTACTTTTTTTTTTAATCGTGGTTCGACAACCCAAGTGGGTCTAGGCGTCCTCGTGGTTGAGGTTTCGAGATCATACTCAGACACACCACTATTCGTTAGGACTCGTCTGGACGAGTGATCAGCCCGTCGCAGAGACCTCTACCAGACAACACACAGCTCTCAAAATAGATATCCATGCCCCCGGCGGTATTCGAACACGCCATCCCAGCAAGCTAGCGGCCGCACACCCACACATTTTTTTGCGCGACTACTGGTATCGGCAATGAAGCTAATGACTGCCATGTAATTCGGACATATGGATCGGTCTCAGGGAAAATGCATGGGAAACGTATTGTGATTTAAGATATTAGATGCTTGTGTTGCTGAAGATTCGAGTCTTCTAAGATGTTACAGCGTGTCGACTGGTCTATATAGATACTGAGGTTAAGAACGATCTTATTGCCTTCATTTTGAGGGTCACACATTAACAGAGGAAATGTGCTTGACCCTGAAGATGAAGACGCAACGATGCTTCTAAACGATGGTAATTATTTGTCACTTTATACGGCGTGATATCGCAGAAGACTTACATCTTCATAATGTAACTCACAATTGTTTCGCCAATTTTGTTACTTGTTGGTTGTCGCCTATTCAGATGTTAGCTTATTGGAAGGCAAAGAGTTATAAGGGTTTTTGTTTTTGTTTGGTGATTATGATCAGAAACAGAGTGTTTGCCCGAAATTATAGAAAAAAAAGTTTATGGGAAAAAGATAAATGAAATGACAGGGAACTGGAAAAATTACACGAGAAGCATCTCCGTCTACACCCTTCGCTAAACCCTGTTAGACATTTCAGTAAAGTTGAATGATTGAGTGTAAAGCGTGTTGCTTGCCTCGAAGAAAAGAAACACGCAGTAATTCTATTGAAGTATTTTGGGGAGGGGTAATGTGCGATAGACGGACTTAAATTGGGGGGGGGGGGGGGGGATAAGATTAAAATGGACATTAAACAGTGAGGGTTTGCATGTTGAAAGAATATTGAATCGACCCGCGAAAGGCTCCATTGCTGAGTTCTGGTGATGACGTTGCAATTTTAGGCCCTGTAGGAACAGAGAAACTGGGAGTTATGCTTGCGGTAGACTGGAGGTGCTTCGTTCTTCTGCGATATTGCGCTCCGTCACTGCATATTTGTTGACAAGATTTTCGACGGCGTAGGAGGCCCCTTTGTCAAGGGTCAGACGTCCTATGCTCTGACCCTTGGAGATCAGACCACCGCACTGTCTGAAACGTTTGGCAACAAACACCCAGTGACGGACCTCAACAGAAAACTTGTTCAGCAGCTGTAGAAGCGAAAATCCTGCATCAGAGGTCAAGGAAAAGGTTTTCTTCGTTGCCTTCGGTGACCAATAATTTACAGCTGTCATCAGATTCTTTATCGTATTTGTTGAATTAGTGCTTGCAGGTGTGGCAGTTCCACATCGGTCATCTGTGGTTCAGACTAGATGACGAACCGAATCCAAAAGGGTTAAGACCAGCGTAATTAGTTCGTATGAGGTCAGTCTTTCAGAAATGAATATTTACTTCTTTTATTTGCCTGGCCTACGTGTATTTAGTGCAAAGAGCACAGCAGGTTGGCTCAGAAACGAGAGCAAAAGAAAGGCTCTAAAGTAATAAACCTCATTTATTTTGGCGAACAAACTATTTATCTAGCTTCCAGATTATTAAAAAAAAAATCGAGCCCTGTTTTCTACCCTGAAGTTCATACACAGCCATAGCATAAACTGACACTACAACATTCCCGCCCACTTGAAGTCATATATCTTGGTACGGCAGGAGCATCAGTTGTTGCAATGCTTGATAGCTTAGCCACTGCTGCTACTAGAAAGAAGATCGATACCGTAGCCTCCTGCTCGCAACGTCACACTGACGTCACATAGGCGACTCTAGGGACAACATGTGGCGCCAGGGTAATGTTTATAATGTCGGGTAATCAATTTAAGAAGTTTACCGCAAAACATGTGGGGTTTTACTGACCCTGAACCGGGTTCTTCAGTCAATTGAAGAGTTTAAATCTCATTCCTCTGCGAGTTTTACCTTTATCTATTTACGTATGTATTTGACGATGTTAGTATCTTGGATAAAATAACGATACTTAACCCCTTTAACGTCGGATGGCAGGCCTATTACGGCCGGTGAATAATGAATTAGAAAGGATGTGTGTAACATTTGCCTGGAGGGACTGACGGGGACCACGTAATACCTGCAACAACCCCACTAACTTGGACACGACTTTTACGTTTATCGTTCATGTGTGTAGTCTACTTTTTCTGTATACAAATTGGGGCATTTATCACCTGGCACTAGAGGCAACATCCAGTGCCTTTTGCACCACTCTGTGTATATGTATAGTACATACTTATGTATGTGTTTTTCGGTGCATGTGTGTGGTACATTTACGTATATAGATGTATAGGGCATATATATATATATATATATATATATATATAGTAGGCGTACGCGTATGGATGCTTGGATGTCTGCAGAAATGTATGTATATATATATATATGTATGTATGTATGTATATATATATATATGCGCACATACGTAAGCACTAATAAGTACTTAGGAACGGGGTGTGATCTAATGTGATCGAATCCCGGTGGAGGCGAGATTTTACACACCCGTCCAGACCTGGCGTGGCGTTGATCATCCAACCTCATCTAGCGCCAAGGTAGCGCCTCTCTGGGTCTTCGTGTCTTGTTCTAGTGTGAACTTCATAATGTGTTCCACGTTTCATGAAAGTCCATCGCTTAATTCAACTTATTAATGAGGAACAAATGGAAATATCTGTGTGTAAAAGTAAGTTATATGGAGAAACCGCGATGTCTGCTTTCCTCCAGATGATTCATTCGCCACGCTGAGGCTAGAAATATTTAATTCGGCCACTTTGTCCTTGGTTTCCATTAGTAATAATTTCAACTACGTTAAATTTGTATTAGTCCTATACAACTTCAAAACTTTAGATTATCTGTACGCCTTTAATTGTCAACGTACACATAATCTGCATTTTTCTTCTCCGTACAAAATTTGCACTCTTAAAGTTCATGTAACCGTGCATCGTGATTAATTCTTATAATAAAACCAACTAGATGCATTAATTTCTCAAATCTATTTTTGGAATAAAACTCTACATGTTTCGGACAGTTCCTCTGTCCATCATCGGGAGTTTTTCACTGTACACACAGCAATGGTGTACGAGGGAAGTCCACGGGTCAATGCCCTACCCTCCTCTTCGTCATCGACATGGCCGGAAATGAGTAATAAAAGCAATCCGGTTTCTTTATTGCCACACCTCGTATGTCGTACGGGTTTGCTGATAGCTTGCAAGCAGGATCAGAACTGAACCAGTTCCGTCCTGATCCTTCTCGCAAGCTGTCAGCAAACCTGTATGACATATACCATTGCTGTGTGTGCAGTGAAAAACTCCTGATAATGGACAGAGGAACTGTCGGAAACATGTAGAGTTTTATTCCAAAAATAAAAATGAGAAATTAGTGCATCTGGTTGGTTTTATTACAAGAAATGCACTCTTAATTCCAGTGACTGATACAACACCATCGATGTATCGTCATGTTACATTGCACGAAATGTTGTAGCTACGAAAGTTACACTTTACTTGCAGACATATTTTTAAAGAAAATTTTAGAAACCTGCATTTAAGGGCTTTGCTCTCATTTTCCACCAAATAAGTTCGCACAGTCGTCTTTGATATTATAAATTACTTAAAATTAAAAAGAGCAAGTAATAAATGGTATCTGATAGAGAGAGGACTCTGTAATCCCTCAGAATTTCTCGGTGGGGCACAAAGACAATTATACTCTGGATGTTAACATTATTATGGATAAGAAAATAGTTCGATGTTGGTAATAGCTTAAAGGGGAAAAAATATTGGTGTTGTTATTCAGTTATGACACTGTTTAATTTTCACAATTATACCGATGAGGGTATAAAAATTTGTAGTCCAATGATTTCTTTAAAAACCAAAACAGATTTAACTTTAAAATATTTTACTTTATGCCCAAGCAGTGTATTTCATATAAATCATTACCTGTTTTGTATTTTAATCGACGCGTAAAGTGTTTACTGCACAATACGAGCCGAATTTTTAAATCAAAGACACTTTTCTTCTCAACCTTACAGCATTAAAGTCCACATTCTTCATTCTGTGTTGACGAACGTGACGAACTAGAATTTCGTAATTTATGCTGGTCAAATAGTGTTGTAGGCGCGGACGTTTATGAAATTAAGATTGCTCTGGGCTAGGCAAGTTACTGAGATAGGATGAATGAGAAATGCAAACAGCATTGTGGATGGGGCAAGGTGTTGGATCGGAGAATTGGAAGTGTAAGGTGGAGGAGCAGTTAGGTGCAGGTTAAGAAGATAGGCTGGGTGCAGACTGTGTCTAGTGACAGTCGCTTTTGCGATTGGTGTTAAAAATGCGGGCCCGCTGCCAGAAGTTTGGGTAGGCTAAGAAATACCGCGGTGGGGTAAGAAATAACTGCATCCGGAATAGACAAGGGGATGGAATGTGTGGTATCTTTCTCTATGTACTAAAGATAGCGCAGGTGATGACTGCATGAAATGAAGGTAGAGTTTGTAGTGTGCGTGCTGAGAAGAGCGTATGTCGTAACTGAATGTAGAATGTGTGACGTAGAATGTTGAGGATCATTGTGGAAGGTGAATTGCAATGACGGAGGAGTACGAAGTTACTACATATTTCGTAAAAATTTCAAAATAGTCCTGGAGGTACTGAGGAAAACAAAGAAAATTTTCTGGGACAAAAATGTAAATCTTAATCTCCCGAATAAGCTGCGGGAGTAACAGCCACTGAACTGCAAATATCGAAGATAGTTATCTGATCTGAACTACGCTATGACTTTGCGATGTCAGATGTTACGTTTAGCTGATCAAATATTGAATTGACCAGAAACGGTTTAAGGTAAAATTTTTCTCACGGCTCGACAGCTCTAATGGGCCTAGACCTCCTCTGCCTGATTCCTGGATCACACTCAGGCACACCACACTCCCTAAGACTCCTCTGGACGAGTGATCGGCCCGTCGCAGAGACCTCTACCTGACAACATACAACACTCACGAGAGACAGACATCCACGCTTCCTTCGTGATTATAATCCACAATCCCAGCAAACGAGAGGACATAAACCCACACCCTAGACCGCACGGTCACTTGGCTAGACTTAGGGGAAATTTATTGACTTTAAAAACATGTGTGTTTTGTAATATGTTCATCCTTACGTAGATCAGTATATTTGGTTTTGCATGTATATCAGACACATCGTTCTGTTTTTTATGTTTATTGGACCGTGCATCATCTTGGTAGCTGAATAAAGAGACACCAACTTGATGTCACTTGCTTTATTATTTCATTATTTACTGCTCAACATGTTTTGGATGTTAATACATCCATCCTCAGGAGCTTGCGACTTATTTGTTGAGTTATTTCATGGGTTGTATTGTTCTGGTTCGATGTGTGTTGGTGTTACGTTGTGGTTTGGCTTGGGTGATGTGGTATCCGGATGCAGGCTGAAGTAATGCTTCAACCTGCATCCGGATACCACACCACCCCAGCCAAACCACAACGTAACACCAACACACATCGAACCAGAACAATACAACCCATGAAATAATTCAACAAATAAGTCGCAAGCCCCTGAGGATGGATGTATTAACATCCGAAACATGTTGAGCATTAAATAAAGAAATAATAAAGCAAGTGACATGAAGCTTGTCTATCTTTATTCGAATATCTTTCTGTTGTTTAGTTCCAAATAGATAAGATATATGATGTTTAAGACATTGGTTGTACCCCGCCTGCTATGCGACTCCCTCTGAGCCAAATCTTTCTGTCAACAATCACGCCTCTAATTAGATTTTTTACTCCACGAAACCAAAAGATACATACGAATTTTGTTAGAGTGGAGAGCCCTCGCCATGACATTTTCGACAAGCGGCAAGACACAGACTTCCCAACCGCTAAACAAAGAGCTAATCTCTTAGAAGCCTAGCCATAAGGAATATCAATATCATACACATAAACGAAAGGAGAATTTGTGGTTTTGAAGCGCGTTCTCAAAATTGCGAAAAGCGACCATTAGCTTCGTCATGTCTGTCTATCCGTCTGACCTTACCCGTGATGTACAACGAAAGCTCGCACTCTTTCAGTTACAAGGTTGCAGCCGGTGCCCGAATCTGGGCCACTAGGTTGCATCCATCCACCTTGTAACCAATTTAATAGAAAGGTGGTTTGTGAAGGACGTGACAGGTACTTCTATATATCACTGATCACGTGGGCTACAGAAGTGCACTGAGCCTTACCGAAAGTAACGTCTGCATGCTTCTAGCTGCTTGATATCTAGATAGTGCAACAAATTGTAGAAGATCCATGATGTTACGTATAGGTCAAAGAACAAGTTTTCTCTAACTTTAACTTGCATATATAAACAGGTTTATTCGAAATGATTGTCGGGGTTTTAACAACTTGTCATACACAATACACTCGAGATAGCAGTATATGTTTTTTTTTATTTAATAGAACAACACTCCAAGTTTTGGTTACATACCTTACAGATGCTCTATATGTGCACCCTTTGTTTTTCTACAAACATCAACACGATAATCGAGTTCGTTCCAAACTGTTTGTAGCATGTTAGCGGTGATGGTTTCAATGGCGGTTCTGATTCGTACCTTCAGTTCCGGGATTCTTGCGGGAAGAGGAGGAACATAAACCTGATCCTTGACGTAACCCCACAGAAAGAAATCACATGGAGTTGCATCTGGAGAACGAGGTGGCAGTTGTTAAAACCCCGACAATTATTCCGAATAACCTTGTGTATGTGTGTGTGTGTGTGTGTGTGTGTGTGTGTGTGCGCGCAACTACACTTTGATTGCTCACTTGGATTAGGTTTTGAATACCACCAGGTCTATAACTGTGTTTTATACTTAATCTTAACTTATATCTGCTTTATGTAGGAAGTAAATAAGAAAATCGAAGAATTATGGTTGGAAAATTGTGGTCTTGAAGTCGTATTTGGCGTGTGAATTTGTGTTCGTATAGAGCAAGGCACAGCACAAATAAACCTTCATATTGTGTCTAAGTGGAAAATCTAAAGCATTGGTTGTTAACCTGAGGTGCATGCACTCCATGTGGATGCGAGCATGTCAATTTGTTTTTTAGTTACACTGTAAAATTTAAACAAATATAATAATTATATCTCATCGTACGTTATATCTTAGGGTTAAGAACTGATCCGCTGATTCTAATACGGGTTCGAGAATATACAGAAAGTCCGTAAATTCCTGTTCCCATATTAGAAATTCAATTCTATATGTCTTTATTGTATATGGAGCCAAACATTGAACGAACAAGTGTATGGTTAAGAACTGTGGGTTTTGAGGAATGAAACCATGCAGAGTGTAAATTCTAAGATAAAGTAGATAAGTGGTTATGAAACCAGACACACAACCTTTTTATCACTTACTGACATTTCACTGAAGCAAAGCCTCAAGAACCCCTCTCCTATATCAACTGAAAGAACTGAAACAGTTATGGTACACACAAATGTATCAACACCACTCTCGTGTTCTGTTCTGAGTTTGACAGTTAATCATCATAATATTAAAAAAGACGCTTCTTCGTCTTATTTTGATCTACAAAATTAATTTTTCACTTAGTTTCCATGGACATTTTCGTTTACGTTTCCTTTCGTTTTCCTGTTAGTGTTTAATAATATCTGCTCTTAGTAGAAAAGGGACGAGCCCGGCTGTTATAAAATTGGCAGCTCGGTAAGAACGTGTCACGTGCTTAAGGCCCGGCGGATATCACGAAATTATTTAGCGCAAGAAGGGTTCAAGAATTTCATTACTTCAAATTTTGCGGCCCTTTTATTAAGGGACTAATAAGAATTAGATTCACGTAAGTTCCGTCATTTACAGATTATCATTGCCGTGTCTGCTTACGCAAATGCTGCAGATTATATGAACAACTCTGTGTTTGCTTGCTCTTAAACTAAGACCAAAATCTAGATATCGGGGTGATACGTACCGATGTTTCAGAGTATAGACGATCAGTTTTAGTATAGTTGTTTCTTAGGATTGCTGGCGTCAGTTACGGACGGTTCATGGCATGCATTGTAAGTTAATCTGTCAACGTATTTTCAGGAACTTTGGTGATAGATAGGAGGGGAGAGATTTAAATGAGAGAACGTTAGGAGCTGATAACGGAAGCTAGCAGTCCAGTAAGGAAGTCAGTCGCGTACGGGTGTGGTGTAGGTAGGAGTACAGAGAAGTGACTGTGTCAATTTCCTAGAAATGATCTAGTTGATTTACTGGATATAGTGCTCCATTATTTTTTATCAAGAGTAAATTGAGTAAATAAAACAAGTAAAAAAAGATATGATTAAAACTATTGGTGATTCGGTGAAACACGTTTCCCAAAAGAGGATCACCTACCGTACTGAGCGTCGGGACAACAAAGTTACGAAGGATGATCACGTAGAAGAGGAAACTGCTGCTTTCATCATCAGGGATGATGAATGTTTATACTAATGATAATATCCCAGATCGTGTTTCATTGTTATCGCCGTCAGAACTTCAAATACAATTAAAAAAACCTTGCAGATGCAAGGGGGGTGACGCGTGTAACAGGTCATTGTAGATGATGTTCATCAATTTTTTTTTACATTCATTGTTCCGTGCATCATTGTAATTGTTCCAAAATAATTACCAACAAGATGACACTTATGGACTATCCTTTATTTCACGGTTAGTCGTCCTTTACTCTACATGTTTCGAGCTTCAGGGAGCTCATC
>Ga0131853_10028123_pt1 | contig 10077 bp, 11 predicted proteins | sample TergutLab28metaG_FD_92764 | JGI IMG/M metagenome (GOLD analysis project Ga0131853, IMG submission 92764) | Labiotermes labralis P1 segment gut microbial communities from Petit-Saut dam, French Guiana - Lab288 P1 (version 2) (version 2) | ecosystem: Host-associated > Arthropoda: Insects >... | reverse complement strand
GGCCGATATTGACGGAGGGATTCTGCTCGTGCCGAATTTTACGCTCTACGGCGACGCACATCAAGGCAGACGTCCAAGCTATACAAAAGGCGCACCGCCAAGTGTCGCGGCTGATATATTCGCAGGTTTTGTGGAATGTGTGAAAGCACAATATGATAAAGTCGAATGTGGTGAGTTTGGCGCGCATATGCATGTTGAGCTATTGAACGACGGACCGGTTACTATTATGATTGATTCGGATAAGGTGTTTTAGGACCGGAAAGGAGTGATTGCAAAATGAAAAAGATACAAAAACAATCAATCCGACAGCTCGATAGAATTTTTCACAACTTGGTGTGGACAATTACGCCGCGCCGGTATGGATTGTCGGCACTTGCAATGAAGACGGTTCGCCGAACTTAAGCACAATCACTTGTGTCAGCAACACGCCCGGTCCTCCGGAGAATATAATTATAAGCATAGCGGCGAAACATACAATCGCAAACATTCAGCGAACAGGAGAGTTTTCGGTCAATCTTTGTAATGGGAAAATGGTAGCATTAGCGGACTATGTTGGCACTATATCAGGGGTAGATGGCGCAAAGGATGCCATGTCTTATAACTTTTCCTGGGGTGAAAAATCGCGCGTGCCGATTCTAGGCGCAAGCCATTGTGTATTTGAATGCAAAGTGTCCCATGCCCATTTAGTTGGCGATTTCCATACTTTTTTTGGTGAAGTGCTAAACACACATCTTGACGCCGAACTCAGTCCACCAACAGAATCGCGCGAGGCTCTTATAAAATGGTTTCACGCGATTGATATACATAAAATGGATCCGCTGGTCTACCATTCTATCTTAAAATATTTCCGTGTGGGGGAAAAGGTTTAGACGGCAGCGTTTGACAATCTGACGTACTCACGACGAATTAAAGCGAGGCGAGTTTAATGGAAAATAGAGTTGAGATACTGAGAAACCATATTGATGAGCTGATAAAGAGCAAAGAGCGCGGTGAGTTTTATTTTATCGAGCGGCATGTGCATGTGGTTTCCAACTTCGCGGCGATGCTTGCTATGAAAAGGGATTTGGATATAGAAATTGCGCTGATAATTGGGCTTTTGCATGATATACATACGTTGCTGGAAGATGATCCTGATAATCATGCTGTGCTTGGTAGCTTGAAGGCTAGGGATATATTGTCCGAGCTGAAAATAGTTTCGGATGAAGAGCTGGAAATTATATGTACGGCGATTAAGAACCACACGACGAAAAAACTTGTGCATGACGAGTATAGCGAGCTTGCAAAAGACGCCGATTTACTAAATCATTATTTTGGCAATCCTTCCGCTCCGTATGTAGAGCGCGGAAACGAAAGACTTGAGAGGCTGATTGCAGAGCTTGGTCTGGAACGCGCCACGTAGGGGAGCGCCCCGACCGTCCGAACTAACTCGACTTACGATAAAATTCATGCAATACGTAGGGACGAACTGTGCGTTACGCCGACGATTCGTCCGCATTTGGCTCAGCATAAACATCAAGATATTTCTCGAAAGCCTCAGACAAACGAAGTTCATCCCTGCAAAAATAACCCGCCGACCAACCCAACCAAGGAGGAAACCATGAAACTAATACACTTTCCAGCACCACCAATGTACACAAATGCATATTTTTACTACGATGAAATCACATTGGACGCCTGCGTAATCGACCCCGGTGGCAGTGCGGATAAATTTATGGAAATCATAAAAGAGAATCACCTAAACCTGAAATACATCCTGCTAACGCATGGGCATTATGACCATATCGGTGCGGTGAATGAGCTGAAAAGTCTAACCGGCGCACAGATTTTGGCGCATAAAGATGAGGACGCACTTTTGAAAGCGGCTGATTTGAACCTTTCCAAGCTTGGAACAGGCAAGGAGATAATCGTCACATGCGATCAATTGCTAAAACATGGCGATATTATCGAACTTGGTGCGGGTAAACTAACAGTCATCCACACGCCGGGGCATACCGCTGGCGGCGCGTGTTTCTATGACGAGGACGGCGGCATATTATTCTCAGGCGACACGCTTTTTAGGGGTACGGTTGGGCGCTTTGACCTTCCTACAAGTGACGGCAGGGCGTTGATTGCGAGCATAAAAAACAAGCTGTTTGCCCTTCCGGATGAAGTCAAGGTGCTTCCGGGTCATGATGCGGCGACGACGATTGGGCATGAGAAGGCTAATAATCGAATTAGATAGGGATATAGGGAGCATAAATGGACTACAAAACCATCGGTCACAACCAACAAAACACGGTTATAGACATGATTCAAGCGTTTTACCCGAATGAGAAGTATAGAAAGCTTGAAACGAACGACACATCACCTAGATTTCTTGAGTCAAAGTATGAAAACGGGCTGGTTTCGGCTCGTTTTTTTGTAAACGCCAATGTGGAAGCAGAGGCACAGGTTATTTGCACTGATGAAGACGTCGCCTATGCGATAAAATGCAGCATTTACAAGCTTTGGAGCGTGGGCAAAAACCTTCCATGGGGCATTTTGACAGGAATTCGCCCGGCAAAGATTGCCTTGGGGCTAATGGAAGGCGGCATGAGTGATGCGGATGTTGTGTCGCATATGCAAAAGCGGTTTATGGTGTCATATGAGCGAGCGGTGCTTTGCGTGGAAGTGGCGCGAGCGGAGCAGGGCTTGCTTGAGGGCGGATCAGATGCAGGCTATAGTTTGTATATCGGCATTCCTTTTTGCCCGTCGAAATGCTTGTATTGCTCGTTCACCTCGTATCCGATTGACAAATATACGCACCTCACACAGCGATATATTGGTACCTTGAAGCAGGAGCTGGATTTTGTCGTGCGGCACTTTGACGGAGCCGCGCCTGAAGCCATATACATTGGCGGCGGCACGCCTACGAGCCTTGACGATGCGTCTTTTAGCGAGCTTTTGAAACATGTTCGTGATACATTTGATTTGTCGAAAGTCAAAGAATACACGGTGGAAGCAGGGCGACCTGATACGATAACAGAGGCAAAGCTTGACCTCATGAAAGCGTTCGGCGTAGGGCGAATCTCCATAAATACCCAGTCTATAAATGACGGAACACTCGTGCAAATAGGCAGAGAACATACGGCGGCGGAGTTTATCGAATCTTACGAACTAGCACGAAAAAAGGGTTTCGAGCATATCAATATTGACCTCATTCTAGGTCTGCCCGGCGAATGTGAGAAAGATGTGGAAAATACTTTTAAAGCTGTAACGGCATTAGAACCCGACGAGATAACCGTCCATACATTGGCAATCAAGCGCGCATCAAGGCTCAAAGGCGAGCTTGCGGATACTTCTCTGAGCGGGGCACAGCAGATGGAGAGCTTCCTCGGCATATCCAAAGAATACATGGATAATCACGGTTTCAAGCCGTACTATATGTACAGGCAAAAGAATTCACTCGGCAATTTTGAGAATGCGGGCTATAGAAAAGCGGGCTTCGGCTGCCTTTACAATGTTCAGATAATGGAAGAAAGCTGCACAATAGCTGCCGTCGGTGCGGGCGCGATAAGCAAGTTTGTGAATAACAAAACAGGGCGGATTGAGCGGGCGTTTAATGTGCGGGACGTGGATGAATATATTGAGCGGATAGATGAGATGCTGGGGCGCAAGAAAGTCGCGCGAAAGAAAGTGAACGGAGGCACAGGCGCATGATAGTGGTTAGTTCATGCTTGATGGGCAAAAAATGCAGGTATGACGGTTCGGATAGCTTTAATATGCAGCTTATTGAGGAGTTAGGCAGCTATATTGATGTATGCCCTGAGCTTTTGGGTGGATTCGGTATGCCGCGTCCTCCATGTGAGATTACGGAAGGGGATGCGAAAGATGTCCTCGAGGGTAAGGGTAAAATAAGCGACATAAACGGCAAAGATATCACCGCCGATATGTTAAAAGGTGCGGAATTAGCACTGGAATATTGCAAAAACAATGGCGTGAGAAGGGCATATTTGAAGAAAAATAGCCCGCGTGTGGTTGTGGGAAAATATATGAATCACGCAGCAAGTCGGCAGTAAAGATGGCAAAGAGTTTGCCGAAATGCTAAATGAGGACTTTGTTTATAGCACTCCGAGCCATACATTGGATAACTATGTGAACACATTGAGCGGCCTGGGTCATAAGATTTTGCAAACGGATGAATGCCTATATCCAGTAAAGTTCTATGACGTTGGTGCGCTTGTCTTTTACGCGAAGGTTATCGTTTGGGAATTTCCCGGATTTGGTGTCGAAATGCATTTTGATAAGCTGCTTGAGTGCCAAAGGATGGTTGAGGAGAAAGGCTTTTTGCAGGGAACAGGGCATAGGTTTTTAATTGTGGCGCAGAAGGTGTGATGTTAAATACGGCTTAACAAACTAACTCCCTAAAACAGAGAAAGTACACTGTTTCAGGGAGTTTTTATTCATTTGGTTAATTACTATACGTCACAATCCTAAGCCAATATCCGTGCTTAGTCTCTTTGGCCTCTTCACTATCACAACTTTGAAACCCCAAAAACCCTGCGGTCTTGACGCTCTCTTCATCACATATTGCATAAATATCCGGCATACCAAAAGCAATATCAACATGCTCGCCATGACTTTTTCTCCCGAGAATTAGATGGTTGAACTTTCTGTATGCCTCCAAAACACGCGGCTCGCTTTGAAGATGCGAAAACGCTCCCGGCAAGAAGCTAATCTCATTAGGCGTTATCCGAACCCATTCCTCATTAGCATCTTGGAACTTAAACGGACGGATTCTTGAGAAGTTGTGGAAAATATTATGTAAATGATTTTGCTCGAGAGCGGCAAGGATAGGGCTTTCGAGCGGAACCTCCTCCGTTGTAAGCGGCTTATCAGCCAATGGCTCAGCAGCATCCAACGACTTATCAGCTAACGTCTCAGTGGCCGCTGTCTCAGTAGCCAATGGCTCAGTAGCCAATGGCTCAGTAGCCAACGGCTGATAAGCTAATGCGTCAATTTCGTTTAGCTTCTCGTTAATATGCTCGGCGACGTCTTTTAAGGCGCGTTCTGCAGGCCCTTCTTCCATCAACTCAAAAAACTCCTCCGGCTCGGCGTAAGGGCATTCAGTAAGTGTGGGTATTTCGTAATTAGTTAGAAAACTTGGGAGAGTGGTGGAGGTTGGCTCAGGCTCCGGCGGAGTCTCGCTTATGGGAATTGTGATTTCTGTTTCGGCTGCAACAGTACTTTGCAGCGGCGCATTTTCTACGCTCGGAGGATTTTTGCTATGAACGCGCAAGTCGTTTTTCCACGCGATTTCTTTATCCCTGTAACCGACCAAACCCGTATTTGAGATGCTTGAGCCGACGCATAATGCGACTACAACAAAGTCCTTTAGCTCAAGTGTGGAATTATCAACGTTTGACGCACTACATTGCCATTTGAGCTGCGCGTGTCCGCTTGTGTCCGCGCTCAATTTACCTATGTTTATGGCGAGAGGTGCCTCACCGTTTACTGCTATTATGTAGGCATTACAAGCCGCGCCGCTTTTCAAGTTTTGGACGCTTAGGCTCACTTTTCCGCTTCCGTTTTTTGCTTCCAAAATGCATTTGCCAAAGGCTTTTTTGCCGTGCGCGCTAAGCTCCGGCGATGTTTCGGTTAGAATTATTTGATATCTTTGATAACTTTGTGACATGTCCAAATCCTCCTCGTAGAATAGAAAATTGAGTTTCTATAAGTGTATTCGCGAGGAGGTAGAAATATACGGATGAGGCATTAATTAGACTTCTTCACATCATTAATAGTCGGCAGCGTTCTTATGCTGGGCACAAGGATTATCAGCACGCCAATCGCCAAATAACTAAGCCCTTGATAGATAAAAATATGACCGGTATCGGCGATAATGCTGCCTAAAAAACCTCCGGCCAAAGCCCCGAGCGTGGTGAATATCGCCCGAAAGGTCAGCGAAATAGTATCCACACGCCCAACCATGTCATTGGGAGGGATTTTTTGATTCAATGTAGAAAAAACAAGCATTATAGCAATGCTTAGGGCAGAATAAGCGACAGTCGTAACGATTCCGCCGAAATAATGAACCGGCACAAGCAACGCGAAAGCGATACGCATGGCACAAGCACAGGCAAATAACATGAAGATAAGCTTACCGATTTTAATGCTACTGCCAACCTTGCCAACAAAATAAGAAGCCCCAATTCCGCCAATCAAGCTTACCAGCGAGAAAACAACATAACCCTGCGCTCCAATGTGATACTCAAGGAACATAGGACGATTTACATGAGCAACTTCCATCGCTAAGCTCATTACAACGCCGGCGAGAATTGTGTATAACAAGATGCTATCTTTGATAAACTTAGCACCTTCCTTCAGGTCGCTAAGATAGTTTGTTTTAGGGAGTTCTTCTTCGTTATGTACAACGGATATATTGCTTAAAAACAATGAGAAGACAAAAGTTAGTGCCAAAAAGACCGCCGAGATGCCATAAAGAAATCTAAAATCCACATCTTCGCCAACGGTTAGGAATAATGCAGCGCCAATCGCAACACCGCCTATCATTGCTGCAATATTTATGAGCGAATTTGCTTCCATTATCTTATCTTCGGCAACAATTTGGGGCAATAAAGCCCTGCTTGCAGGCATCTCAAAGAGGGCGGCTATGTTATATGCAAAAATAATGGAAAACATAAACAAAACGCCTAATACCTCTTGAAGTGGGCTAAACGCCAAGAGCGTCAAAACAAAAAACTCTAAAAGTGTAGTCAGGCGCATGATGGTAACCTTGTTAGACCTATCCACAATCGGGCCGACCGCGAAAGAAAATATACGCGGTGCAGCCATTAAAAAGGCAGCAATGCCGGTATACATAGAGTTTTGATAGATAAGGTGAACAGAAAACAAAATGAACATAGAAAACATAGCACCGCCAATGGATGAAAAAAAGCGATACATCAAAAGTATGCGAAACATGTTGTTTTGTTTGAATAAATCAAGCACGGTAAACCTCTATCACATCAGCCACTCGCGCGAACTGCTCAAGCGTCAAGTCCTCACCGCGCACGTTTACATTAAGTCCGCATTTTTCCAAGGCATTTGCAAGCTCGTCTTTGCTAAGCCCCAAATCGAGCAGGTTAAACAAGCAGTTAAGCAGCGTTTTGCGCCTTTGTTCAAATGCCGCACGGACAATTTTGAATAATAGTGCCTCATTTGATACATTAACAGGCGGCGATTGAAGCCTGTCAAGTCGAATGACCGCCGAATCAACATTTGGGCGCGGAACAAACGAGTTTCTAGGCACATTAGCGACAAGCTCGGTTTTAGCCCTGTAAGAAACGCCCAAGCTTAGCGCGCCATAGTCCTTTGTGCCTGCGGCGGCACTTATGCGTTTGGCTACTTCTTTTTGAATCATTATTGTCATGCTATCTATTGGCGCATTGCTCTCCAGAATACTCATTATAATCGGTGTGGTTATGTAATAGGGTAGGTTCGCGACAATTTTGGCAGAGCTAAAGCCGCGAGATGTAACAATTTCGGCGATATCGGTTTTTAGGATATCTTGATTTAATATTTCGACATTATCATACGACGAAAAGCTCTCTTCCAATATAGGAATGAGAGCTTTGTCTATTTCGATGGCTACGAGATGCTTAGAAACCGCTGCGAGCCGTTCGGTTAAACCACCGATGCCGGGGCCAATTTCGATTACCAGGTCAGTATCGCTCACATTGGAGCCTGCGATTATCTTGTTAATCACATGCTGGTCTACCAAGAAGTTTTGTCCATAGCCTTTTTTTACTATGAAGTTATGTTTTTTGATTATTTCCAATGTCTTGGAATGCGTAGAAATATAGTCCATATTAATGCCCAAAGTCAAAAGGCTGTCCGTCAATCGTCAAATCAAAGATGTGTGCGTTAAAAAAATCTCTCATTGTGAGCTCTAATGACTCGAGCAGCAGCAGTTCATATGACGCGCCTACGTTCCTGTCGTTTACGAAGTCGCTAGAGAGATCAAGGTGAACAGTGGTTACGTCAAAACCTGGTCTTTCAGGAACCTGCTCCCAACTTACTCTAATCGAGTTAATCGTTGTGTTTGGAGAGATTAAGCCGTACTCTCTGCCGTCAGGATTTCTCAAAAAACGCTCAAACTCGGGAACAATATCCCCGTTTGTCATGAACTCAAACGAGCCGAACGCGAAATCAAAATCATCAGCACTGTCATTTGGGAAAACTACAAAATACTGGACGTCAAAAGGAGTGTTTTCCTCAATTGACCTGAGCACAAGGAGCACCTCAAGGTCTTCTTGGAAGAACCTGCGATCGTCAACGTCGCGTTGGAAGCCTTGGATGAAAAATCCGCTTTGCACAAGCCCGATTCCTTTGGCGAAATAGTCAACTGAAGTATAGCCGTTTTCAAACTCGGTTGAAACTTCTATCGCGATTACAACGCCGTAAGGGGTTGTAATTTCCACATCAACAGCCGTGATTGTTGAATAGCCTCTGGCAACGCCTTGAATTGTAGGTCCAGTGTGTGTTTCCCAACTGTTTCCGACAACGAGCGGCTCTTTGAGAATGACCATTGGCGAATCATCTCTCATATCCAACATCGGCTCAAAGCCTGAGGCTGTAGCACTTGCATGGTTTATTCTAAGCTCGCCGCCGTAAATTTCAAAAACCTCAGTTACCATGAACTGACCCGCCATGGTTAGACGCTGCATTGTGTTACCTTCAACATAGACAGTATAGAAAACTCTGCCCCAAGGACCATTTGGGTCATCAAAAGTAATAAGAGTATTTTCATGGAAAGGGAAAAACTCTTCAATTGTGCCTACGGATTCGGGGACAGGCTCAGCAGGCTCAGACTGGTCGCAGCCGACGATAAAGATTATGCATATCATGATTGGTAATAGAAATCTCAACACTTTCATTTTTTGGACACTCCATTCGGTAGTTTAGTTTTTCGTATAGCTATAGCTTATCATTATTTTTATTTTTTGGTTCGATTTTTGAAAAAGAAAAAACATTTTTTCAAAAGGTCTTTCAGCACTTTTGCCTGCGGCAAAAGCCGCACTGAAATTGTACATAGGGACATTGTACAATTTCATAACGTGCGTTCGACATTCTTGCCGATGCATACCGTACAATCAAGATAGAACGCCAAAGCGTTCAATTCATGTACACAGTATACCACATTTTTGGAAAAAAATATTTAAACATTCAATGAACATGGTAAAAGTTGTGTATCATTTTCGTGGACGTTTTTTACTTGCACTTTTCATAGTTTTTTTATCACCGCGCTTAGCCGGACTAACCCCGGCTTTTTGACCACAGCCCTCAATCCTGCGTGGCCGAATCAAACACTGTTTCGCAAACCCGATTAAATCAGGCCGGCCTGCCTTAAAAAGTGCGTCACGCACAAGCTCATAATTCTTAGGGTTCTTATATTGTATCAGCGCGCGCTGCATTGCCTTCTCGCGTGGGCTTTTCGGCACGTATACCTTCTCGCCGCTGCGTGGGTCTTTTTCCGTATAATACATGCATGTTGACAAAGTGCCTGGCGTTGGGTAAAAGTCCTGAACCTGCTCCGGGGTAAAGTTAATGTCACGCAAATACTCGGCAAGCTCTATTGCGGAGTGCAAATCACTCCCCGGATGGCTCGACATTAGGTACGGAACAAGATATTGTTTAAGCCCATGCGCCTGATTAAGCTGATTATACCTCGCGCGGAAGCTTTCGTAAACATTTTTGCCGGGTTTGCCCATTTTATCCAAAGTCTTGGTGCAGATATGCTCAGGCGCGACCTTTAATTGACCACTTATATGATACTTCACAAGCTCAGTAAAGAACTCCTTGTTCCTATCGTGAATCAGATAATCATATCGTATGCCTGAGCGGATAAAGACCTTTTTTACGCCGTCCAAAGCGCGCAGCTTGCGAAGAAGCTTGAGATAATCCGCGTGGGTTACATCCAAGTTCTTGCATGGCGTGGGGAAAAGGCATTTTTTGTTCGTACACGCCCCATCAGTTAGCTGCTTTTTACAAGCGGCGGCTCTGAAATTGGCAGTTGGGCCTCCAACATCGTGGATGTAGCCTTTAAAATCCGCATCC
>Ga0131853_10028122_pt1 | contig 10077 bp, 8 predicted proteins | sample TergutLab28metaG_FD_92764 | JGI IMG/M metagenome (GOLD analysis project Ga0131853, IMG submission 92764) | Labiotermes labralis P1 segment gut microbial communities from Petit-Saut dam, French Guiana - Lab288 P1 (version 2) (version 2) | ecosystem: Host-associated > Arthropoda: Insects >... | reverse complement strand
TAGCCGAGTTCCAGAATCTGATGGCGCACCGTGCCGGGGTATCGGTCGGTGATGAGCAGATGGCCCTTCTTGGCCTGCAACGGCAAGCCCGGCACCAAGGCGGCCGCCTCCAGCGCATTGGCGAGCAGCACCACACCGGCGTCGATCGTCTCGCCGCCCGCCAGTTGCACGCCGCTGCGCGTGACGCGCTCGACGCTGGCACCCAGCCGCGTCTCGATGCCTCCGGCCACCGGCTGCGCGAGCAGCCACGCGGCGACGGCGGGCGCATAGACCACGCCGTCGTCGGCGACGAGCATGCCGCCGCGCAAGCCGTCGCGCAGCGCGGGTTCGGCCGCGCGCAGTTGCTGCGCATCGAGCATCTCGCACGCGACGCCGTCGCGCACCAGCGCGGCCTGGCGGCTCTGCGCGAGCGCGTATTCTTCGTCGTCCTCGGCCACCCAGAGCGTGCCGCAGCGCACGAACGCATGGCGCGCGTCGAGGCGCGGCGCGAGGTCGTTCCACAACTGCCGCGACCACGCCGACAGCGCGAACTCGGCGCGCGAGTCGTCCATCACGACGAGATGCCCCATCCCCGCCGCCGTGACGCCGCCGCCCACTCCGGCCCGTTCGAGCACGAGCACCTTAGCGCCGGCGGCGGCCAGTTCATGCGCGCACGCGGCGCCGACGATGCCCGCCCCCACCACGATCACGTCCGCCGCAGGCCGGACGGCATCCTTCATCGGCGAATGCCCCATGCAAACGGATCGCCCGCGGAGAACACGAGGCGCGCCTCGGCGTTCACGTAAGCGGTGCCGCAGATCGAAGGCCGCACGTGGCCCGCGGGCAGACCCGGCTCCAGGTCGTAGCTGGCTTCGAACACGCTGTCGATGATGCTGGCCTGGCGCCAGCGCGCGCCCGGGGCGAGCAGGCCGTCGGCTGCAAGGCAAGCGACCTTCGCACTGGTGCCCGTACCGCACGGCGAGCGATCGTAGGCCTTGCCCGGACACAGCACGAAGTTGCGGCTGTCGATATCGTCGCGATCGGGCTTCGCGAACAGCTCCACGTGGTCGATCAGCGCCCCGCCTTCGCCGGTGATGCCGTTGTCTTCGAGCGCGCGGCGAATCGCCCAGCTCGCCTCGGTCAATGTCTCGACGTTGTCGAATTCGAGTTGCTGCCCATGGTCGGCGACGAGGAAAAACCAGTTGCCGCCCCATGCGATATCGCCGTGCATGCGCCCATAGCCGGGCACGTCGACCGGCACGTCGGTGCGGTAGCGATACGCGGGCACGTTGCGCACGGTGACGCGCGCGTCGTCGTGCAGTTCGGCTTCGACGATGCCCACCGGCGTCTCGATCCGGTGCACGCCGGGCTTAATGCGGCCCAGGTGCGCAAGCGAGACCATCAGCCCGATCGTGCCGTGCCCGCACATGCCGAGAAAGCCGACGTTGTTGAAAAAGATCACGCCCGCCGAGCAACTGGCATCGTGCGGCTCGCACAGCAGCGCGCCGACGATCACGTCCGAGCCGCGCGGCTCGTTGACGACGGCCGCGCGCACAGGGTCGAAATCGCGCTTGAAGATCGCGAGACGCTCGGCCAGCGGGCCGCGCCCCAGATCCGGGCCGCCCGAAATCACGAGGCGGGTGGGCTCGCCTCCCGTATGGGAGTCGATGACGTCGATGAGGGTTGGCTTGTTCATGCTGAGCATCCTAGGCGGCCCGCCGGGCGGCGTCTTGGGGGATTGCGCCCGCCGGAATGACGATTTCGGCATACCCGGGCGCCTGGGCGTTTGCTCATTGACGCTCCGATAGACCCGATGGTAGCTTTCCCGAGGCTGTGCCGCTGTCTTGCCGCCGCCATGCCGTGACCTTCCGCCTGCCGTTCCCGCGTAGCGAATCCAGACGAAAAGGAGTCCGAAGAGAATGGAAAGCCGCCGATGGAAAGCGCGTCCCCCAGGTTCGAACTGGGGAGATTTCGGTCCCGACGATCAGCGCGGCCGCATGAATCTGCTGACGCCCGAGCGGCGTCTGCGCGCGATTCGCGAAGTCGAGCACGGGATTGCGTTCTGCCTGAGCCTGCCGCTCGACTATCCGGGCGGCAGCGCGCTGCATCCGTTGCGCCGTGGCCCGCGTTTCTCCCACGAGCGCCGCAGCGACGGCTGGAATTACAACTATCGGCTCTCCGGCGTCTGCGGCTGCTTCAACGACGTCGTCTGCGACGAGGCGGTCACGCTTCACACCCAGTACTCCACGCAGTGGGACGGCCTCGGCCACGTCGGCCAGATGTTCGACGTCGACGGCGACGGCCAGCCGCGCAAGGTCTACTACAACGGCTATCGCGGCGGCGTCGACCTGATCGGCCCGGACGATGCAGCGGACGGCTTCGGCGCGAAGGCCATCGGCATCGAGAACCTCGCGACGGTCGGCGTGCAGGGGCGCGGCGTGCTCGTGGACCTGGAGAAACGCTACGGCCGCACGCGCGCGCTGGTCGGCTACGACGATCTGATGGCGGCGCTCGACGAGCAGCGCGCGAGCATCGAGCCCGGCGATTTTCTGTGCCTCTACACCGGCTTCGCGGATCTGATCCTGGAGATGAACAAGACGCCCGACGGCGACGTGCTCGCGCGCTCCTGCGCGGCGCTCGACGGCCGCGACGAGAAACTCCTGCAATGGATCACGGATTCGGGCATCGTCGCGATCTGCGCGGACAACTACGCGGTCGAGGCCTTCCCGGCCCGCGCGAGCGAGGGCGACGCGTATCCCGCGCTGCCGCTGCACAACCACTGTCTGTTCAAGCTCGGCCTGCATCTCGGCGAGTTGTGGTACTTCGCGGACCTCGCGAAATGGCTGCGCGAGCATCGTCGTTCGAGTTTTCTGCTGACCGCGCCGCCGCTTCGGTTACCTGGCGCCGTCGGGTCGCCCGCCACGCCGGTGGCCACGGTCTGAAATCGCGATGCGGCTGTGCAGCATCCGCCGGGCTCGCAACATGGCATGACTTTTCCTGGTTTTTCCCGGTAACAGCGTCTGAAGCACGCGGCACGGAGAAAGCGCCTACTCTTTAAGGATCGGGCCACTTTCCGGCTGCGCCGATGCTCATCCACCGCGTTTCGCAGGCGGCACGCGACGGTCCGCCTCCTCCGCCCTCGCGCAAGCCGCGCCGCTCACTGCCGGCGCGGCTCGCGTGCGTCGCGCTGTGCGCGATGCTGGGCGTCGTCTGTACGTTCGCCGCGTTCGGCGCGCCCGCCGCGCCGCCGGCCATCGTGGTCATGACCGTCAACGACGCGATCGGCCCGTCGAGCGCCGATTTCATCATCCGCACCCTGGCGCGCGCCGCACAGCGCCGCGCGCCGCTGGCGATCATCCAGCTCGACACGCCGGGCGGGCTCGACACCTCGATGCGCGAGATCATCAAGGCGATCCTCGCCTCGCCGGTGCCGGTCGCGACGTTCGTGGCCCCGGCCGGCGCGCGCGCCGCGAGCGCCGGAACCTACATCGTCTACGCGAGCCATTTCGCGGCCATGGCGCCGGGCACCAATATCGGCGCGGCGTCTCCGATCCAGATCGGCGCAGGCGGCGCGGCAAGCCCGGAACCCGTCTCGGGCCCGCAGAAAAACGACACCGAATCGACCGAAACCCGCAAGGTCATGCACGACGCCGCCGCCTATATCCGCGGACTCGCGCAACTGCGCGGCCGCAACGCGGCATGGGGCGAGCAGGCGGTCTTCCAGGCCGTGAGCCTCTCGGCGAGCGAGGCGCTCGATCAGCACGTAATCGACCTGATCGCCCAGAATCCCGCCGATCTCGCCCGCCAGCTCGACGGCCGCACCACGACGACCCCGCTCGGCACCGTGCGCCTGTCCACCGCGCACGCGCCGCTCGTCTACGTGCGCCCCGACTGGCGCAGCCGCTTCCTCGCGATCATCGCCAATCCGAACGTCGCGCTGATCCTGCTCTCGCTCGGCGTCTACGGCCTGTTTTTCGAGTTCGCGAATCCGGGCTTCGTGCTGCCGGGCGTCGTCGGCACGATCTGTCTGCTCGTCGGCCTGTTCGCGATGCAACTGCTGCCCGTCAACTACGCGGGTCTCGCGCTCGTGCTGCTCGGGCTCGCCTGTCTCGTCGCCGAGGCGTTTTTGCCGACCTTCGGCGTGCTCGGCTTCGGCGGCATCGTTGCGTTCGCCATCGGCGCGCTCATGCTCATCGATACCGACGCGCCCGGTTACGGCGTGCCGATTCCGCTGATCGCGGGTCTCGCGCTCGGCGGCGCGGCGTTCGTCGCGACCGTGTCGAGCGTGGCGCTGCGCGCCCGGCGGCGGCCCATCGTGACCGGTGCGGAGGCGCTGGTGGGCAGCGTCGCCGAGGTCATCGGCGAGGCGTTCCAACCCGCACAGCCCGCCGTGGCCGCGAGCGCGCCGCCGTATACCGGCTGGGTGCGCGTGCATGGCGAGCGCTGGCAGGCATCTTGCGCAGTGCCGCTCGCGGTGGGCAGTCATGTGCGCGTGATGGGGCGCCGTGGCTTGACGCTGCGCGTCGAACCGCTTTCCGCGTTGCCTGCGTCCGCGCGAGGAGAATGAAAATGATCGGTTATACATTCGGCTTCACGAGCATCGTGATCCTGATCGTGCTACTGCTCGCGGTCTCGTCGATCCGCATCTTCCGCGAATACGAACGCGGTGTCGTGTTCATGCTCGGCCGCTTCTGGAAGGTCAAGGGGCCGGGCCTCGTGCTGATCATCCCGGTCGTCCAGCAGGCGGTGCGCATCGATCTGCGCACGGTCGTGTTCGACGTGCCGTCGCAGGACGTGATCACGCGCGACAACGTTTCGGTGAAGGTCAATGCGGTGGTGTACTTTCGTGTCGTCGATCCGGAAAAGGCCGTGATTCAAGTGGCGCGCTACATCGAAGCGACGAGCCAGCTTGCACAGACGACCCTGCGCGCCGTGCTCGGCAAACACGAACTCGACGCGCTGCTCGCCGAGCGCGAACAATTGAACGCCGACATCCAGAAAACGCTCGACGCGCAGACCGACGCGTGGGGCATCAAGGTATCGACGGTGGAAATCAAACACGTCGACCTGAACGAAACGATGATCCGCGCGATCGCGCGCCAGGCGGAAGCCGAGCGCGAGCGGCGCGCCAAGGTGATCCACGCCGAGGGCGAGCTGCAGGCGTCCGAGCAACTGCTGCGCGCCGCGCAGCGGCTCGCGCTGCAGCCGCAGGCAATGCAGTTGCGTTACCTGCAGACGCTCACCACGATCGCCGCCGACAAGAATTCCACGATCGTGTTCCCGCTGCCGATCGACCTGCTGACCACGCTGGTCGAGCGCATCGGCGCGCATGGGGAACGATGAGCCAACACGCCGCACCGATTCGCGCCACAATGGCGCCTTGATCCGGACTTTGGTCTTCTCACTCTGGAGGAACAGCAATGGCAAACGACAGGATGCTTGCGCAGATGCGCGACAAGCCCGGCTTCATCGCGGCACTCGACCAGAGCGGCGGCTCGACGCCAGGAGCGTTGCGCCAGTACGGCATCGCCGCCGACGCCTATAGTTCGGATGACGAAATGTTCAGGCTCGTCCACGACATGCGCGTGCGGATCATCACGGCGCCGGCGTTCACCGGCGCGAAGGTGATCGGCGCCATCCTGTTCGAACGGACGATGGACGGCACGGCGCAAGGCAAGCCGGTGCCCGCGTTTCTCTGGGAAGACCGCGGCGTGGTGCCGTTCCTGAAGATCGACAAGGGTCTGGAAGACGAAGCGGACGGCGTGCGGCTCATGAAGCCCGTGCCCGGACTCGATGCGCTGCTCGCGCGCGCGACGAAGGCCGGCATCTTCGGCACCAAGATGCGCTCGGTGATCGAGCACGCCAACGAGACGGGCATCGAAGCCATCGTCGCGCAGCAGTTCGACATGGGCGCGCGGATCGGCGCGCGCGGACTGGTGCCGATTCTCGAACCGGAGGTGTCGATCAAGAGCCCCGACAAGGCCGCCGCCGAGGCGCTGCTGCGCGAGCACCTGCTCGCCGGGCTCGATGCGCTGCCGGAATCGGCCAAGGTCATGCTCAAGCTGACGATTCCCGATACGCCGGATTTTTATCTGCCGCTGGTCCAGCATCCGCGTGTGGTACGGGCGGTGGCGCTATCGGGCGGGTATACGCGCAGCGATGCGTGTGCGCGCCTCGCGACCAATCACGGAATGATCGCGAGTTTTTCGCGCGCGCTCGTCAACGACCTCAGGCAATCCATGAGCGACACCGAGTTCGATGCCGCGCTGCAGACGAGCATCGACGAGATCTGGCAGGCGTCCACGCACAAAACCTGATCGGAATGCAGCGGGGCGCGCCGTCGCCCCGCCCTGGCGCCGGACACGCGCGGATCCATCCGGTTCGTCTCAAGCTATACTTCGCGTTTTCGTTCCCACCACCGCGCCGACCATGAGACGATTTATTTGCCTGATCGTCCTGCTGCCTGGGCTGTTTCAGCAGGCGCACGCCCAGCAAAGCCCTGGAACCGACGACACGATTTCCTCGTACCTCACGCAGCGATTCGGCGTGGCCAGGCAAAAGGCCGCCCAGATCTCGGTGGCGGTCACGACGGCCGCGGAAAAATACTCGCTGCCGCCCGCGGTCCTGCTCGCGATCATTTCGATCGAATCGCGCTTTCGCGACACGGCGCGCGGCAAACACGGCGCCACGGGCCTGATGCAGGTGGTGCCGTCGGCGCACCGCAATCTGGTGCACAACGTGAAAGATCTGACCAAACCGGACGTCAACATCGATATCGGTTCGTCGATCCTGCACGGCTACCTGCGCTCGACAGGCGGGAATCTCGAGGCCGCGATGAAGCGCTACGGCGGGTCCTTTGCCTATGCCCATATGATCGAGACGCGCGCCGTCGAGTTCGCGCCCCTTTTCAACAGCCCACAGGCCTCGCAGGATGCGGCCGGCGGCGGCATGGTGTCCACCGTGTTCGCGGCGTCGGACGCGGACGCAGCGGAAGCGGCGGTGGCCGCAGCCATGGCAGCAGCGGCATCGACGCCGCAAGCCGCTTCCGGCGCCGCCGCGGTGTCGGCCGTCAGTCAGGACGCCGACGCAAACCGGCCCTGAGACCGGTTGCGTCGCCACCGGTTCCTCAGCACTCCGTATTAATCACTCACGAAAAAGCTGAACGGGCAAACGCTCGTTCAGCCAAGTCATTGCCAGCGGTTCGTGACCGGCTCGACAACGCCGCCAGGCAAGCCCGGCGACGCGTCGATGACGCTCACTCGCCCGTTGCGGGCGGCTCGGTGCCTTCGGCGGCCGGCGCGGCCGGTTCGACCGGCGGTTGCTGCGGCTGCACTGCGGCGTCGGACGAGGCCTCAACCGCAGCCGGAGCCTCAGCCTGGACCGGCGCTTCAGCCGACGCGGCTTCGGCGGGCTTGTCCGCCGGTTTGTCCGCTGGTTTGTCCGTCTTCCCGCCCTGCTTGTCCTCGGCGCGCGCATCGGCCTTGGCCTTCTGACGCGCCAACGCGGCATTCGCGCGACCGATATGCGACGGATCGATGCCCGGGCCCTCCGACGCGCTGCCGTCGAGCTCAAAGCGCGAACCGCCTGCGGCGACGTGCTCGTGATAGCGCGGGTGGTTCACGTGGCGTTTGAGCACGGCGACGATGAGCGTGCGCTCGTAGTCGGGATGGCGCGCGACGAGGTCTTCGGCCACGCCGATTTTCAGCGGCAGCCGGTCGCGGAACGCCGGATACAGCTTCGCAAAAAAGTTCCAGACCGTGTTGAGCTGGCGATTGCGCTCGATGCGCGCCTTTTCGGCTTCGGTCAGCGGCGCGGCCGGAGGCGTCTGCGGGCGCGCCGGACGCGGGCGCTGCTGCTGCGCGGAGCGCTCGCCGCCGGCCCGGGCCGGACGGCCCTGTTTCGCGTGCTGACCCTGACGCGGCTTGCCGCCCTCGCCACCCTCGCGGCCTTGAGCACCGGCGCCCTGAGCGCCGCCCTGCCCACGCCCGCCGGGCTTCTGCTGCCCCTGCTGCCCCTCTTGGCGCGCGCGCGGCGGCCGGGCGTCCTTCGAGCGGGGGCCACGGGCGTCGCGGGAATCCCGCGCCTGCGCGGGCGGCCCCTTGCGGGCGGGCTTGTCTTGCGGCGCCTGCTGGGGTTCATCGGGCACTTGACCCGAAGTCTTCCCCATGCTCTTCTTGATTTCCAGCAAACCTTCCTTGAAGCTCAGGGTTCGGCGTTGTTGCGTTGCGGCTTTCACGTCCAGCTCTCTTCCATGTGGGACCGGCCGCTATCATACCGAATCGCGCGCCGCATTTCTGGCGCGTCGCGTCAAATGCCGCCGGGTTGCGGGCCTCTGTGTCAACGATCCGTGTCGTCAGCAGTCGTTTGCCTAGTCGTTTGCTTCGTCGTTTATCGGTAGTTCAGCAGGCGCACGGGCCATCGCGACGTGCGTCCCGATCCACTCCACGACCCTTTCCATGACCTCATCCACGCTCTCTCCCTCCTCGACCTGCGCGATCGTAACGGGCCATACGCGCGGCCTCGGCGCCGCACTCGCAGCCGATCTGCTCGCGCGCGGCATCCGCGTGCTCGGACTCGGCCGCGGCACCGCCGCGGCTCCCGCCGGGCGCCCCGGCGCCGCGTTCGAGCAGGCGGTGCTCGATCTCGGCGATACGGCGGCCATCGAACGCTGGCTCGCCAGCGGTGCGCTGCGCGCGTTCACGGGCGACGCCGACTGCGTCCTGCTGATCAACAACGCGGGCACGGTCGAGCCGATCGCCCCGTGCGGTACCCAGGACCCCGCTGCGATCGCGCGCGCCATCACGCTGAACGTGGCCGCGCCGCTGATGCTCGCCAACGCGCTCGCGGCGCACGACGCCGCGAAAGCCGGAGCGGGCAAACGCATCGTGCATATTTCGAGCGGCGCGTCGCGCCACGTCTACGCGGGCTGGAGCGTCTACTGCGCGACCAAGGCGGCGCTCGACCACCACGCGCGCGCCGTGACCGAAGATGCGCCGCAAGGCGTGAGCATCTGCAGTCTCGCGCCGGGCGTCATCGACACGGGCATGCAGGCCACGATCCGCTCGAAGAGCGCCGAGGAGTTCCCGATGCGCGAGCGCTTCGAGCAGCTCAAGCAGAACGGCCAACTGGCGACGCCGGAAGGCGCGGCGCAAAAAATCGCCGACTACGTTCTGAGCGATGCGTTCGGTTCGACGCCGGCCACCGACATCCGCGAAGTCGCGAGCGCCTGAACCCGCTGTGCGCGAGGCGTGACACGTTGGCAAAAGAACGTGTCACGCAACCGGCTGTTCAAGGCTCAAGACGCCAGACTCAAGGACGGTACCACTCCGGCGTCTGCGGGCTCGACGCTCTCACGTCGGACTGGGCGACCGACTGGTGGATCCAGCTACGCAGCCGGCCCAGCAAGTCAGGGTCGCTGTAGCGCTGGGAAACGTACCTGCGCCGATGGCCGGAGCCGCCCGCGAGCAGGCGCTTCGCTTCGAGGCTCGACGTGTCGACGTTCGCCGCCTGCTCCGCGTAGTTCCGCTCACAAGCCCATTCCCCGCTGCGCGCGCAGTTCCGCGCATGGTCGATCAAGTCGTCACGCTCGTGTTCGCGCGACGAGAGGTCCGTTTGCAACTGCAGCGCGTCCGCGTTGCCGGGCTGCGCGCGAAGGGCATTCTCGAGCGCCCGTCGTGCCGGCCAAAGACGATGGCGGCTTAGCGCCTCGCGCGCAATCGCAATGTCTATCCCTACGTGGGCGGGCACTTTCGCACTTGCGTTCGGTGCCGCTGCGGGGGCCGGTGTCTGGATGTCGCTTGCAGGAAAGCTCGGCGCCGTCACCGGCGCGAAGGCGCCCGACGCGATGTTGAGTCCGGCGATGTCGATGTTCTGCATCGGCGGCGCTGCGCTGCGCGTGCCCGGAGGCACGTCCGCCGGTATGGCGTTGGGATCGGACGAGGTGCCGTTGGTGCCGGCGAGCGCGTTCGGATCGGTAGGCGTGCCGTTTGCGACGGCGCCAGCGACGGCGGCCGGCGCGTCCGGCGCGGCCGACGCCTGCTGCGTCGGTGCATCCGGCGTCGGTGCGTCGCCTCTGCCGACCTGGTAAGCCGCGTACGC
>Ga0131853_10028121_pt1 | contig 10077 bp, 7 predicted proteins | sample TergutLab28metaG_FD_92764 | JGI IMG/M metagenome (GOLD analysis project Ga0131853, IMG submission 92764) | Labiotermes labralis P1 segment gut microbial communities from Petit-Saut dam, French Guiana - Lab288 P1 (version 2) (version 2) | ecosystem: Host-associated > Arthropoda: Insects >... | reverse complement strand
TGGGCATCTTCTTGAAGTGCTTGGAAGATAGTCTGAGGAAGCTTGTGATGCTGACGGTGTTTATGTGGTACTGCAGAACCAGATGTGGGGGGGGGGGAGATTTGAGAACTGATGGGCGGTCTTTTGACCATAAGCTGCATTCCAGCATAAGGTGGTGGGCCGTTTGTACGGTCGTCTCAGGAAAGTTGCAATTAGGGGAGGGCGTCTTGTTCATTTTGTGAAGGTATGAGCGGAAGCTGCCGTGATTTGTTAGGAACTGAGTGAGAAGGAAGTTGGGCCATAGAGGAAGGGAAAGTCTGTGGAAAATGGTGGGTATGTCTATTTTTGTGTGATAGGATAGTTGGTGGACAGTGAATTGCGAATGATGTGGAAGGTGGAGGAACTGTCTTGGGATCTGAGAATGTGTTTTTGTATGTGTATAAATTACAAGAAAACTTTCACTGAAAGAAAAAGGATTATCCCTAATATTCATTGGCCTGTGTAATACGAAAGACGACCTGACACGGGGCAGGTCACTCAGCCTTCACTAAATCGCGCTTAAAATTATATGAATTCTTGACGGTGTGAATGAAGTGAGTCAAATGTGACTTAATCATTGTTCTTGCGGTGTTATGTGGCGGACAAATGTTGTGCCATATATTTGTGCTAAACAGATTTATATGTATTAATGTGTGATGGGAGATTGCTTGCATTTCAGGACAGAATGGCCTGGGCGTGCTTCTGGGCTTCGCTGATGTTTGCGACACTAGTCACCGCTACAAGTAACCAAACGTGTGTGAATGGCACATTAATTGTTTATGACACATACTTTAAGGGCTTACGTGATTACAACTGTTCGAGAAACTACCGAAACCTTACTACAATTCATCTGGCCAACAATAATCTGTTTTCTTTGGAAGGAACAGGGCTAAGTGACGTCAGCAGCCTGTTGCATCTCGTAGTAGTATATAACTTGCTGACGTCTCTAGATCCCCACTTATTATCAAATCTCACAAAACTTATTTATCTCGACCTGTCGTACAATGCACTGGAGTCTTTCCAGGACGAACACACTTTCGCCTCTCAGAGTAAATTAGAAGTACTTATATTATCGCATAACAGAATTGTCACTTTGGATTTAAAAGTTCTAGCTCCACTACACTCCCTTGCAGAGCTTAATTTGACCGACAATCCATTTTGTTGTGACTGTGAATTGAGGCAGACAGTAAAGTGGTGTGAAGAAAAAAATCTGAGCACAGATGCTGCCTGTGAGAACGGAGTGCCATGGACAGACTTCAGCTATGAAAACTGCACTCCAGTCACGTTTATCGTGATTGGCATCGCAATCGGTGTGGTTATAATAGCATCTGTTGTTGTTGAGGTGTGGGTGTGTAGCTTCAGAAGGGCTCGTCATGCTACTGTTGTTACTGGACGGGCATCTGCTACAGATACATCGGACAATGTGGCCTTTGCTGACTACCATACTCTCCCAAGTAATCACCAAACGTGCCTGAGTTCCTGTTCAAGACAGCCAACTGACAGCAGTTCGTCTATGGAACATGCACCATTTAGAAAGTGGCAGGATATTCATCATACGGAGACGAGTTCAAATCCTGGCACAGCGGCTGGAGCTACGGAATCACCTACTTATGCAGAACCTTACGGACACGCAACAGACGCTTCTGGAATGTATGCTGTGCCTTACAGCCACACAACCTATAAAACAGGAGAGAGTAAGATATACGATGAAAATGTGTTCTGTACTGAATCGAATAATGAAGAGTATTCGGAGGGCACATTTTTTCGTAATTCGTTGTATTTACAACGATAGTCTAACAATTCTTCCCAGTTATCATGTGCTTGTGTGAACAACAGTATCGCAGATTATAAACAATATGCTAGTAAGAGAATTTCTAAAACCACTAGGCCTTTGCCTCATAAGTTTCTTCTGAGGTATTCCAAGTGTTAACTGAAGAATAAAAGCCAACTAGATGCCACTTATTATTTTATTGTACTTCTTATAGGCTCAAAACATTTTTTGGGCAATACTCTGTCCATCATCAGGAGCTCGCGACTATGATGTTGATTACCACATTAGTCGTTTCGTTCTTGGTTTGCTGTAGGTTGGAGGTTAGGTGCGGGTAGGCTGGAGTAGTGTCCGGGCTGCAGCCTGCAGCTTGCAACCCGGACACTACACCAGCCTACCGGCACCTAACCTCAAAACTACAGCAAACCAAGAACGAAACGACCCATGTGGTAATCAACATAGTCGCGAACCCCTGATGATGGGCATAGTAGTGCCTAAAACATGTTGAACCTATAAGAAGTACAATAAAATAATAAGTGGCATCCAGTTGGTTTTTATTCTTCAGTTATCACAACGATGCACGGTCCAACAAACATCGTATTCCAAGTGTGTCTGTCCTATTGCTATTTTTCTGTTTTAAAGCCAAGTAACATAGTCAAAATCAAATTAAAATGCATTTAGTTCATGTCTAACGTGCCCCGTAAATGTACCATGCATTTGCTTTATTTCATTACTTATTTGTTGTTTTTCAAACACATTTTTCCTTGAATGTGTCTCCTAATGCCAGGTTATTATCAACACACATCCACTATGTTTACTGATTGGCATCGTCTGTGTTATACTGTTTTTTCCATACATACAGCCAAATTTTGCACGTTTGTTTCACTTTGTTTTTCCCATTTGCATTTCGTCTTGTATAAAAGGTTGCCTAAGGTTTTCGGTTCCGTTATCTTGTAACAATCAGTTATTGTCTCGAAGGCTATTTCTTTAAATTGAGGGGTTCAAATTGAGGGTTTTCCATCCCGTTGTGCGAATATACCACCGACTATAACTAAGCATGAAGGTAAGGATGCAACCTAAAATGTCACGAATGTTAGTCACGACAGATGTCTGTATTTCTGTAATTCGTGGGATGCAGATCATTTGTCGGACTGCCTTGTATATTTTGATGTTTTGCTGACCGTGCATCTCAGTATATTTATCTTAGTAATTAACCAACTTGGTGCACAAAATTGTTGTTTTACAGTAAGTTTATTTCATGCCTCTACATGTTTCGAGCACCATGTGCTCATCATCAGGAGGTAAAAATTATATTACACAGCCTCTGGTATCATCACACCTATAGGTGACCGTGCTGTGCACAGGTTGAGAGAGGACTGCCTATGATGACCACATGGTGCTCGAAGCATCTAGAGGCATGAAATAAACTTATTATGAAACAAAAATTTTGTGCATCAAGTTGGTTAATTACTAAGATAAATTTCGCGTATATGTCTGGATGCAATGATTCGTCTTGAGGAAGTTACTTCTTGGTCAAAGAAGTGTATGATTTTGGACCGAGGGGAAAATATGAACAAAAATGCTGCTCAAAATGGCCCTGGCGAAAACAATATTTCGATGAAATGAATAACTTAGCACTTAAAAGGAAAGCGTTAATAGAAAAATTACGTACGTAATAGCTGAAGAATCCTCCTCTAATTATGCTGATTTAAGTCTTTATACACCATATTAAATACAGCTGTCATTTGACACGAATATCTGGTAAGACAAATTGTACGTGAGATTAATGCATTTCATTATCTGTGTAATTATGAATGTCCTTATGGATTTCATTGTAGTTAATCTACTGTACAATATAAATTCCTATGTCTGCAAGAGTACACTTGTGCCTGTGTTTGTGCTGGTGCGTGAGAGCATGTGTATGTAGAAAGTTGACCAAGTCCCGATACAAATTAGTGTTTCATTATATACAAGTTTTACATGTCCGTCGCATTATCGCATATAGTCCACGAAGCAGAGGAGTTGCTCAGAGAGTCAAGGAATTTTCCGCACTTTATTGAACCTGAAGATTTACTGTCCGTGTACCCATTTTCTACCCAGAGCCATGCGAAACCAGTCCACTACCTCGCACCCTGTTTATTTAAGGTACACTGTATCATTATTCTACCATATAGCCTTGTCCTCCACGTGGTCTCTGCTATTTCAGTTTTCCTACCAAAATATCATAAGCATTTTTTTTGCACGGTAATAAAATAAAAAAAAATCATAAGCATTTCTTATATCTGTCATGCATGCTACGTGTACTAGGCCTAAACATCAGATCTTTTCTAATTCAGTCGTCCTACTATAAGTATGAGCATGTGATGTAAATGTACCTGATTGTTTATATTCTGTAAGACAAGCAATAATATAAAAACAAACAAAAAGGAAAACAAGAATTTACATCACAGTAAAGGTAGTGACTCAAACGTCCAGAAGAAACGAACACTAAACTAATTTATATGGTTTGCAGTTCCAAGCACAGGTGTCACAATACATGAAGTATTCTACAAAGTTTCAAGGGGAATCTTGGGCTGAAATTTTAACGTATGTCATCCCCGTTGTATCAGTACCGATACATAACAATAACACAATCTGCACACAACCCTTTATTGAGGTGGTCTAGAAAGCTAGGTGTTTCGGCTGTGTAAAACAACCATCATCAGGTAATATGTTTCCTTTTGGGTAATTCCCCGACGTCACAGTTATAATAGCCGACGTTTCGGAACCCTCTATCAGTTCCATCTTCATAGTCTGGTGGATGAAGTATGAGAGGGGATGGGATGTGTGGTGTATTTATACCTGACAGGGTTCTGGCAGGCTGCTGTGCACCTACCCGCCCACTTCCGGTCACTCGCCTTCCATTGGCTCCTCCACCAGCCTGCCAGAACACTGTCAGGTATAAATACACCACACATCCCATCCCCTCTCATACTTCATCCACCTGCCTATGAAGATGGAACTGATAGAGGGTTCCGAAACGTCGGCTATTAGCACTGTGACGCCGGGGAATTACCCAAAAGAAAACATATTACATATAGAACACGGCGTAAGCTTAAAATTAAGAACCATCATCAGGCTTCGTATTTCAGAAGCGCGTAAAGGAGGAGGATCGATCCTGCTTTACACACTTCTGAAATACGAAGCCTGATGATGGTCGTTTTACACAGCCGAAGCACCTAGCTTTCTAGATCACCTTAACCTTTTAAAGACGAAGCGCAGACCGCTTTATTTAATGACCCAGTCCTTTCCGCGCTGTAAACACTTTTCATCTCGGTTATAAACCAATCAGTTTATGATGTAAGTGGCACAAGTCGCCGTTTGTTCTCAGATAAATACACAGTACATAAATACGGTGTGGGCAGAGCGTACAGTTGTTGAATGTTAAACTGTTGGTGCATCACGTGACCGGTAGGCTTTAAAAGGTTAATAAAGTGTTTCATTGTTCCGCTTGCGTTAAAACATAGTAAGAAAAGTAGGTGTATAGGGGACTCATAGCAGTTCCATAAGGTTTTGTTTAAGGGCATATCCAATAATAATAATAATAATAATAATAATAATAATAATAATAATAATAATTTTTAAAACGTACTGTATTTAGGCGAATAGAGTTAAAATTATTTATATTTCATTTTGTGTAGTCTCCGAAGCTTCAGTCTTTCATGTGTACATCTACGTAAAATTTGAGTTTAAAACATCTATTTGTCTAAGTAGACCTTTTCATGACCACAACGTGATAATATAACTAATAAAGGGATTAACAAGGAACAATTCCCCGATGACGAGAACAGAAATGATTATCCTAAATTTGGTTTACTCCCCGTTCAGCCACGTGACGCGCCCGAGAAAGTTGTATTGCAGGAACATTACATGTCATACCGGTACTTGTGAGAGCTAAGGAAACTTTGTCTGAATAATACGACTGATGGACACTTATATAAATATATATATAAGTTTCAGTAGCCTGTACAAATACTTGCGTGTGTGTACGCCGGAAGAAAACTGTGAATTTAATGTGCAGACTTCCAATGTTCAGATGAGAATGTATTAGACGTAGAGGCCTCTCCTATTTGTCATAAAAGTAGTGAGGATCTCGTAGAAACAACATTATTTTCCAGCCATGAAAACTACCGTCAGATTATTTCCAGAAAACCTTGAGAATTGAGCCCGTTGGGAGCAAAGTTCTGATCTGAATCTTTGGTCATAAGAGTAAGGAAGTACGTGGAGGTTGTACTTGATGATTGTTTCTCTTTTATTAATATTATTGGGGGACATTAAAATGAGGGGGGGGGGGATGCTGTTGAGGTGGCACGTAGCACAAATTGGAGAATTTAGATATACATGTAAGCATAGCTCAGCTGGACAGTCCGGAGATCGAACCGGTGGGGGGCGTGATTTTTAGCATCCGTCCAAACAGGCCCTGGGGCCCACTCATTTTCTTCTGCAACGGGTACCGGGTGTATCTCCCTGGAGTAAAGCGCCCGGGACGTGGCGTTGACCATAGTCCGTCTGGTGCCGAGGTCGAGTATGGGGAGAGCTATACACTTCCCCTTTGGGGCTTCATGGCCTGTTACAGGGTTGAGTTGAATTTACCTTTCGGTACGCATGTAAAGGCGTTTCTTTTTCCATGAAGAATGAAGCGGCAGTTTCCTATGGGTCGTTTGCTGTATATCACCTAAACTACATGCGGTCGCACACAGAAGACCTTAAACTTCATATTTATCTCCGCGAGAACTTCAATTTCACATAGAAAATGCATGTTTTCCAGCTACGTCTTCGACCGGCGTAACAGGTCATCCTCAGGAAACTGTATACACTTAAAATGTTTTAATATTACTATGATTGACTACTTTATTTGCCTTCAAATACTGCGAAGTGAAAAATAATGGCACTATTTTTTGTAATCAAATAAATATCAATTATAGAGTAACAAAAAAAAAAAAGACACACAGATTATATTCCAAATAGCGATAATTTTAAAAATAAACGGCGCTTGTATTTAAATGTCTGCCGTCATTTAAAAACCGTCCTTGACCTGTTGGTTGCTTGATGAATATGTCGACAGTATTATTATTATTATTTCGGAAACAAGTGACGGAAGGGTGCAATTATCCGTGGGAAGAAAAAAGGCTGTCACAGATAAATCACACTTTCTAGAATGTTTGCCCCTGCGATGTGTTTGTGGCCCGTGTGGATGATAGAATTGTTGGAGACTACATCCAAATTACACTGGGCAACAAAATTTAACTTTTTTTTTTTGGCCCACGAACTTCAATAGCTGAACTTAGCAGTACTTTTTATGCTGAATTCAGGTATGTATACAGAATTTTTCTATCAGGCAGAGTTTCAAAGGTACAGAGGAATCTATTTGTGTAAAATAGTACTTTGCGTGCTAATGAAACAGGCAGAAACTTACCTCTAAAATGTAAAGGCGTATGACTTTCGCCGGTAATTGGTTTCAGGTACATCCCTCTTCAGTGTCCAGCAATAGCCTGCCAACGTACTCTAGGTCCGGTTGCTTTGGTACTGCTTTTCCATAGCCAAAATGTCTTGGTGAAATCTTTCACCGTGTTCGTCACTGACTTCGCCGAGATTTTCTGGGAAAAAATCCAAGTGGGACTCCAAAAAGTGGATTTTCAGAATCATGTTGCATCACATATCTTTGTGCGAAGTCAACAGGTCCTGCACAACATCCTGATAGTTCGCTGCTTTGTGATTTCCTAAGAAGTCCTTGCAAATCCTCTTAAAAAGACAACCATGCACTTCTTTCAGTCTCATTCAGGTCTTCATCGAACTGTTTGTCTCGCATCAGTTCCCTGATCTGGGGTCCTATAAATATACCTTCCTTTATTTTTACCTCACTCACATTTGGGAACTTATTCCTCAAATATTCGAATCCACGGCCGGTTTTATCCATACCTTTCACAAAGTTTTCATGAGGCCCAGCTTTATGTGCGAAAGAGGCAGAAAAATTTTCTCCGGAAGAACAAGAGGAGGATTGACGACATTTTTCTCCCCTGGTGTCAGTGATGTTCATTTAGGCCACAGTTTATTTACATAGTGATTCTTCTTGTCCCGGCTGTCCCACTCACACAGGAAACAGCAGTATTTTGTGTGCCCGAGTTGCATTCCGATTAACAGTGCCACAACCTTGAGATCACCACGTAACTTCCACTTAAATTCGTCATACTTAATCGTTCCCAACAGAAGCTTCATGCTTTCATAACTTTCCGTCATGTTGGCTGCATGAGCCAACGGAATGGAGGGGAATTTATTTCCGTTGTGAAGTAGAACCAACTTTAAGCTCACTTTTGACGAATCAATGAACAAACGCCACTGATCTGGGTTAAATTCATGGCCAACAACTTCCATAACGGAACAATCATCATTGCAAAACACTACACCATATTCCTGGGAGAAGAAATCCTTGAATTTTTCCTGGCGCCCACGGTAAAAACACACCTTAGTGTCCTGGCGCAGAAGATTCCAGCCCTTTAACCTGGAGCCTAAGAGTTCAGCTTGCTTCTTTGACAGGTTCTAATCGCGGACGATTTCATTCAGGTCCCCTCGAGTCAGCAGGCGTGGTTCTTTGGAAGAAATGGCTCCTGCAAAAGTTGGATCACAATCCATATTGCTTTTAGCTTGGTCTACATGTTCATCATTTGACTCACTGTCACTCAGCGTCATGTTTGTTGGACGCGCCACAGGTTAACTCCGCACTGTGAGGTACTGGCCTCATCGCAGATGGTAAATTTGAATACTGAACAGTGTGTTTGGACTGTGCTGTTACACCAGTGATACTGGTCAGGCAGAAATAGCATTCTGATGTATGGTCCGTGGGCTGTCTCTCCAAACCTTAGGAATGGCGAAAGGCATACAGCGTGAACCTTTTGCCCATTCCGCGAGACGCCTGACACATGTCACACAACAAAAATGGGGAGCCCAACTCTTGTCCTGATCACCCACTTTGCAGCCGAAATAATGCTCACAGCATTTCTTAATCAGGGGTGTGAAAGACCGTCTTCGGGATTTAAATGCCACCTCACCGCAGATGTAGCAGAATGCATCCGATGAATTTTGCGCACTTTCTTGGCATATTAATAGTGGAACAAACACCACGTACTTCTGAGACGATAACACACTGAGCTCTGGCCAGCAACTTGCAAAGGACTGTTAGTCACACGAGTATGACACGTGAGAGTGGGCTTGTTGCGTCATGTCCAGACCACCTACAGGCCCCCAGTGACTCTCATATGTAGGCGTGTGCGGTCACATAGTCTGAAGAAACGCAAAAGGTGTGAGTGATAGAGAAATTCTGGAAACATATTCGAATTCAACGTCCATAAATACACCAGAAACAGACATTTTTCCTCATGGGTCAAAATCTTTGTTGACCAGTGTTACTTATACGTTATAATCTTCCACTATGAAACTGTTAAAGCTCTGTTCACATACGTTTAATTAAACAAATTATGAAAAATGAACCAAGAACATATTTGAGTGATACTCTTTTTTTTTATCTGAGTATGTAACCAACTTGATGCACAAAATTTGTGCTCGAAACATGTAGAGGCATGAAATAAAACTTCTAGTGAAACAAATTTTGTGCATCAAGTTGGTTAAATACTGAGATAAATATACTGAGATGCACGGTCAACAAAACGTCAAAATTGGTACCCTTTTGTTTCATTACTTTTTCAATTTTCGTTTCCCGCTCTGTCAATACTAATGCTGTCTTTATATATGTCTATCTGAACACGTTACATAACGCAACTCTACCAAAAGAATTGCTCTCACGTTGTGTTTAACTTTTAATTTATGTTTGAATTCAGTGTGTCACTCATCATATTTATATTCCGCACCGTCTGGCTAATTTAACAGGGAGTCAATGGGGGGTGGGGAGTAAAAAAAAATGGAAAGACAAATGATATATATGACATAATAGTAATACCCACAAAATTCACACCAGTTAAACAGTTTTTATATACATTAACCTCCTACACGTTTCGGCGACCCATGTGGCCTTTTCAGGGAGGTAATACAAAGGGTAGAAGCTTAAAAGATCTTTCATCCTTTGTATTACCTCCCTGAAAATGGCCAAATGACTGGTCGAAACATGTAGGAGATTCTTTTTATTGTTACACCGTGCATGTTGTCGAGTTACTCAATTATTACACCAACCACTGCACATATATAAAATTTATAAAATTTACACATTAAAACATTAAAAACCCTCCGACATGTTTCGGTCC
>Ga0131853_10028119_pt1 | contig 10077 bp, 6 predicted proteins | sample TergutLab28metaG_FD_92764 | JGI IMG/M metagenome (GOLD analysis project Ga0131853, IMG submission 92764) | Labiotermes labralis P1 segment gut microbial communities from Petit-Saut dam, French Guiana - Lab288 P1 (version 2) (version 2) | ecosystem: Host-associated > Arthropoda: Insects >... | reverse complement strand
GGTGATTTTTTTTGTTTGTTGTATAGTTGTTGGTGTTTGTATGATCCGCCTGGGGCGGGGGGGGGGGGGGGGGAGCGTGGGAAAAGGAGGGGGGGGGGGGGGGGGGGGGGGGGGGGGGGGGGGGGGGGGGGGGTAAAGTCGGCCGGTTCGTAGGGCTGACAACCGTACCACTCTCATGTGCCGGATGTCTTGAAATCTGGGAGCCTTAACATCGTGGAACCCTCAGGGCCTGTCCAGGCCTGTAATGGGATTGCTTTATAACGGTGTAAGTACAGATAAACATCAAGAAAGTCTACGATTCGGTTGCGAGGAAGGTTCCCGCTGAGTTTTCAACACCCATGGTATCCAGACAGGCAAAGACTTGCGTCAAACACAGAGGTTTTTTAAATGCAGAACTGAGTACGACAGGGCGGGTGACGTCATCGCGTAGCTACACAGCAATTGATGTCGTCCGCTTTACAGCGCGCATTATCGCGGGACTGAGCACTCAGAGTGGGCTGCGTCATCGGTCGTTACCGCACTTGCCACCCCGAACAGTCTGACGGAAGGGGATGCTTTGCAGGAGGCTTGCTCAACCTTTTGTGTAGGCAAAATAAGTCTGGGCGCGGGTAACACGAAATTTAGAGAGCAGAATGAAGAAGGAATAAATATACATACTGCACAATTACATGCATAACTCTGACGTGTATTTTTCTAAACATTATGCGCAACAAAACACACTGTTAAAAACATTTAAAAGTGTAATTCACAACCAGCCGATCTCAGAGGCCGCGCGGTCGAAGGCGTGTGTCTGCGGCCGCTTGCTTTCTGGGATTCCGGGTTCGAATCCCACTGGGTCATGGATGTCTCTCTATTGTGAATGCTGTGTGTTGTCAGGTAGAGGTCTCCGCGACGGTCCGATCATTCGTCCAGAGGAGTCCCACCGACTATGGTGTGTCTGTGTGTGATCTCAAAACCTCAACAATGAGGCGGCCTAGGCCCGGTAAATGCTGTCGTGCCAAAATAAGAAAGATTATTTACAATCTGGGTCACGGTGAAATCAATTTAGCACTTTTTTTTCAAATTATAAAAGTATGTCTGCACGAATAAACAACATGCAATTTGTGAAAATTTCTTCTGTGTTCTATCTCGGCTCTGCCAGGGAAAGAGTTAAAAGACGTCGTCTCATTTCAGATGTCTCTGCGAACAACATAAGCGGGCAACACCGACGGGTTGAGTGAGACTGATTTTACAGCCGTCTCCTTTCATCTGTATTTCAGATCCGTCACTGCGAAGGTTGAACCAAACTAGTAGGGATTGAAACTGAACGTGACACCGCCTTCTGGTCAGCTCTGATTACGTTCATAGACTTGGTGAAAATATAAACACTACGTGCATAACGAAAAGCACTGAAGCTTTATTTAGTCGCCAGAAAGGAGGTTGGCCTATACATACATGACGCGAAAGCTATTAAGCGTATGTCCATATCTCGACAAGGAAATGTAGGACAAAATCAAAGACGAAGAGAGATAAAAAATGGTTTGAAAATGTAACAGTTTGGAACGGCACAACAAATCGAAATCACACTAATGAAGAGATAAAGAGCAGATTACATCGAAGGAATACGTCTTAACGTTGGCTCTCAAATTTTTTGTCTTCCTGCTTGCTATTAAACAACATGAAGATAAAAATACATGGACCTATAATTCTGTAGCTTGTTCTGCAAGAGTTTGATACTTGGTCTATCACATTAAGGGGAGGAAACACGCTGAGGGTGTACGAGAGTAGGGTGCTGGGGAAGGTCTAAGAGGGAGGAAGTAACAGAAGGCTGGGGAAAATTGCATAATGAGGAGCTTCCTGATATTATTGGGGTGACAAAATAAAGGAGGATGAGATGGCACGTATGGAGGAGGGGAGGAGAAATGCACATGGGGTTCATATGGGGAAATCTAAAGGACCGCTTGGAAGAACAAAGCGCTGATGGGACGATGTTAAAATTGGTTAAAAAAAAAAAGGCTGGAAGTGGAATTGGTCTGGCTCACGATAGGGAACAGAGGCGGACTCTCGCGAACTAAATAATGAGGTCTAGGGTGGCTTCCACGAGCAGAATTTCTCGATTAACTGTGGGAACTGTCAGCTTCTCGAGACGGACTCTGATCCATGCAATTGCTTCCCACTCTCGCGTTTCCAGTAAAGATAAAGGTAAAGGTCACCGCAGAACAGGCCACGAAGGCCCAGATGAGGAGCAGATGTATAGCTCTACTCTTTCTTTAATCTCGGCATTGGATGGGGTGGTCAACGCCACGACCCGACCGCTTTAGATCCAGGAAAATCCGGTACCCACTGTACAGGAGCTGGGTGGGCCCCAGGGTCGGTCTGGACGGGTGCGAAAAATCTCGCCCACACCGGGATTCGATTCCCTGACCGTCCAGCCCGTAGTGAGTCACTATACCGGCTGAGCTATTTCGGCCCCGTCTCGCGTTTCCAGTAGCAACTTCATTTTTGGGAAACGCGTAAACGACTACGAATACTGACTTGTGGAATGTGACGCCGTGTGTGCTGCTATATAGTGACAGAAATTTCGAAATAAGTTTTTCTGTCTTCATCTTCAGGACAGACGATGGAAGATAAGACGCACCATCCCAGAAGAGTCCAATCCTCATGGCCACCACAAGTCTCACGCGTCAAAGACTATCCTCACATAAGTTAGCAGTTTACAGAATTCTGATTGGGAACACCGTGGGCAGAAGAGAACATTTTCAAGAAATACCTTTACCGGAGTGACAGCGGACCCTTATAACCAGCACAGAGGGAGATTTCCTGGCCAGCGATTAGCGGATCTCAAGAAGGATCCTAAGATGGTTCACCCCCGTTGTGTTCCGGATACTAAGACACAAACCAACCGACAGACCGTCAAACACAACACACATTCTTTACAGGTAAACACAGCTACATGTTTCGGCCAATCGGATAGCCACCATCTGGCTCAGCAGATACTTATTAACTTACTTACTCCATGGAGCAGAGTCCTTCTTGAGACGCTAACTGGTTCACAGCTAGTCACGACATTTTATGGAACCCGAAGGTTTATTACCACATTCACAAGTGCTCGCCACCTGTCCTTATCCTGATCCAGCTCGATCCAGTCCATACCCCACGTCCCACTATCTGAAGATTCATCTTAATATTATCCTCCCATTTACGCCTGGGTCACCCAAGTGGTCTTTTTCCCTCAGGTTACCCTACCAAAAGTGGGTGCCTGTCACCACGATATGGGGCGTCCTCAGGTTGCGGATGGAGGAACGGCTTTCAATATGGAGGGTACCTGCGAATATATTGAATAAGCAGTCGCGGACAACCGACAAGGGGTGGTCCTTCAACTTGCGGGTTGCGCGAGATGTTAGATAACTTCCAGCCGCAAAAACTGGCTTTGTTACGAAACACAAACACTTGCCTCGGCTGTACACACAAGCGAACAAAAAATAAACGTTTACTGCAACGCTGTTGGCTTTGGATGTGAATCTTCACAATATTTCAATTCTACAAGCAAGTATACAAGATATATGAATGCTCACAGCAATAAACATACATATATATTACATAAACAAACACATATGTTTATATACGCATAAAAAGGGGGGTCTTCCCTGCTTGACCAATACGTGCCGGTCCGACGCTCCAGTCAGTATTTATTATACCTTCTAAATGTTGCTATCACCGCCATCGTATGTCCAACTACCGTTATCGACTGTTAAACCTCCCCGACACGCGGCGTACGACGCAACGCTGGCAAAACGCAGGGCGGATCGTTGGGCCGGCGCTTATCGGTACAGGGAAGAAGAAGAAGAAGAAGAAGAAGAAGAAGAAAAAGTAAGTACACAAATATCTTTATATATATATATATATATATATATATAAACAAATAGGTCCTATATAATACAGAAACCGTAGATATGTTTATATGTATAGAAAGGCGTCTTTGGAATTTTTTATTGACATATTCCTTCCGACCACACTATGGCCCTGGGGGCGATTCAACCTCTAACAGAAATGAGTACCAGGAATATTTACTGGGGGTAAAGGCGGCCAGTGTGTAGGGCTGACAACATTGCCACCTTCACGTGCCGACTGTCTTGAAATCTGGGAGCCTCAACCGCCTTGAACCCTCAGGGTCCGTCCAGGCCTGTAATGGGATTGCTTTAAAATGTTTACGCATAGACAGACAAGCGTGTGTATATATATATATATATATGTGTGTGTGTGTGTGTGTGTGTGTGTTTACAACTGTAAACGTTTACATATCTTTTACATTTGCCCGCAGAATTAAAATATTGCAAAGACTGAGATCTCAAACTTACAAAAATTGCAGATGTAAAATTTTACATATTTTCTTTATGTACGTAAAGCCCAATGATAGCTACCTGATATGCCGAAACATGTAGATGTTTTTTTATCTAAAATGAATGTACGTTTGAGTTCGACAGTTTGTGAGTTGGTTTTTAACCTAGTCTCGAGAGAAAATCTGCTTGGGGTAGAATGGGTTAATGCGAAAAATGATCTGTTCACTCAAAATTGATGCCCGGTACTCTCCTATTAATAGAAATTACATAATTCTACAGTGTGCCACAACTTCTGATATGCAAATAAAAGGAAAACATAATTAAAAAATCATAACAGCTTCATGTTTCGGCTTTTTTTTTATAAAGAAATCTTCAAGCTGTGACCCATAAAGGTCTTTATATACGAGGACTGTGCAGAAAGTATCCAGCCATTTTGAATATCCCGAGAACCAGTAGCGTTGGCGTGTTGTAACTCGACAGCCAGTCAGAGGAGACCTTACTGCGATTCCGTGAACATTCATGCTCCCGTGGGGCTAGTCGGTCGGCGCTGAGACGTCGTTGACTGAGCTTGTGTAACGTGACCGTCGAATTCACAAATCTCCTCCCTTTCAAAGGCGATTTTAGCTTTGGGAAAAGCCAAAGTTGCAGGGAGTCATTGACTGAGCTTGTGTACTGTGTGACTGTCGCATTCACAATGACCCAACGAGCAGATCAGAGAATATGCATCAATGCGCCTGCCCATTCTACAGTTCTTGTGCAGGCTTTTTTGACAAAGCATCACATTACCCAAGTCTGTCAGCCCCCCTACAGCCCAGATTTGGTTCCCTGCAACTTCTGGCTTTTGCCAAAGCAGAAATCACCTTTGAAAGGGAGGAGATTTGTCAATTCGACGGTCATATTACACAAGCTCAGTCAACTGCGTCTCACCGCCGACTGACTAGCCCCACGGGAGAGTGACTGTTCACGTATGCGCAGTAAGGTCTCCTCTGACTGGCTGCCAAATTACTTCAAGGCCACGCGACCGGTTCTCGGGATATTCAAAATGGCTGAATACTTTCCGGAAAGCCCTCAGTCTCAGAAAATACGAGATTTCGTTTACATGGTTACTATAATATACTATGCTGTAAAGTATGAAATGTGAATTCAGTTATAAAATAATCTTCTGAGATTATCACGTTTTTTATTTATCCAACTGAATGCACAACTAGATTGCCCTAGAAAATTGTTAAAACTTACATTAAAATGCACCTACATGTTTCGGTTTAACAACCACCCTCAGGGAGCTTATTGTTGTGCTTTGCTAAAGTTATAATTATTAAAATAGCATAGCTAGTTAAAAATGTCGTTATGAATCAGTTCGCCCGTGTGTCTGCATATTTATACAGTTCTTATTGGTGTGTGCACTGTACACACACCAATGACTGGACAAAAATGCAGCCACACGACCTAACTGATTCATAACGACGTTTTTAACTAGCTAAGCTATTTTGATCATTATAACTTTAGCAAAGCACAACAATACGCTCCCTGAGGATGGTTGTTAAACCGAAACATGTAGGAGCATTTTTATTGTAAATTTTAATGAAAGTTTTAACAGTTTTCTAGAGCAATCTAGTTGTGCATTCATTTGGATAAATAAAAGACGAGATAACATCAAGATGAACGGTAAGACTGTGAAAAAAATAAAAAATAACCTCCTGAGACTTTGTCAATTGTACATAAAAACTTTTATGTGCCACATCCTAAAGATGGCTGTAAAAAAAAAGCTTAAACATGTCGCTGTTATGATTTTTTATTACATTTTAAATGTACTTACATAATAAAGGTTGTGTTAAGACTGTAATATTATATACATTCTATTAATTACTGAAAACACAACGGGGATGTCTCACCTGAAAACCGGTGTCCTTTGGTGACGACACTGTGGCCAGCCAGTACTGCAGAGAAATATATATGACAGGATACTGTTAATAACGCGTAACTATGCACCAACGATTCGCTTTCTCACCTGATTGGATGCAACAGCTTCGACGTTCAGACAGTATGTCCACTATAACAACATACAGTCGACTCCCGTTACAAGAGGCAGCCGCGTCCCTGGACACTGCCGCAGATACAGAAACCGCGTAAAAAGGCAAGTGTTCAGCATACAGTGCTCTGTAAAAATTCTAGACAAACTTGCATACTTAAGTGTAGCTATATTATACGCGCTTTCCGGACACTGAAGTTAAAGGAAAAAGGCGCGAACAAATTACGCAGGCCTTTTCAATCTAGCGGCCAACGGTCGAAGCCCGACCGCCGATATAAGGAAACACTCGTAACAAAAATCGACTGTATAAATGCGAAATCAGTAAAAGGATACATTTCCTGGAAGAAATCTAGGTGTGGTGGCTGAAGAATGTCCAACGCCGATAAAACCTGTAAAAAACAAAAGCAATACATTAGCCCTATTCTGTACTATACCTTACCAAAGTATATTACGCTACACTATCACTATCACTATCACTACACTATACTATATATACCATACTATACTATCAAATCAACTTTATTAATTATAGCCATGGGCCAGACCCCCTGGCCGCGCGGTCTAAGGCGCAGGTGCGGCCGCTGAGATTGTGAGTTCGAATCCCGCTGGGGAATGGATATTTGTCTCTTGTGAGTGTTGTGTGTTATCCGGTAGATGTCTCCGCGAGGGGCCGATCCCTCGTCCAGAGGAGTCCTACCGACTGTGGTGCGTTATGGTGTGTGATCTAGAAACCTCAAGAATGAGGAGGCCATTGACCGTGTTGGGTCGCAGCGCCACAGCGGGAAAAAATATAGCAATTGGGTGACACAGATGCCTGATAACATACACTGTGGGGCACTGGTGGGAGAATTACAGGTAAGGGGGAACAGCGCTCCCAGGTTTACTTGTCCGCTACAAGTCCTACAGGGACTGGCCTGGGACATAACCGCGGTCTCCGCGGTAAGATGTCGGCGACCTACGGGCCTGAACCATGGCGCAGCCCACACGAAGTTAGGTGTTTCTTTTGGCCGTCTTGTTTTGGAAGGCTGACGAAGTCATAAAACGTAAGCTCAGATATTGGTTAATTTATTTACAAAGAATCTGTGCTTATTATGCTACAGTGAGAACAGAAGTGCGCTGGTTCAGACACAATAAGGTCGAATTTACTACTGTGCATTTTGCGTCCAACTATATTTGGACCTACACGTGAAAAATTTAACACCGATATTTCGCACAACACTCTTATTTGTGTTTTAATGCTCCGCCATGTTTCGACCTTAACTGTTGGGCATCTTAAGGGGGTTTTCTTTAGCAAGTGCAGTTTATGTTTCAACTGACATGTTAGGAATTCCACATGCGATTAAAATTATTATTACTATGATGATTAAACGTTACAATTATTAAACTCAGTATCGTAGTTAAAATACAGAATAAAATTATTTTGCTGTCGATATAATTGTTGTGTCCAAGCATCTACGTTTCAGTCTTTCTTCAAATGAAGTTAAGTTCTTGACTCAGGTATCCGGTAAGTCCTGGAGCCAGGTATCCACTACGTTCTGGAGTCAGGTATCCGATACGTCCTGGAGCCAGATATCCGGTAAGTTCTGGAGTCGGATATCCGGAAAGTTCTGGAGTCAGGTACCCCCTAAGTTCTGGAGTGAGGTATCCGGTAAGTTCTGGAGTGAGGTATCCGGTACGTTCTGGAGTGAGGTGTCCGGAAAGTTCTGCAGCCAGATATCTGGATACCTGACTCAAGAACTTCCTTCATTTGAAGACTGAAGCGTAGACGTTTGGACACAACAACTGTATCAACAGCAGAATAATTCTATTCTGTATTTTAACTATAATACTGATGTTAACAATTGTAACATTTAATCACCATAATAATTACAATAATTTTAATCACATGTGGAATTTCTAACATATCAGTTGAAACATAAGCTGCACATGCTAAAGAAAGCTCCCTTAAGATGGCCAACAGTTAAGGTCGAAACATGTCGTAGCATTAATTAACGAACAGAAGTGTCGTGCAACAAGGCGGTGTTAAAGTTTACATACGTCAGGACGATTTATGGGCAAACTAACGGACAAAAGCCAGAAGCCACAAATTAGCCCCCCAGGTGCCGCGACAGTTCATTCCACACCACACTGCAGACCAAACAACCTGAACATCTATTTCCATGCAGCAGAATCCTTTCTAACTCTCTGCTTTTCATGGAGCCTCCGAAGGTTAATTACAGCTTTCACAAAAGCCCGCCGCTGGTCACTCACATAATGTAACTGAATCATGTCGGATTTGGGCAGCCATGATAACTGTCACTACAGTGGCAGGCTACGAGCTGGATGATCGGGGGTTCGAATCCCGCCAAGGAAAAGAGATTTCCTACCCAAAACGTCCAGACCGGCTCTGGGGCCCACCAGGGCTCCTACTCAGTGGACACCAGCGCATTTACCACGGGAGTAAAGGGGCCGGAGCGTGAGGCTGAGGCCCACCAGAGTGCAGCCATATATCCACTCCGCCCATACGCCTTAATTAATCCTGTCCTTTCCTACCATGTCAGATTTGACACCACTGCGACGGTAACTCCGGAGACTGTCTTCTGGAATGCGACGCCGTGCGGCCTGTTCGAAACATATCAACGCTACCCCAAAATTTCGGTAATTATGTACATGACTATACGGCGTCACGCCCCAAATTAACAATACTCTACACAGCTGAACCCAGTCAACACCACACGCCTTCTGCATTTAAAGATCACTTTCAGCAAAATCACTCTATACCTACTAGTACTGACTGCGGAGTTTGCAGTTGACCTTGGCATTTGCTCGTTTCTGTGGAAAGACGATCGCTCCTTGTTTGTGACTAGAGACTAATGTATTCCCGTTAATAATACGACGAGCTGAAGTAGTCATGTTTTGTGCGTGCGAGATACAGTTATATTACACAGTGGTCTGTGTCTTTACAGCTGTGTATAAATTTGACTTTAGGTTTGTTATAAACACCTACCATACGGTGACCAGTGGAAAGAAGGTTGTGCATTGATGTTGGCTGATTGATTAGCATTTGGGTTCGAGCCCTAACGGTCCCAACGCACCTAGACCTTATAAACTGGCCCTTTGTGCCCCATAATGATATCAGCCCCGTGAAGTCCTGTTCCTTTGCTAAAGTTCCAGACGGCCCCCAGACTTAACTTTTAATGTCCTTCCAGAAAAAGGAACCTAGATATGCATTTTCTTTTTCTATCAAAAAGTCCCAGTGAACGAACCCCTCCAGGCTCCCCAACACGGGCCCCTATGGAGAGAGCTACCTGTTTACAGGGCCTTTTTTACAGACCTCTCAAATTCCTCATAAAAATTCCCCTAAACAAAGAATCTTTTCCTTTTCCCAAAGGCCCTAGGAAAGGAGGGTTCCTCCATGTTCCCCAAAAGCGGGGACCCTATGGAAACAGATGCCCATTTCCAGAGCCCTACTTAGCACATTCTTCGGGGTCCCCAGTAAAGGAGCCCTCTCTCCAGGTTCCACTCACAGAGCTCCCTCGGAGGGAGACGTTCTACTTCTAGAGCCCTTTTCATCTCTCAAAGTCCCTGGTAAATGAGCCTCCTTCCAGTTTCCCCAGTGGAGAGAGATGTGCACTGATATCGAATCACGCTTTTGACAAGATCTGTATGGTCCCCACGCCCCCCCCCCCCCCCCCCCCCACCCCCCCAGGCCTCACCCCCCCCACACCAAACCCCCCCCCACAACCGCCC
>Ga0131853_10028117_pt1 | contig 10077 bp, 7 predicted proteins | sample TergutLab28metaG_FD_92764 | JGI IMG/M metagenome (GOLD analysis project Ga0131853, IMG submission 92764) | Labiotermes labralis P1 segment gut microbial communities from Petit-Saut dam, French Guiana - Lab288 P1 (version 2) (version 2) | ecosystem: Host-associated > Arthropoda: Insects >... | reverse complement strand
CATTTGATCATATACAAGTGTTCTTTGATATCTGTTTTCTAAGTAGGATTTATAAAGTTTGTAATGATTATCAGTTATGCCATAAGTTTTAAGTTTAGATAATAAAATTTCATGATTTACACAGTCAAATGCCTTCTCCAAATCACAAAATATACTGCCTATATATAATTTATTGTTTAGTGCATATAAAATCCCATTTGCTAATTGGTATGTGGCATTGTCAGTGTTAAGGCCAGCTCGAAAGCCATACCATTCATTACTTAGTATATTACAGTCATTCAAATGCTTTAGTAATCTAGTTTGCATTACTCTCTCCAAAATTTTTGAAAATACTGGTAGTAACGATATTGGTCAGTAATATGTTATGTCTCTTTTATCACCTTTCTTAAACAGCGGTCTCACAGTTGCAAATTTTAATCTATCAGGGAATATTCCAGTAAGAAGTGCCCTATTACATATATAATTTAGTGGAGAGGTAATGTAGGGGGAACAGGCATGTAATATAGTGGTTGTAATTTTGTCATAACCAGAAGAATTTGAATGTTTGAGAGATGTTATTATTCTATCAATTTCTTTTTCAGTAGTACAAGTAAACTTCATACTGGGAAATGGAGTATGAGATGCGTTTGCCATAAAATGAGGTTCATTATTTCCGTGTGTTTCGACTGAATCATTCTTATCAATATTATTTTTATTAATTATATCCAGAATCATTATAAAGTGTCTATTAAAAGTATCAGTAATAGTTTGATGATCTGCAGTAGTTTCACCACCAATATTTAGTGACTGTATGATCTGAATTTTCATACCTTTGCCTCATTCAATACTCATTAAATTCCATGAAGTTTTCATCCTATTAGTTGAGTTTAAAATACACCTATCATATTCCATTTTTTTTTGCTTCTTTTATGACCTTTGACAGGATCCAACAGTAGTCTTTATAGTAATTGTCTAGAGTAGGATTTTTTATACTTCCTACATTCTATGTAAAGTTCTCTTTCATGTTTACATGATATTCGTATGCCAGATGTAATCCACAGCTTGCCATATTATAGTCTATTAGTTTTAATCACCGGGAAACAAAAGTGGTAATGTCTTAGTAATATGTTCAAAAAGGAGTTATAAATTTCATTTACATCATTTTTCACAAAAATTTTATCCCAAGTTTCATAGCTGAGTTTAACTGAAATTCCGCTATGGTAGACTGATTTATGTCTCTCTTATAATATACATGTTGGTTGTTAATATGTTTTTGAAAAATCTGTATTGTCAGTAGTTGTGCATCATGATCAGAAAGGTGTTTATTAATGGGGCAATATCATATCTATTTGAATACGAGTTATCAATAAAAACATTATCAATAGTTGATATAGAAGACAGCCCAATTCTGGTGGGAAAGTTAACTATACTACAAAGATTAAAAGAATAGAAAATACTATCAAGTTGTTTCTTTTTATAACTGTCATCTAGGTAATTAATATTAATATCACCGCAAATTATAAAAGTTAATTTAAGAAGAAAAATTTTTTGTAAAACTAAATCCAAAGTTCAAGTTGTTCAAAATGTTGGAACCACTTGCTCAGTGATACAGTATCGCTGTACAACAAAATATCAAGCTCTAACATTTCTCTGATCCCAAAACAAACTGATATCAGTCTACAGCTAATGCTATAATTATGTTTTACGTCACTTACCATAATATGTGACATCATAGTGTTAACTACTGACATTTTTGGTAGCTAAATCAAAACAGTGTGGACTATCTTGTGTGTTAAGATTATTATGATGTTTTATAGTTTTATAGTTTAACATATACCCAAGACCAGAATTGTCACCCTTGTTATAATAAATAGAAATTGTGCTATTGCTTACATATAAATATATTGATGCTTTTTCAAACAGGTACATGTAATCATGTTACTACTTTCAGAATGAAATGGAAATAGCTCTTTTATAACTAATTTACACATTACATTTATCATTCAAGAACCTATATTCATATATGCAAACACACATGAAAATAAAAATCCTAGAAATTAATTTTATATATTTAGACAGCAAGGAAATTTATTGCATTTTTAAGACTTGCTGTGTAATCTCTGTTTTTTTTTTTTTTAAACAAAATGCTGTTTATTTCACACTTTATCTTCTTCTGTTCAAATCACATGTTTTTCATAAATCATACACTGAGTGTTAAATAAAAACCTGGCCATTTAAAGTTTAATAAAGCAGTTTAATACTACAAAATTGCTGTTGCTGGCTGTTTATCAATGTCAGTGAAACTCTTCTTAATAGTATTAAAGACAGACATTGGAATGTGATCTAAATGTGGATTCTGTTGGATGCAAAGAAAACATTTTTGAGTTATAAATTTGGCCATGTTGTATTGTTGCACTTTGGTGCCTAAGCTGAGCATGCATGCAGTGTTTAGTGTATGCTTTGTGATGATACGGCTAGTGTAATATTGATGGTCATCAACAGAATCATTACAGGTTAACATCAATGTCTGCAAACTAATAAGTAAAGGCCTTTTTAATGAGTTATGAATGTGTACGTGTGTTATTATGAATAACTTAAAATGTTGTTTCCTGTTATGGCACTGTACAGCTACATGCATTAAATGGTGCCCAGCTACAGAGCTGTTAGGGACATAAACTGCCTTCATACTATGAAAGAGTTAATGGTTGAAGTGACATGTAAAGTGGCAACTATATATAAGATGTTGTACAGATATATTTGAGTAGGAATTCTGTTGTCAGTTCTAGCAGAGTTTTTTCCCCATGTGTTTGGTGCCGTGGAGATGTCAGAATGTAACATGTCTCAGCTGCAGTATGGTGGTAGGATTAATTCTGAAGTTCAAATCTATTAAACATCTTTCTCCTTTTCAGTATCTTGTTACTGGTGTTCAAAATAGAGCTTATAAGCTAACACACAAGAGTATATGTATTCTTAAAAGCAGAGATATGTCCAATCCAGGTGAGGAGACAGCTTTACAATTTCACGTGATGTGCGTGCGTGCGTGTACTTTAATCATTTTGTAAGGTTTTACTTTCAACAAGGTTTGATGGTCCCGCGAACAGCATCTGTTAGTGTTCAGATGCTTCAATAGAAAAACTATCGCATGTAAAGGGGTATGATCCTTTCTTGATCATACTTAGTTTGTTGTTACTATTTACTTGTTACTAAACAGGCTAGCCTGTACTTGGGAGGTGCCTACTTCAAATTTCTGGTAGAACCACAGCATGTTTCTTCAGTTTTCTTCATTCCCACCAAGCATATGGCAGGATAGTATCACGGTCATACCACAGCTGCTTCCTTACAATTTGTCAGTCATCCTATCCTTTAAAGCTATATTCTCTATTACTGACATTTTCCCTTCTACAAAAAGAATCTTGACTGATTTGCTTTAGTTCTGTGCACATTGACAGTGCTTGTGACTGATACTCTCTTTGCTACTTGCAAGCACTAAAGATAAGTTTTCTGTTTTAGTGTCAGAATTGCGAGGATTTGAAACCAGTGACTCAGAAACTCAGCAAGAAGCAGTATCTCTTCCACAAGATGCACTAGTAATTAGGCCCATGAACAGAGAAGACTCCACAGGACTGTGTGATAGAGATACTGTTGAAGAATCTCGCGCATTAGAATCACCTGTCATATGTGAAGGAGATAGAATGGGAAGTTTTCCATTCCACAACAGTCTTTATGTAACTATGTACAATGGCAGTTCAGGAAGACGATTACATTGTAAGTGTTATAGTTTCTAGAAGATGATCATATTTTAAAATTTTCTTTGACATGTACTTATGTTTTGACAAACTTTCATGTGAACAGAAAAAGAAAATCTTGTTCATGTTTCTCAAGGTGCCTAGATGCTTATTGTATAAATTTTTCAGGGAAAGTTTGATTTGTGGAATCATATCATGTAGCTTATGATCTCACTAAGAAATTTCCATGAATTTAGTCTTTTTATGTGTGGGTCATGCAATAGCTCAAAACGGTTCAGTTTTTGGGTGAGATTTTTGGTGGATGAAGGAAGCAGGCCTGGAGTAAGATTTTTCATGCAAATATTGATGGTAATTATAATGATGGTTTGAAAATTTTCCAAATTGTTATTTTATGTATCTTTGGCATTGGGTGAGGTGACAGGATTATTACATTTTTAGAGCTGAATTTAGAATATATCTGGAATTATAATATTTCTCTGATTTCATCATAAATATCATTTCTATTTTCTAGTATTTTGTCATATGTTTGATTTGGCTAGCAACATTTGATGATATTCTAAAAGTATGTTAAGTGCTTTTTTTGCTGGGGGGGGGGGGGGGGGGGAAAAAGAGAGAAAACCCTTTTATATATTATTTTTGTGGTGGTTTTTTGTTTTTTTTTTTGTGGGGGGGGGGGGGGGGGGGGGGAGGATACAAGAGGAAAATCCCTTTATAATTTATAATTGTGATGCATTTGTGTTGTGAATTGTCCAGGTGTAGATACCTTCAGTTTATAACGCGTTGAGAAGATTCTTATTATGCATTTTGCATTGTTATAATGAAATCCCAGGCACATTCAGTGTGATCCTACATAAAAAACACATTTAAAATTCCTTTAATATATTTTGGCAACAAGAAAATTCACTGCATTTTTAAGACATGCTTCATAATCTCTGTTTTATTTATTTTATTGTCTTCAAAATGTTTCGTAATTTTCTGTTCTGCTCAAATAAGTCATTTTTCATAAACCATGCACTGAAATTTAAATACCATCTCATTTCGGTGAAGGTTTAATACATATCTCTAAGTTGATGTTTTTGATTTTATTTATTTATTTTTATTTTAAGTATATATGCAATAAATTTGTCTTGCCAGGTATTCTGCTTTAGCAGTGAATGATGCAATTTTGTGTGTGTGAGTGAAATTACTTGATCAATGGGCAGCTAGTTTTCTTGTTGGAGCATGCGTCTTTTGGAAACGTTAGGAGTGTGGAGTTTCGCTATCGCATGCTTGTTTTCTTGTTCCATCTAAGTTCGAGACAGCAGTTTTGGAATATTTTAGGCATACCCTTTATTTTATTTTACTTTGGATTAAAATTTTGTAAAGGGCCGAAGACAATATTAAGATCTAAGAGGGATGAGTGATGAAAGTGTGGAGAGCCAAGCTTTGCAGTCCTCGCCATTTTGTCAGGTGATTACTTCAGACATAAATGTACATATTACTTCATTTATTTGAAATTTTGTTGACTGTTTTAGGGGTTACATGATGTTCAGGGATTGGTGGATGATTCTGAATACCAAGTTCTTAAATAGTAGGTTTAGATGGATGTGGCTTGTTTTAAACTTTTCCTATTATTATTATTATTATTCACTACAATGTTGTTAAGATGAAAATGCATCTAGAGCTTTGACACAACACAAGAGAATATTTGGCTCCAACGGGGTACTTGCCTTATCAAAATGAAGCTGTGAGCGTGAGGTTATATGTTTGTCTGATAGATGGCAGGAAACATTTGTGCAAGTAATGTCACCAGTGTGTTTACATTGGAGTGGAGAGGGTCAAGATACTATTTAACCATTTGTTTTGAGGAACTGAAGAAAACCACGTAAATATTGGTGCAATTGCCCTTCAGCCAGTATTTGAACTGTAAAACCCTCCACCTTCCCCTCTTTCCTTTCTCAATAGAGTATCATGATATGTGATGTCTTGTGTGGGCAGGTAGTTTATGCATGCAGGAAATGACTGCATGCAGGTTGTAGTAGTAATAATAAGTTCAATAGATGTATTGTAGGGGCCCAAGTAATTTGGTAGTACCTCTCTCCAACACTGAACATAGCTGCAGTTTGTACAGTATGGCTGTTCCTAGTCCAGCACCAGAACAGCAGGCATAATTATACCTGTTCCAAAAACATTTACTTTGTTTGGGAGTATATGTTGTATTCTGTGAATTTACATGAGCTACTGCTGCAGTATAATAGTATAGTTCAAATGCTGTCATGAACAAAAGAGGCTGAAAATTGCTACTGTTTATATGAACGTTTTGAAATACCTGGCTATGTGTGAGCAGTGCTTCCCTCTTTATTGGCTTGCCCATTCCACTCATTTCAGCAAGTAATCTGGTCCCTACAGTGTACTGTATTTCACTTTATAAAGTTCGCATTTTTGGCATTACCTTGCCATTTTCGAGGTTTAAATTATCAATACATAAACAAGAGTTTCAAAATCTTATCAATGTGTGTGTGTGTGGATGTTTGACATGTGGTTAAAAGTGGAATACTTTTAAAAATTTTTAGTACATCATTGGCCTCCATATGCATGTAGTGTATAGATATGCTTTTAAAATTTGCATTATGTATTACAATCCATGAAGAACCTCACTAAGCATATCCCCCATTCCTGTGACTGCCCCTTGGTCCCTGTATCTTGCTTAACACTGCAGCTTGCATTCTTCCATTAATTGAGAGGCCTGAGTTTCACGTGGTAACATGGCAGAAGACCAGAATCATCAGCAGTGTGTTTATGTACTTAATTTCTGAGTTCTGTTGAGCTGAATAAGATAAAGGTGTGTGTTATTGGTAAATGTCTGGCTGGAAAAGCAGTTACTGGATTTGAGGTTTTTGTCTTCTGGAGCATAATGCCTCTGAAAAGCCTGTAAATTCATTATGTGCCATGGTTTACAATTCCAGGAGTGCTGACTCTTCATCCACATTACAGGGAGACCTTCAAATCTTGCGAGATAGTGAGTGATTGACTGTTGACAAGGGTCATTTGGTATACTGCAAAGTGGTTTTAGCCAGTAGAAGATAGTGATGATATGCTTTTTGAATGGAATGTCCTTAAAGTTGTAAACTGTTGCTCTGGTTTCCAAATGGGTCCAGGATGAAGGAGGGGACTGGGGCTGGTGTCTATGGGCAATGTGTAGGAAGAAGGCTCAGTATTTCCCTAGGAAGGTATGTTACAGTTTTGCAGGCTGAGGTATATGTTATCTTGGCTCGTGCTTATGAAATTCAATTGTATGTTAGACCAGAGAAGTATTTGAGTATTTGTTCTGACAGCCTGGTGGCTCTGAGAGCCCTCCAGGCCCCCAGAACAACATCTTTATTGGTACAACAGTGCCAAAAGGTGTTGAAAGATATCTCCACCCAGCCTACTGTGGGGCTGTATTGGGTCCCTGGACATGCTGGGGTACAAGGAAACGAAATTGCTGACAGGCTAGCAAGAGATGGTTCTGTTCAGAAGTTTGTTGGACCAGAGCCATCCTTGGGGGTCTCTATGCAGAATATAAGAAGAAAGATAAGACGCTGGTTGGATAACCAGCATTTGGCAAGGTGGCAAGGTCTTGGTAGTACTCAGAGACAGGATCGAGTATTAATTTCAGGCCCTAGTCCATGTGCAAAGACCAAACTTTTCTCCTATAATAGGATACAGTTCAGGGTTGTGATTGGCCTTCTTACTGGACATAATACCCTGAGAAGACATCTTCACTTGATGGGGCTAAAAAATAGTCCCTTATGTAGGAGGTATGGACTAGAGTGCTAGAATAAGTGCTGACTAGAGGAGTAAGACTCTGGGTAAATGACCAACTTGATGCACAGTTATGTTATATAGTATGCTTATTATTATAACCCTCTACATGTTTCGAGCAACTCTGTGCTCATCATCAGGAGGTCAAATTTTATTGATACAGCATCTGGTATAGTATTCTCTGTAAGTGACTGTCCGATGTGCAGGATGAGAAGGAACAATTTGACCTCCTGATGACAAGCACAGAGTTGCTCGAAACATGTAGAGGATTATAATAATAAACGTATTATATAACCTAACTGTGCATCAAGTTGGTCATTTACCCAGAGTCATACCAGGATGCACGGTCAGCAAAACAAAAAATATCTGAGTAAGAGTTACAGTGTAACTGTGTGACTTCACAGGCACCCCCACCCCCCCTGGAGTGACCCCTGCCCCCCATGGGGTCTTCAACCCACAGGTTGGGAATCACTGTGGTAGCATATAGTAGCCATGTGTTTGTGACAGGCTGCCATAATATTCACATGCTCACATGCTTCACTATACCATGGTAATACTAGAAGGCAAACCAAACTCTGATGTCATGTGGAAACCAACCACTATTGTAACTAAGCTGGTGATGCTGTCGTACGCACTGTGTGGCATCATGCACAATCTGGACTCTTTTATAACCATGGACACTTTCTACCATGGCATCCAAGGTGTAACTCTGTCATTCACACAAGGGTATTATATATATATATATGTATAGGGTGTAAAAGGTAAAGTGATCCCGTTACAGGCCCGGTTTGGCCCAGACGGTGAGTAGAGGTATAGCTCTACTCTTCCATGACCGCAGCACTAGAAGGGGGTGAGTGGTCAGCAGCACGCCCCGGCCGCACTTTACCATCGGGAAAAACCCGGTACTCATTTTACAGGAGGCTAGGTGGGTCCCAGGGCCGGTCTGGACGGGCGGAAAATCTCGTCCCCACCGGGATTCGATCCCGGACCGTCCAGCCCGTAGGTCAGTCGCTATACCGACTGAGCAACCGGCCCACGTATAGAGGGTGTATATGAGGGTTTTGTTCCTGACCAATAAGCTCTGGCCTAACACTCTGCCACTCTGATCACAAGGAAATACGAGCCCGCTTATGCAAGGCGATGCTGCCAAGATTTGCATCTTATTGGTGCTGGGACGTGAGACTGTCGCCAGTTAAGTGTCGTATTTCATACAGCACAGGTAGTCGTGTGACATGTTTTCTGTTGTACTAAGGCTATTAATTTGTAATACCGTTGAAAAAAATGAGTCATGAAGAAATATTGCCGCAGTTTTGTAAAAAAAGTAACGGGTGTCAACGGTGCCATGTGTACGAACGACGGCTGTCAGTCGTGTAAGGACCGCTTTGCTGCTTATGACGACACTCGAGGTTTCTGGAGGAAGACACCTCTGACGTAAATTGGTATGAGCTGAATGTAAGATGACATCGCTGTACAGTCATTGGTCGGTGTGGATATATCTCACTGAGATGGGTTAAGGTAGCGTGTTCTGCGTTGATGACACGAATAATTCCCTCGTTGTTCCTTTTAATTACACACCATGCATGGATGGCATGTCTAAACTATTTCATGAAAACTCACTTGTAAATGGGCTGTTTCTCGTGATGTCATTTTAGGGGAAGACACTAACCTACGTTAATATAAACAGCCAACTAGATGCAACAACAATAACAACAACAACAATAATAATAATAACAATAATAATCCTGGTCACCAGCAGGCAGCATCGTCGGTGCTTTATACCACAAGCTGTGAACACAGTCTAGTGCTTCTGAGGATTGGGGCGAAATTATCGCCCGAAACATGTTGAGCTGATTGAAATTCTCAATAAAACTATTATTGTTACATCTAGTTGGCTGTTTATATTATTGTATCAGTGATGCACGGTCACACCATGTATAAACACTTCTTGTTATACCGACATTAAACGTGATAACTGCGCTTTTCTGGGTTATTATGCAGTGAATTGTAGCAATTCATTACTGACGTTGCGGGACAACCTTATCTGTCCTATCTTCAAGGGTCAAAAATTCAAAAAGTCGGTAAGGAATAACGACCACTTGCTGCGTAATAACTTAAAAGAGCGCAGTTCTCTTACGCCTCGCAGCGCAAGCCTGAAATCAGGCATTAAGCACATTGAAGAATGTCGGGAAAGTATTCGTCTAAAATCTGGGCCAACAAGACTAACCAAACAGCAGTAGAAATAAGACATTGGCTGTTGTTTGCCTTACTTTTATAATAATGCTTCATATCGGTTGGTAGTGGGCAAAAATGTGCTACTAGAGCCCTAAAAATGTGCTACTAGAGCCCTAAAAATGTGCTACTAGAGCCCTAAAAATGTGCTACTAGAGCCCTAAAAATCTACGTTCCGTTAGTTTTATAAGTTGATGGTTCTGTCATGATGTGATGGAGAACTAACAGAACTAACAGAACTAACAGAACTAACAGAACTAACAGAACTAACAGAACTAACAGAACTAACAGAACTAACAGAACTAACAGAACTAACAGAACTAACAGAACTAACAGAACT
>Ga0131853_10028116_pt1 | contig 10077 bp, 2 predicted proteins | sample TergutLab28metaG_FD_92764 | JGI IMG/M metagenome (GOLD analysis project Ga0131853, IMG submission 92764) | Labiotermes labralis P1 segment gut microbial communities from Petit-Saut dam, French Guiana - Lab288 P1 (version 2) (version 2) | ecosystem: Host-associated > Arthropoda: Insects >... | reverse complement strand
TGTGTGTGTGTGTGAAAATTGGAAAGGGTATGTAGTCAAACACAACTATGTAATTAAGATGTATTTAATGGCTATACTAGACAACTACATGTTTCGGCCTTTACTGGCCATCTTCAGGTTGTCTTCAAGAGAACTTAAAGTCCTACTATATACATTGTGCGCGCACGTGGTGCAGAGATCTCTACATAGGGCCTTATTGCGTAATGTAATTTCTATATGCGGTGGTATGCTCTGGCTAGAGGCACGATAGGGTCTGGTGGCTAGTGTATATATTAGGACCTTAAGTTCTCTTGAAGACAACCTGAAGAGGGCCAGTAAAGGCCGAAACATGTAGTTGTCTTGTATAGCCATTAAGTACATCTTAATTGACATAGTTGTGTTTGACTACATACCCTTTCCAATAGAACTCACTGCGTTCAGTTTATTTCGTACAATAAATCTAATCTTGTGCAGAATATCGCCTTGAGTTAATTCAGGTGAAATAATTTAAAATAATAGTGGGCAGGAGTTCAGAGTTTTAGCCCAAAAATGTAGAAACTCTAGAATTACGAACGTGGAAACTGAGAGGTCACGCAGCAGTAAATGAAATAGCTGGAATGAAGTTGTTAAATGAACACGGAGTGAGAAGTTGACGGATATAGATGTAACGTAATTCGGGAGATCTTTCTTTGAATCGCGGCAGAATAACCGAATTGCCTGGTTTCCCATGAAATTTCTACCCAGAAATGTGCCTTAAAACAGCCCACAACGGTATCGTAATCTTTAGAAAAACTGCTGTGTGTACCTACTCATGTTTCACGACCCATCGCACCTCTATAATTAGAAGAGCTTCTTTAAATAACCCAAGCGGTATGTATTACCTTCACTGCCAGCTGGAGTGACAGCGACAGTCTGAAATTCACGATGGCTGCCATCCATTAAGATGTCACTGTTAAGTGACTTGTTGGGCCTGAAACAGACAGCGACTTGTGTATGTTACGCCGGTTCTGAAAGACAGCATGAGTTGTACAGTCTTGTAGAATTTCACCGCGTTAATATTACTGATAGCATGAAACTAAAATAGAAAGTGTCCAGCCGAAAGCGGAACCTGTGCATAGGATTTACAAGCCCAATTAAAGCTGCATTGCTGTCTACGGCCGAGGACGGTCTCCGCTATGCTGTACTCGGTTCCGCGTGTAAGAACTCTCTATATATGCTAGCTACGATAGCTTCCAGTGGCTAGAATATAGTAGTTACTTATATTTGCGACTCCTTACTCAAAAATGTTCAAAGAAAGGTGTTAACACCAAATATGCCGAGCGTTATCCAAGTCATCATCATCATAATTTTCCTCCATAGATTAGGTCGTTTGACCTGTTCCCGCATCGACCCGTTGCCGTCGTTTCCTGCGGCGTCCACCATCTCTTCGTCTTCTTTCAGATCATTCAAAAAAAAAAATTATGCGGAACTGTCCTAGCACAGCCGCGCCTGAGTCTTTGGGAGCCTTCGCCACTTCAGAACTCGAATGACACTCTTGTTACCTCAAAATATAGGGCATTTGCGATCCCGAAGGAAAAATATTAGTAAACTTAAGATTAATAATTACAGTGAATGATTAAATTTATTTCCTGACAAAATAACAGAAGATTCCTTCCAAAAACACATTTATCTAAAATAATAGTAGTGCCGTGTGTGGACTGTTCAAGTAACTGGATCTCCATCTCCGCTAAGCGAAATTCTTGATTGTTTCAGTGAAATAAGGTATAGATAATCATATCAACGTGTAATCCTACATTTTTAATAATGGAATGCGAATTTTCCATTGAAATTGACTTCTCCAGTTGTGCGAAAGTGTAAAATTTTGCGAAAGAAAAAGGCAGGATTATCATCTCCCAAGGAAGACAATAATCTGCTTTCTCCGAATTCTGGTAAAAACTCGATATAGATTTTTATATTTCAATTGATTTTAATACGCGATTTATTTATTTGTTTTTATATAATTAGGAATTCCTAGTGTTTAAGTTAAGTTCGTGTTGTTACAGTATTATCGTACATGGTTAACTCATTAATACAAGTACAGGGGTCATCACATCAAACAACTGAAAGTCGGAACGATACGTCGGCAATGTACGAAGTAATCTTACCAATTCATATATGTAGATGACGAGACGGAACTTTTCGTGCTGAAGTGCCGTAGGTATGAAATGTTAGAAATGGATGGCAAAGGTCGTGAAACTGAAAAGTACACCAGACAAACGGCATTTTACTTCACTTAAAAAAGTACAAGTATTAATAATTTTTCATGAAATTCCGAACTCGTTTTGGACCAGCCTTCATTGCCGGGTCATCGGTTACAGCCCAGCTTGTCCAACCCTAAAGTTTGCCGCGATTACTTATTAGTTTCATGCTCTGGCCCTTGGGAAAATACTTAACCAGTATACGTTTGATTAATATTTGATTGTTAATTTACTGACCTTGGTGTCATGTTGCCTCCGGTCAGGGATATTTTGGTGCAGTTGAGGGCAGGAAACGCCACCGCAAGTCCATCTTGCAGGCATACCAACAACAGCGTCAGCAGCCCTGGCTGTTCCCCATGAAGCAGCACGTAACACAAGATTATGAGTGAGTTACATTGAAATTACTTTCAGAATGTGTAGACGCACACTGTGAAGACCAAAATGACTGAAAATTTTTAGAAGGAGCAAGGACACCGGAAGTTTTGTCAGGGGCAGAGGGTGGCTTTAACCCCCCCCCCCTTTTTGTAAATTGCGGTTGGAAGAGGTAAAGCTTACGCTCTTCGCCCTCAGAATTTTGAGAGATGGTGCAAAACGTGCGAGATTAATAAATTCTATAAATTTCTCAAGACTTCTCTGACTTCCTCTCTTCTACTTTCAAATATTTTCGCAGAGCATTTTCACAAAAAATCATGTATTTTTCTCCTTCAATCTTTGTGACAAAACAAGTTCAAAACAATAGGGAAAGAATCTTAGTAATTAACCAACTTAATGCACAAATTCTTGTTTTATAATAAGTTTAATATATGCCTCTACATGTTTCGAGCACTATGTGCTCATCATCAGGAAGTCAAAATTGTATTATACAGCATCTGGTATCGTCACACTCTGTAGGTGGCCGTCCTGTGCAAGAATTTATGCATTATGTTGGTTAATTACTAAGATTATACTGAGATGCACGGTCAGCAAAACAAAAAAAATGGTGAAAGACAAAATATTGTATAATTTGTTTGCTTTTTATTGGAGATAAGATTATAATGAGATGCACGGTCAGCAAAACATAAAAAATTGGGAAAGACATAATATTGTATTTGTTTGCTTTTCATTGGAGACGGCAGTCCAAGAACAATTATATATTTACATATATAATCATCGAAAAAAACTAATTTCATTAGTTGTTCAGGCTCTCGGAAGAGGGTCTTTCTTCGTTGCTGTAAACGAATACTTTAATCATAAAATCCAGCTTTACGATGAATTCTAAAGTATAGAATTCATCCTGTGTCATGGCAGTTTCTTTCTTGAAAAAGTCTTCGAAGGACAAAGCTACAATTTTGCTAGACCAAGACGTTATTGCAAATTAAGACAGACAACGCCATATTTAGTTCTTATAAAATAATTTAATTATCTTACGTCCTCTTTAACTGAACATGAAAATACGAAATAATATAGAAAAAAATATTTGTACAGAACGTACCACAGACAGAGCAGTTGTCATGGGGAAGTCAGGATACTTGTTTTCATGTGGCTTCACATCCCTGGTTCAAAGAAGTAATCTCATGGTGCAGAAGCCACTAATTTTTCCGTGATTACGCGACCTAATAGCCGCGGACTTATGCAATCCGTGGTCTGTGAAAAACTGTCTTCAAATAAAAGCACTTTGGTCGGTCTGCAGGCCAACAAATGTGAGCTGTTGAAAGACTGTTACGTTCCTAGCAGTATGCGTAAAAAGTCTTACTAATGCAAATACGAAATTTTATTTAACAAGTAATTGCTATGGTCTTTTTATGCTACATCTGTTTTCCTCACAGATGTGTAATTGAGAAACCATCTGAGAAGAAATAAATCCTCAACCAAGATTCTTGTTAACTTATAATTTTACGTATTAAAATTAGTCTACATTTTTCGGAGGAAGTATGGATTTTAAATTGTCTGTTATCTGAGTCACGAGGAGTTTTTGGTTTGGTTAATTAAAATATTAACTAATTATTAATATGTAACTGACAGGGCATAAGTAATTTTTAGGATAGCAAACTACACATTCAAGGAACTAACATTCTCCTTGTACTGCTGTCATCCCATAGGCACTTGCCTTTCAGAGTAAGTCATTTCCCAAGTACCTGACGATCAACAGTGCATTTAAGGCTAAAGGACTGTACATGCTCTTGTGGGAGATCAGACGATGATTGTAAAAAGGGGTGGCCTTTGACTGTTCTAATGTAAATAATTGCGAAAAATATATTATATTGCCTCCCCAAAAGAAGAAAAATTAAAACACTAGGTCAGTTACTGGAACATTGAACCGAAGCTCAGAGTGCTTGTACTTACCCTCACAGGCATGGCAGATGTACAGGTTGTGCTTCGGTCGTTGTGTCGCAGAAGTTTCTGTAGATCTGTGGACAAGTGTGTATGTGTGCATGCGCGTGTGGACATAGCGGACTGGTTATTTCACACTTCCTCGCTGTAACAGTTCTACGGCCTCTCTTCCGTATAAATTCAATTTATATCGCATCTTAAAGATCAAAATCGTCGGGCTGCTGTTTGCTCGTCATGTTTTTACCACACACACACACACACACACACATGGGGCGTGAGTGGATTTGTAGCTGTCAGTGATCTCGATGATGAGTTATTGCGAAAACGTATGTAGTGCAGACAGTGTTTCTTACTGATTTTGAAAGATGAAACAGACCTGGCTCTTCGCGTGGTTACACGTGCAACGTGTTTAAATAATAACGAGCCTTTACAAATATTTTCACGTATTTTAATAAGCAATGTATTTGAACATCTTACAAAGAGTCTGACGAGTTCACGAGTCTTCTGTGTGTTATTGTAACTCTCAGTAACGTTACTGCACGTCAGTTTACTTCCCGCGCTGTCGTTGACTCGGCATTTGAGTTATTTTTGGTTCTCACAATAAATTTCGAGTTTTTTTTCTGAACGTCGTGTTGTGACTGCTGTTCGTAATGGCTATGCGATGTGCTTTCTTTAACACATTAGGGAAGTTTTGTAAAGTTTTTTTTATTATAATCACATTTTAAGAGGAAAAACAAAAACTTAAAATTATCTTCCCTCTTCTGCAGCGCCTATTATACTGGCGCAAAATATTCGCTGTCATTTTATCCCTGTAAGAATAGGGACCGACGGAGTCTGGTTGGTACAACATTCGGAAGAAGAGACGCACTTTCTCCCACTTCCCCCTCCCCCTCCCCCCTCCCCCACGAAATAATTGTCTCTACCTTACCTTTGGCTTCCTCACTCTTCTCTGGTTCTCTCATTCAAGTTATCTCGACCAAAAAAAAAACTATGCATTTTCTCTGGGTTTAAAATATGTAGAAATATTAGAAATACTTTGTGGACGATTGATTAAATTCATGCATACCTGGTTTAGATGCATTGTCTTATTCCGCACTTCATTTGTTCAATCACTTTTAAATATTGAAAAAGTTAATAAAATGATTAAAATAAAACAATATTGTTTCAAACGTTAGTTATTGATTTATTTATTTACATGTATCGATATTCTGCTGTTTCCAAAGCCTCCGTGACGTGCTCTGTACTGGTGTCCAGCTCCTGTTGTTGTTGGGACTCCAGGTTCCTACTACGTAATTTGGTATAAAAATGGAAAGGTGTAGCAACTTTGTGCCTTGCAATTGCTTTCAACAGTAAATATAGCATTTGTACAAGTAAGATGCCTGTACCATAGACTGGGACAAGCCACAATTTGCGCCCCAGATAGTAGTATCCGCTGAGTGGTTTCTTTTCCATTGGTGTTGTGGAAGTCTGTGGTTCTTCGGTCGTGATATCTGCAGAATTTGTGGTAGTGGGCATTCCATACACGTATATCGGAGGGTGAACTTCGTACGTACCTTCTACGGGGTATAGGTGATTCATGTACATGTCCGGTGGTAAGTGTGGGGAAGCTCCATACATATCGTTTGGAGGGGATGGCGGGACTTCAACCATATCTTCAGGGGGAGGTGGGGTATCCTGGGTCATACCTGGTGGTGGCGAAGTGGCAGGTTCGACCATATTGTTTACAGGAGGCGCGGAAGATCCAACCATGCCTTTTGAAGGGGGTGTGAGACCTCCGACCATTTCTATGGGTGGGGATGGTTCTTCAGGCGGAGGGGATTCTACTGTGTATACATATGACGACGGATAGCGATAATTGTATTTGGTTGGTCGGTGCACAGCAGGTAGTTCATAGTCATCGTATTCATGCAAATGATGGTCAGAGTTATGCCCTTTGGGATCGTGATGATAGATGTGGTCACGAAAATGATCGTGTAGGACCCCTCCTTCATATTCTTCTAATGGTGGATGGTGATAATGAATTTTACTTGGTGGGTGAGCAGCCGGTATTTCACGGTCTTCGTAATCATATGATTGGTGATGATAATAGTACTCGTTGGGTTCGTGATTATAGATGTGTTCGTGGTCAGGGCCGTGTGAGTCGTGTTGGGAAATGAGGTCTTTAGTGCTGTCGTATGTGCCATAGCCGTGAGAATCATGACCGTGTGTTTCATATTCCGGGTAACCATCATCGTCAGAATGTCCATATTCTGATGAGCTATTATGTTGGGGTTGGTCTTCTGATAGCGACATTACATAAGAATCTGTGATTGTGATATCGGAACTCATGTGTTGTTTGTGTGGAACTTTAAATGATGGAAATTTTTGAATCACATTAAGGGGCCACTCATCATTGTATGGCGGGGACTTGTCAAAACTAGCGTTTGGTTGAGGATAATTCGTAAGTGTTGGCTTAAACGTATCGTCATGTAATGGAGGCTTATTTCCATCTGCGGGTGGTAGAGTTGTGTAAGGTTTCATAGGTGGTGGCGGTGGTGGTGATAAGTTGGAAATATCCATGGATGACGGTAGTTTATGAACATTCATATGTGTAATAGGTTTATACTTCTCCGTAACTAATGGACGTTTTTCCCTTTCTGTAGGCGGGGAAGTTTTGTAATCATCCACAGAGGATGGAAGTTTTTGAGTGTTTGTAGGTAAGAAAAAATTGTTGACATTCACACTTGATGGAGGTGTATAAATGTCCCTAAGTGATGGAAGTCCATAAGAACCTTCCGTCGATGAAAGGTTGTAAGTTTCCGTAGATGAAGGGTGATAATTATCCATAAGAGATGGAGGTTTATAAATATCTTCCGGCGATTGAGGTTTATAAGTTTCCATGGATAGAGACTGATCAGTATCCACAGACTCTGGTGGTGTAAGGACCTCCGTCAGTGACGGAGGTCCGTAGGGATCTTCGGGCGATGGATGCTTATAGATTTTCACAGGTTTGTAATTATCCGCAAGTAATGGAGATTTATAAGTATTCTCAGATGACGGAGGCTTGTAAGACTGAATAATTGATGGAGGTTTGTAAGTAGCCGGAAATGACTGAGATTGGTTACTATACACAGAGTACGGAAAATTATATACGTCGAAAGGATATGTGTGGGATTTGTTTTGAGCAGGGGATTTCAGAGTTTCATACATATCCAGAGGTGGAAATATATCTCCTGACTGTTCAAAGGGTGCTGGAGGATTGTAAGAATCTGGACCGTCATATGAATCTTTGGTTTGCGAATCTTGAGACAAAATCAGAGCCAAATCGGAATGATTTGACAGCGGAACGTAATAAGCAGAATTTTTATACAAGTCGTCTGATGGGTTATTAGAGATTTTATGAAATGTGTTCGAATCTTTTGCGTCTTGAGATTCTGAATATCCCTGAAGTCGGTCATTTTTAAACACCTTTAAAATACTTTCGTCCAGAGCTGCATCGAATTTGTAAGTATTTGTTTGAAGTGCGTCTAAATTGTAGGGGTCGTCTTTCTGTGCAATTGGTTTACGAGGAATTGTAGTTTGTTGTGATTCTGTGACAATGTCGTAAAGATGTGTCCCTACGGGTTGGTTTGTAGTGAAGTGTTTGATTTCAGATGGAAATATCTTTGATTTCTGGTAGCTGAGCTCAGTGGGTCTTTCTTCTGCGACGTAGATCGGGTGATGGTAGTACTGTAGGTCTGACAGCGTTAGTTTATGGTTGTACGGCAGGTACAAAACTGGATATTTTGAGTCTACAGATCCCTTTCTGGCGTCGTCATGGTTATCTGGAAAGAGACATTTCAGGGACTGAAAAAAAACCTGTTGTGTTCGGGCATTTCCGCATATGATCCTCGGCACGGAGGCATGATCCTGAAAAGTATGTTTGTTGGATTTACCAAGTTTCCCAGTAAAACCTCGAAATGTTAGTTTATTACAGGCCACGATGCTTTTCGTTCCAGTTTGCTGTAACTACATAACCTCTGTCATCATCTTAACTTGACACGTACTTTTGTCGTTGCTTAAGTAAAAGTGTTTGCAAGTAATAGCAGCTTATGGATAGTGCCAATAAGTGATGACATTCTTGAGGAAGAGATTTCAGCGATTAGTCGATTAGCTGCAAAGTGGTCAGATTGAATAGCTGGAGTGTCGTTTGTTAGGGTTGTTTATCGACCGTAAGTGTGTTGCGGTAACAGCTGATCGACCATTTCTCTCTCAAAAGCACATACTTGTGTGTGCTGTTGCATTCTAGAGATATTCTGATGTGAATGTGGAGATGTTAGAAGGGTGAATTACCTACGCTTTTGACTCGTAACTAAATTTTATAAAACTGACTAACTTATTAGTAACTCTGGACGATTTGGGGGATGGCCAGTACAGTAAATGAGACTTTCTCTGCATGTCTCATAATAAGAATTTCCTCAATTGCATGGGGCCACATTTAGAAAGATTGCAAAATCGGTCCCCCGATAACTGCCTAATGATTGTCGTACAGCTGACAGCCGAACACCATTATGCATGGTAGATGCTACAGAATTTATGTTTATGAATGATTCTACTTCTTTCATAACGAAACTTCGTGCTTGATAAAGCCGTGCTCAGCTGTTCATCTGCGAGTACTTCACGACCAGATTACACAACAATGAGTGGCCCTTCAGTGATTGCAAGAGAAGAACTCAGGCAAGTTTTGAAGACATATCGGAACCGTGAGAATTTACACTGCATTATGGAACACGTGAAAATTGTAATTAAATAGGGAGGGTAGCTTATCCTTCAAATTCTACTTCAGTATAATTTCTTTGTGCTAATGGATATTTAAGCTATAAATTGTCAAAAGCATAACAATTTTAAATCTGTTATTTGATAAATAGGATTATTTGTCCTAAGCCCATCCACGTTCAGATTGGGAGAAGCATTCTTTTCTTTCCTAATTTTGAAACTCCAAAATTAGGTATGTGGTAATGCTAAAAGTAATTTTCGTAGAGTGTCTAAGGTTTGTGGGATAGTTTTCCTGTCCATGGTGGTTTTAAACTTAACCAGAACATAATGGAGGATGACAAACTTCAAAATCATTTTACTTGCTGAGCAAGCGTCGAGACTTGACTTACCTTGGGTGTTGAAAACCATTTCTGTTTTCTTCCGATTTAAATGATTGTAGTTGAGATTCGAGTTCAAAGTTTCGTTAGAATCCTGTAGGTAGCTGTGGGCTGTCTTGCTGATGTTGTCCCGCGATTCTTCAACTCTGCGAATTAATTAATTCACACGACAGACTTCTGTCTCGATTATGGAAAAATGAGTTGTAATCTTTAAAAACTATGAAACAATTCGCTACTTTCTGGGAATATTTGACTATGGATGTTGAGGAAAAAACTGAATAGGTTTGAGCCTAGAAGCAGGGAAGTAACGCAGTCTACTTTATTTTGCATGAATGACAACAATTCAGAAACTGACCATCAGGCAGTGTACTTGTTGACACATGGAAGGCGATCTCAACTAGCAAATCACAAGTTTCCACGTAGATCATCAGTGCAGAAAT
>Ga0131853_10028115_pt1 | contig 10078 bp, 4 predicted proteins | sample TergutLab28metaG_FD_92764 | JGI IMG/M metagenome (GOLD analysis project Ga0131853, IMG submission 92764) | Labiotermes labralis P1 segment gut microbial communities from Petit-Saut dam, French Guiana - Lab288 P1 (version 2) (version 2) | ecosystem: Host-associated > Arthropoda: Insects >... | reverse complement strand
AGTCATCCTCAGGCCTATTTTGTCAATTGTGTCACAAGATGCTATGCACACTTTGGGATCCCATCGTGTTTACATCCATGGAATACATCAAATTAAATCGTTTGTCTCTAAGGGCGTGACTTGCAACTTCAAACTCTTGTAAACACAATTTGCACGTCACGCCCTTTGAGACAGACGATTTAATTTGATGTATTCCATAGATGTAAACACGATGGGATCCAAAAATGTGCATAGAATCTTGTGACACAATTGACAAAATATGCCTGAGGATGACTAATCTATAGTCGAAACATGTAGCCTTATAATTACCTTGAGTAATAAAGTGATTGTGCTGACGTACACTATTTAAATCAAATATACTTCCACGACGCCTGCAACTATTCAACTGAATATATTCTGTTTCACATCTAAACAACTAAAAATTTATATTTGCTTCTTCTTCGTCTCCTTATTCTCCAGTGGTCTAATTAAACTCAAAGCTTCCAGGTTCCGGATTTCTAAACTTACTTCTGACTGCAGTGTGCTACATAAACATGGCTATTAATCTGGACATTTTCCGTCGTCTTAAGTAACTTCAAACTCTTTCAGTAAATATCTCCCATTTTGATTCGGCTCGACTGAGAAGAGGTCAGAAGGTTACAGAAGAGTTGGATTAAACTGGCTTAACATTTTCTGGTCGTTTCGTGAGATTTTCTTCTTCCTATGCTTCGTATTGATCACTCTTGTTGTCCCTTACAATTGGGAATTTTAAACCTGTCACCGTCCCACTTTTCCCGTTCCTTTCCCACTCAGCTTGTGTGGTTTACTGCATCCATTCCCTTAATGATTATGTGTTTCGTTTTCTTGTGACCAAAGTGTACTTCTATTGGTAATTTTTCCTTTTTCGTTTCCCACTTTTGACGTTGGCATGTACAGTATAGGGTTACAACGTCTTTTCAGTCGTCAAGGATTAAACCAGCTCTGTACGAGAAGCCCAGTTCATTAGTAACGTACACATATGAAGAAGGAAAGATCCGATTTCAGAAACCCTGTATTTGAAGGAATTCAAGACAGTGGACAATTTAAAAAAAAAACAAACATTTTTCTTTGTAGACATCTGTTTGGACTCTAGAGGCGGGATCAGTCTGAAAGAAAACTTCACTTCTTCAGTTTAGCTTCACGCTCAGGTAAGCGATCAGCTCCACGCTTTATCCGATTTAACCCACAGCATACAGAACCCCTCCACCCCTCCCTCTCCCAACACTTGCGCAAGACAGTGTACGATCCCACGAGCCAACCGTCATGTGGTGGCAAGAGACCATCCAGTCCATTGTCAAGAATCAGTCCCCGGATTTCGAGTCTACAGCCAGTCAGTTACTGCGAGAAAAATTTTAGATTTCACACATTCTCTCTCAGAAACAGGACCCTTGTTGAGAATGAACGCTGCTCATACCACTTAGTTCGAAGTCTTGTAAATTCGTGGTAACTGAAAAGGGAGGCAATAAGCCCCCCCCCCTCCGAATCGTTATGCCCATTCCAATATACACGGCGTCACATCCCAGAAGATTGGAATCTGCAACGTCACCTCCGTGAGAAACTTAAATCCGGCAATTTTGTAGTTAATATCATAAATCAAATTAGGTGCTTAAATAAATTATGTAGCTTTGTAAGTCATACACAAAATTAACGAAGGAAGCAGGCTTGCGATAAAAAAAACGCCTTACGCTGGTTACCCTCTCACGTAATACCTTTGGACTTGAAGAAGGTGCAGCCACACCAAGACACAAGTCTAGTGGTAAATAACAGCAGCAAATTAATATTTTATTTACTGCATGATGCTAATCCGAACTTTCTTATGAAGCTTTTAGCGTTTCGGTTACTCGAGGAATCTCTGCTTATCATGGAACTCCAAGTTCCATTACCGTATGCACAGGAATCCATCAGTGGTCACCATAAACCAGTGTACTTCAGTCCACACAACCATGCTTTCTTTCTTTACTGTGCTTTTAATATTATCCTCTCAGTTACTCGTACATTTAATTCTTTTGTTTTCTTTTATTCCGTTTTGATCATAAAAGATGCATATTTATTTTTAAATCAAGAGACTGTGTCGTGCCTTCCTTACTTCCGCTTGACAACATTACATCGCCCAGGGTAAAACCTTCTAGTGTTTTACTAACTAGAGTTAAATCTTATTTTCTAAAATTTTGAAAAGGGAGATTGACCAGAAGTGAGGGGAAAGTTTGTCGACGCCCCAGGCTGCGTGGCTGCGTTCCGAAAGTTCGTAAGTTAATTTATATTAGGAAAACCTTCCAGATAATGCCAAACCATTGGAAAGTTAAACGTCTGTCGATCAAGCACATGAACTTAAAAGTGCTAGTCGTTAATTAAAACCAGACAGAAACTGGGACTTACTTAACAATGATACGAACGTCACAATATTCCGAATTGTGTTACAGCTGTAATCTCATCAGTACTTTACGATTATTTGAAGTACTGTGTGCATAAACTTCCTTACGATAAAGGAAACACACACACACCACATTAGCCTACACACACACACACACACATACACACTACATTAGCACAAACACACACAACATTAGCGCGCGCGCACACACAAACACCACATTAGTACACACACACACACCACATTAGCCTACACACACACACACACACATACACACCACATTATCACACACACACACAGCATTAGCGCGCGCACACACACACACAAACACCACATTAGCACACACACACCACATCAGCATACACACACACACACACACCACATTAGCACACACACACCACATTAGCATACACACACACCACATTAGCACACACACACACACAGCATTAGCGCGCGCACACACACACACAAACACCACATTAGCACACACACACACACACACACCACATCAGCATACACACACACACACCACATTAGCACACACACATACACATATATTCATATATATATATGTCTATGTGTTGATCCCTAAGGACTTTCCTATGTAAAATGATGAAAATATCCACAAAGGTACATTTACGTTTTCATTCTATATCATTTATTTGTTGATTAACAATAACAGTTAGCATGCTTATCCGTTTCATCTGACTACTACACAGTGGTAAGGTGCTGTGCTACAAATCGGAAGGTTGCTGGTTCGATCCCAGCTGGTGTTATTGGAAATTTTCATTGACACAAAATTCTTCCGATCGCACTATGCCCTGGGGTCGACTCAGCTTCTAACAGAAATGAGTATCAGGAGCATTCCTGGGGGTAAAGGTGGCCGGTGCTTAAGGCTGACAACCTTACCACCATCCAGTGTCGTTGTCATTAAATCTGGGAACCTTAACTTCCTGGAACCCTCTGGGCCACTCCAGGCCTGTAACGGGACTGCTTTACCTTTACCTTTACATTTAATTAATTATCTGCTCTCTTCAAATTAATTCTCTCATGAACACAGTGTGCGACTCCGCTTCGAAGGATGGACTTGGGAAAAATTAGTATGACTAAATACTGCTTACAGAATACAGAGCATAACATCTTTTACTGCAAGTACAAGAAACGGCTATCAGTATGTTACAAATATTAAGCGTATTCCGATAATTTTCGTTGTGATATCTCAAGTACTTACAGCGACGTTGGCGTATTCTCAAGTGTTCTGACATATGACGCTGTTTCGATCAGTTTCGAATGAGTTTGCTGACACCATGTTCAGGATGTAAGGGGTCCAAGAAGGGTGGACATAGACAACTCAGGCTCTGAAGCAGAGGCAACAACCTACCCCAAAACGTCCACAAATACTTACCAACAAGCACAGATTCATATCTCACGAGACATGGGTCCCCCAATTTTCAGTAAGTTTTCCTACGTGTCTCTTTTAGTGATAGACAGAGTAGTAGAAGACATTGTTCATGAGGTAATGGATACACATATGAGCACTACGTCCCAAAATAAGCTACAATTCTCTAGTATTAAAATGAAAGCAGGTGTACTTGCTATTTACCCGGAATGCTGTTGTGTTCCTATCACTGACACAATGCTTGTACATAAAAGCTGTGGTTTCAAAGGAATAAGATATAACTGTCAGATTATAAAGTTAACTTTATTCACGGAGGTCAAATAAATGCTTCTTAATGAAAATTCACAAAGCGTCAAGAGCATTGGCTACCGTACGTATTGCTAAGTGTTCAGCACAGTATTTTTGGGTATTCCCTATTAGATCAGCTGCAGGAACAGGCACTGAAAAAAATGGTTAAATTATCCACATACAGTGAAACCTGTCCTAAACGATGCCCGGATACAGCGCAATTGTGTCATTGGCAGAAAAGGTTTTCTATCTCGGGGATCTTTACATTAACTTCAAGCAGCAGTATTAAAACTAAGCCTGCCAGCAACGGAAAAGAAATCTTGTTCGTAGTTATTCCGTTACTGGCAGGTTTCACTGTACCACATAAGGTAATTTTGATTTTTAAATTTAAACTGTAATTTGTAAATACAGTGCCGGCTTAGCATAGCATCTCACTAACCCAACATTTTATACAAAGCCAAGTACTGATTTTAATAACATCCTTATGCAAGTATTACATTGTCAACTAGTATTACATTCTTTTCTAGGATCTGAGCCAGTTCAGCAGTGCTAACCGCCATGGCAGCTCTGAATCAGTGCCATTTGCTACATACCGTGTGTGTATATACACGTCGTATTCGTCCGTCCATATACATCTGAGTATCGACGCGCCTAAAGATCAAGCCCATTTGTCACTAGCCATACCATTTTATTCACTTTTTTTACTGTTTCTTACATATACTGGTGCAGTTTTACTTAAAAGATTGAGAATGAAAAGAATCCAATAAGAAGCATATATAAATTCTGAAACATCGCTTGGGAGCGACGTCCAATTTGTAATACTACGTAAAGCCTTTAAAGTTATGCAACCGAGCGTCACTCTATGTTCATTTTATTTGCAAAGCTCACATTTCCACAGTATGAGTCCTCTTTTCTGCTTGTCTCTCTGTGCACTTGAATTTTCTGTTGGCATATTAAACACTCAAGAACCACTGCATTTTCAATTCGACATTTCACAGCAAGGAGTTCCGAGTACAACTTATAAAGCCTACTTCCCCTCTGAGTGTATTTTTTGGTCTTAGAGATTAATTTCGTAACCAACGTGGTGTAACTGTTATTTCACTTTACGTCGCAAAGCGTTTATTCGGACACGAATACCATTGCGTCTGAGTTAAACACGACGCCCCCATACATCGCTGCTGTACACCGTGCAATGAATCTTGCCCTCTTGCCCTCTGGTGAGGAACGCTGGCTGTTCACACGACCCAACCTGTGCTAACCTTCATTGTAGTTTGGAGAGTATGTTTCCCGGGGCAGATCTGACCAATATCCGGGTGGTGTTAGAATAGAATGTTTTTGGAGACATCTTGCGTTAAATTTATTATTATTATTATTATTATTATTTTGCTTTGGTCCCTAACTCTTTTTAAACATATTCTTGCACATTTTTCTAAACCAAAATTCTTATTTATGTATTTTATAATAATAATAATAACAAGTTGTGTTGACGGTGTTTAATCCTTTATAATTCTGTGTAACACAGCGGGCTGTTCAATATAAAAAATACACCTTGAAAGTATACAACTGTTATTTTATTTTTATATCGGGTTTTATTTAATTTGTATGCTGTGTTGATTTTGTCAATTGTTACATTACCAAAAATGCCATTTCTTCCAACATATTTAGAATTTAGAATTGTAGGACTTTACAGTAGCGTCACTAAGGCCACAGAAATTAGCATGGCTGCCATACAAATATTATTAACAATGGCGTAAATTATGGGACAATGTCTAGTGACTTCGTTTTCGTATAATATTTCGTAGACACTCTCAGTTCATCTAGAATCCACACGCAAAGACACGAACATGCACGCGTAATATAATCCTTATTTGTTGTACGGTCAGGGGAAAGAAACCCGGTGGGGGCAAGATTTTCCCTACCCATCCAGACCGGCTCAGCTGTCCCGCCCACCCACAATGGGTGCCGGGTCTTTTTTCTAATGGGTAAAGCGGTCAGGGCTGGCGTTAATCACACAACCTCATCGTTAAAGAAAAAGTAGAGCTATACCTCTACTACCCCTCTGGTCCTTCATGGTCTGTTATGGAGCGAAATTAACACACACAAATTGCTCCTTCAACAAGTATTTCTACTCTAAATTTTATCGCGACGTATAAAAACTATTAACCTTTTGGCGCCGGAATTATTTTTTAAATTTTAGCACACCCTATATATAAAATGTGAATAATACAGAAACAAAATACGTTAGAATTATGAAACAAACTGCACTTTGAAGAAAAAAAACGGAGAATATATACCATGTTTAAAATATTCAGTACCTATATTTGTTGAATAAATATATAAAATGCAACTTTAGAGGTAAGCGGTGCTTTACGACCACTATAGTTGACATTAGGTGTCAAAAGGTTAATAAATCTAATCAGATTTTCAAGCGACTTAATTCAGCAAATTAATTAAATATATACATCATCATCGTGCTTGAGACTCTAATGGATGCTCTCGTGGTCAAAGAATTACCGCCCCTTTCTGAAACCAGACTGTATATTACTGTGTTTCACGAAAGTGTGAACTAGATCCCATCCAGTCAGGCGCAACCGGCTCATAGCTTCACACCAGGTAATATTCCTACTATTTAAGTCTAAATCTTCCCCAAGTGGTCTAATGCCTTCAGGATTTTCGACAACAATTTTAGGTGACACCTTCCCGTTGTGTTTTTTTTTTTAAATGTGTGCTCATTCCTATTATTCGTTTCCCTGGGGTTAGAGCTATGTACAGCAGAGGAATCTTTGACCCTGCAGGGATTTCGAAACCCGATTCCCCAGTCTTCCAGCCCGTAGTTCAGTCATTACACCGACAGATTAGCCTACTTGATGACGTTTAGAGAAATAACTAGTTTGTTTTGGGAAGTATTCAGTCGTTATGAATTAAACATACAAGTCAAGTGATCTGAGTCGACACAGCACAGTACTGACAGCGACAAGGCTAGAGGGTGTTCGACAGAGGATTTGGTGTTCAGATATGCAGTAGGTTCAAGACCTTTTTAGGCGCGTTCGCAAAATTGCAAAAAGCGACTATTACCTTCGTCATTTCTGTCCGCCCGCACGGAACAACTCGGCTCGTACTGGAAACATTTTCATTGAATTTTATGCATGAGAATGTTTCGAAAATCTGTCGAAAAAAATTCAAATTTCCTTAAAATCTGACCAGAATAACGGGCACTTTACGTGAAGACCAACACACATTTTTGTTCACATCTTACAAGGAGAAATGCTTCAGGCAGAAGTTGTAGAGAAAATCAAATCACACATTTTACGTTCCGTAACTATCTCTTGTTTTCGAAAATCGCGTCTTTTACGAAATAACGTGGAAAAATATTGCACAGCGGGAGAGGCAACAGATGACAATATGGCGCATGCGCATTGCGTGCTGGATAATTATAACTACAAATACACACTTAGAATATGCAATACTTGCTGCTTTTCCACTGCAACAATGGTTGTCCGAATGCGCCTCAATACTACGTGATACGTACATTGCCAGCCCTTTTAACATCTCCAAAGCCCCTACACCCATTCTGAGGACCACCCAGCCTCCCATCCCAAGGATACTGGGTGCTCATTGGAAGTAAAGTTGCTGGGGCAAGCAAGTAACAAATCCCGCCCCTTCCAATCTCGTGCCGAGATTAATAATATGTGCAGCTATGCCTCTATTCCCCCATACATCTTCTTGTCGTGGTGCTTCATTAACCTTTTGACGCCTACTGTCAACTATAGTGGTCGTACCGCACCGCTAACCTCTAAAGTTGCATTTTATATATTTATTCAACAAATACAGTTACTGAATATTTTAAACATGGTATATACTCTCCGTTTTTTTTTCTCTTCAAAATGCAGTTTGTTTCATAATTCTAACATATTTGGTTCCTGTATTATTCACATTTTATACACAGGGTGTGCTAAAATTTAAAAAAATAATTCCGGCACCAAAAGGTTAACGAATGCGAACTGTACCTTGAATCGGGCGGTGCTTGTTGCTTTAAATGTGTAATTAAATGTGTAATTAAAATATCAGTTACTTTCAGCTGCTCATTTAATTCAAGAGGAACTGCATGCATGACGTAATGGAAATGCGTTTAGTCCGAAAACCCCCATCAACAAAGCTGATCGAATATACAAATGGAAAAATCAAAGCAGTACGACAAAAGCCATCACGTTTATTGTGAGGCAACAACCTGCTCTTAGTGCCGTCTGTTAATCATTGTCCAGCACCGGAATGAGCTTACAGGTACACACAAGTTTAATAATATTCAGATGGATATGTGATGTGAATAGGCTTATGGGTCACTGCAGAGTAAACATGGTCTGTGCAGGAGTTTCAGATAGCTGAGATTCAAAATAGGGTCCGCAATGGAAATGATGATCGGTCTAAATCGAATCTGTTCAGTGTGAACATGTAAATTTACGAGTATTACTGCTCTAATGGTGGGGAGGGGGGGTCACGATGTGGTGCAGTTGGTTGAAGCAATGCTCTACAAGTCGGAAGATCGCGGTTTCGATTCCCGATGGTGTCACTGGAATTTTTCATGACATAATCCTTCTGGCCACTCTCTGGCCCTGGGGTTGACTCAGCCTCTACCAAAAATGAGTACCAGGAATATTTCCTGAGGGTAGAGGTACCCGGTGACTACGGCTGACAACCTTACCACCCTCATGTGCCGATTGTCTTGAAATCTGGGAGCCTCAACCTCGTGGAACCCTCAGGGCCTGTCCAGGCCTGTAATGGGTTTGCTTTGCCTTTACTGCTCTAATGAGTAATCTACTGGCCTTCTGTTCATTACTTAAAGTACATGATACAAAAAATGCGACAAATAAAATTTCCCTTGCAGTTAAATTGTGAACACAAATTTAGCAACGAAAGTAGAAGGGACGTTTAGGTTGTTCTTATTATCATTATTATTAGTATTATTATAATTTTATCACCTTTATGCAGGTTATTCAGTTATATACTGGAAAAAAACCTTGTTCCTATGGTATCTATTGTCCCAGCTATTCTGCTGTTACATTTGTACTAAATTCAATGTTATTTCCCAAGATGAATACTGTGTACTTTTACATTATTACTTTCCGAAGCACGTGTGCAGTGTCCACTATGGCTGTTTTCTGTAGTTCTTTAATTTTGTGCTCTCCCCGTGTGTTGATTCGAAATTTACTGAATGATTTTGAGATGATTCCAGTAACCCTCTCTTACTGGTATCACTTTTGTTTTTACATTACACATGCGCTGTACTTCTGTTGTAAAGTATTTATATTTTAGAATCTTCTCGGTTTCTTTCTTGATCACTTTTCTGTCTCCTGAAATTGCAACATCTATTAATATGTATGTGTTCCATTTTTATTATCACGGATTATAATTTCCGGTTTATTGTTAGGAATGGTTCTGGAGGTTGGCACTTGTTGATCCCACAATATGGTTACCTTACTTCCACGACTTATTTTTCTGATAATCTCGGTACAAGCTTATACCTATGTTCATTGTCTAATTTTACCTCTACTTCTTGCACATGTTACAGAGTAGTTCAGCATTCACACTACCATGTCTCTTTATATATTGTTCTTTTCCCAATATTGGGCATGCTGATGAAATGTGGTCTATTGTCTCGTCAAATTGTTGACACAGTATGCACTTACCATCTGTTTCTGATGGTAATAATTTTGTTGAGCAATATTTTGTTTGTAATAGCTGATCTTGTGCTGCGCTATTATTTCACTTTAAATTTCTGCTCTCAGATTTGTTATTATTATTATTATTTATAAGACTGACATTTTCAAGGCAGTGTCAGATAGTGTGGTACACATCAGATCCGAAACCGTGTATTTTGGTAGGTGGTTCCAAAGTCTCGTAAGCAATTTCTACCTACATTTCCAGGGTAGGCAGCAGGTTCGTCCGAAAAGTTAGGTCCATCTACCAATTCACACGGCGTCAAGTCCCAGAATACCGTACTCTTT
>Ga0131853_10028113_pt1 | contig 10078 bp, 8 predicted proteins | sample TergutLab28metaG_FD_92764 | JGI IMG/M metagenome (GOLD analysis project Ga0131853, IMG submission 92764) | Labiotermes labralis P1 segment gut microbial communities from Petit-Saut dam, French Guiana - Lab288 P1 (version 2) (version 2) | ecosystem: Host-associated > Arthropoda: Insects >... | reverse complement strand
TTGACAGACATTGTACTGTATTTTATAATTATATATTAAAAATTGACCTGTTCTATATCTCATGGCCTATTGGTGCCTATTGTAGATCGCTTGAACATGAATAAATGAATGAATGAATGAATATGTCCATAGCAACACTGAACAATTTTGTATTGTTGACAACTACATCTACGCCAACAACAATAAAAAAGAAAGTATTATTGCGTGTCCTTGGCAGCAATTGTTACGAGAATGCGCCAAACTGTAACGTTGTACGTACATTGTCTATCTGGTTTACTATAACTTTTTTTTTTTATGCGTGTCTTTAATTTCTTCTCATCATTGTATTACATTCGAATCTTTAATTTTAAAAATTACGCGAGGAATAAGTTTCGATTGAACCCCAGTGCATATGACTGGTAACAGCCTAAGCAATTTCAGTATGTCACTGCAGTTTATTTAAAGAAAACCTCTTTCGAAGAAATGGCACTTTCGCTAGTTCGGTATGTAAATATTAGATACGAAAATATTGACTCTGCTGCAGTAACATACGGACAAGAACCTTTGCATGTGGATATGCCTATGTGTGTCCGTCAGTTTGCTTGTCATCGGAGTGGCTGAATAACTTCCGTAAAACTGGAATTTGTATTTTGACGTTTTGCCGACCGTGCATCTCAGCATATTTATCTCAGTAATAAACGAACTTGATGCACAACATTTTGTTTTACAATAAGTTTATTTCATGCCTCTACATGTTTCGAGCACATGTGCTCATCATCAGGAGGTCAAAATTGCATTACACAGCCTCTGGTATCATCACACCTGTGCACCTGTGCACGAGACGGCCACCTATAGGTGTGATGATACCAGAGGCTGTGTAATGCAATTTTGACCTCCCGATGATAAGCACATGTGCTAGAAACATGTAGAGGCATGAAATAATCTTATTGTAAAACAAAAATTTTGTGCATCGAGTTGGTTAATTACTGAGATAAAAATGGAATTTGTATGTTGTTTGTACTGTGTCTGTGTTGAAGAACAAACAGTTGTAATAACTAAATCAGTAAATGCAGTCATTATGTATTACTAATCGTGCGTTTGCTTGTGTAGTCGGCCCAGTATATTTCTGTCGCTTAGATTATCTTTTGAGGCTTCAGTCTTGTTACATTAAACGTGTAGGCATTTGGGGGCATTCAGATATATCTTTACTCATTCTTCACATGGCATTAGATGGGGTGAGTGACCAGGTTCACGGTATAGTCATTTAACCCAACCTCCCCCCCCCGCCCGCCCGGGGAAAGAGTTCCCGTTATCTATAGAATGGGATATGTATTGACACTAGTATCCATCGACGCTGATATATTCAGCCCGATGATTGGCCATCGTAATATAACCAATTGACTTTTTCCAACATTTAAACTGAATAGTCACCTTTAAATCTGAGGTTCCGGTAGAGATGGTAACCCTATTACATATCTGGAACGACACAGAAGGCGTTATTCTAACAAAATTTAGTTAGGGAGGATAATTTTGGCGATCACATAGATCTAGTACACTGGAAAGTTTGATGTGTAAATATGTGTGACCATTGTTTGGTAACTGATTTGTGAATATGCATGCAATGATTTATAAATGGCAAAGCTACAGCGCGTTGATGTATGAACATCTAAATCAGTTTAAAGATGCAATTTCGAGAAATGCTGTCATGAATGATCTCTTTGTTTTTCGTCGCAGCCATTGTCATCAGTTAGAAGACAGAAGGGAAATAAATGCTTTGCCAGCTTTCATCCCCACGTTTTCTTGCTTTGGTGAGAACGCGAGAAATGCCAGTCGGCGTAAGCATTAGTTCCACTGACCTCCCAGACCCAAGCCAGAGCCGCTGGTAAACACAAATGTTTACAGGAGGGATGAGTCCGCATTTGATGAGCTAAAATCCTCCTGAGGAGACCGAAGATACCCGAAGACGTCCGAAAACCTAATCGTGGTAGGGAGATGTATGAGGCGGTAAATGTGTTGCAGTTGGGGCGCTCTACGAGAAGAAGACCAGTAATTGCGGCCTTTTACTGTGGCTCTGACAGTGAGTGGGGTCGGACGGTGTAGTGTTGTGCCGGATGGATCATGGGGACAGCCAAGGCAATTCTTCAATCACTCTTGATTCTGAGCCTAGCGATTTGCCAATGCTGGACGCGTAAGTGTGAGCGGATATCTCTTCACATGTGCCAAGATATCGGATACAATCTTACTGTCATGCCGAACCTCATGGGTCACGAGGATCAGCTGCAGGCGGAGAGAGGGGTAATTATTGTTGCCGTCAAACTAAGCGTATTAGCATAACATATATGTGTGTGTGAGAGAAGATAAGTGTAATACTGAAGGCTTTGCGGTTAGTACGTCTTTATACAAAAGCAGCAGCAGCAGCAATGAGCACATTGCGTAATCCATGCATGCAAGTTGCTTGTGTCCATCATTGGTTAGGGATGTTTTCGTGGTGGCGTATAACTAATGCAACTGATACGAGACGATGTCCGGTTCGGACCTCGACCCTACCACGGGACATTTTTCTAAAGATATTTGTGGTGTTCCTCAGTTGCCCCAGCCAAAGGCCGGGATGTCCCACGATTAGGCCGCGACCGCACCCTTCCAGATCCGTTCCACTGCATCGTCCATCGATCATTTTAATAATAGTCTAGTCGTTAGCACCGTAAAATAAACCACACACACACACACACACAAGAGCTCGTCACTTGCCTCTGTTCTAAACTAGACCAGTTGAGATTATAATCCGTCACCCTATTTTTATAACATCCATTTCAATGTTATCCTTGCGTCAAAACTAGGTCTGTCAAGTGGTCTCTTCGCTTCAGCGTTCCGCACCCAAATCGTCGAAGCATTTGTCTGTACGGAGCTCACAAACCATCCAAGGATTCTTACAGACACGACAGTTAACCGTTCTTCTGACTTTGGGATGTGACGCAATATAAACTGTTAGATCTACCTTGACGACTGCGGCAGTAGATACACATCTCCAACCTCTGATAGTCTGGCCATACAAAGCTTATCGAGCAAGAAAAGGTTTCATGAAAAGAAATTAAATGCTTTTTTTATGAGTTTGATCCCGCGTCCCTGAAACACGGTCTGTTGCACGAGAGCTTTTGTGCAGATTTGATACAGGTCCGCAATCCGTTACCCGAAACTCCTAGGGCCAGGTGTGTTACGGAATTTTGTAAAGGTAATAACGGTGCATGTGTACCGTATATTTCGTAACATCGCCACTGGGGTCTGGAACAACACTCCGTTACCAAATATATTACCATTTGTGCAGCGTAGCGGATGAATATTCACACAAAGTGAGATAAATAAAGACTGGGGCACAACAGACACTTCCCACCCGCATCGTGAGTGGTGTGCTTCAAAACTTTCGGTTTTCAGAGATTCTCTGATTTCGGAATTGCGGTGTTCGCCACGCCTCGTTCAAGTTGGGTACCGGGGTCAGTTTAATCGGGGATAAAACGGCTGGGGCCAGAAGATGATCATTCAGTTTTATCTAGTGTCAAGTGAAGAGTTCGTGGACGTTTACCTCCACCTCCCCCATACTCCACGGCGTAGCGCGTAATTTAAGTGCGTGAAATATATAACCTTCGCCTGAGTGACAAGGGTAGCTGATATGTTCTCGCCATCGCCTGCTTGCAACGTGCGGGTTTTGTATGTAAATTAGGAATTCGGAATGTTTTGGTCGGTGTACTTTGTGTTGCACTAACTCGATATATTAAAGGTGATAACAGTCAACACAACTGTTCATTATTATAAAACAACAATAATTGTTTCTGTAATCGCTGCTTGTTTCAACCCTGAAGTGCCACCATTAGGTGAGAAAATTTAAGGAAATAAAATGACGATTGTTAAAGCATTTATAATTCTTATTAATGTAAAATAGATCATGTCCTTACAAAATCCTTTTTTTTTTAATATAATTTTATGGTATCGTATTAAGTCCCACGTAAGGTAGCTTGGACTATATATAAAATGTGAAAGCGTATTGCGCAAATAGTTTTTTTTATATAAAAACCGATGGTATTTCGGTTTCGTGCCGTAATTTGAATATTGGAAATTATAAAAGCTTTGAATTTTTCCATATCGATTTTTTTAGATTAAAGTCAATTAGTCTGTTTTCTAAAGCGGCTATTAGCTTCGTCTTGTCTGTCCGCCCGCATGGGACAACTCGGCTTCCACTGGACAGAATTTTATGAAGTTTGATATTTTAATATTTTTCGAAAATCTGTCAAGAAAATTGAAGTTTCATTAAAATCAGACGAGAGTAACGGAAACTTCACATGAAGACCAATTTACATTTTCGATCATAGCTCGCTCATTTCTTCTTAGAATGAAAACTATTTCGAAAAAAAAAATTGTAGAGAAACTCGAAACAAACATCTTATGTTCAATACTTTTTTTTTTTTTTTTGGAAATCATGCCGTTTATGAGATGTGGAAAAATGTAGTAGAGCGGGGCAGACCACAGATGATAATATGGCGCATGTGCATTGCATGCTGGATACCTAAGGCGCACACAAGTTGTGTAATACTCATTGCTTTTCCACTGCAACAATGGTTGCACGAACGCGCCACAATGTCACGATGTACGTACATGGCTTGTTTACATTAAATGTTCTCGCCCGATGATGACCCTTCAGGATTGAAACATCACGTTGTATTTCACAAACTAAATAATAAAGACAGCTTTAGTCGACATAATTGTCTTTTAATATAAAAACAATATTTGTCTTTATAAAATGCTACATGATAAAATGAAGTTGTGTCAGGTTGATTCTAATACAACTGTATTAGATAAAATTGTAAGAAAGAGCTCTCTTACATAGGAGTGACAATTTAAGGTGTTTCGACTGCCTTAGTATTTATTCGCGCCTGATGATGGCACTTAAGTTTCGAAACATGTAGCATTTTTTTAAGACAAATTTTATTTTATAATACAATATAGTTGTTTTGACTAAAATTGTCCTTTTAATCAAGTACTATTTTTACCATCCTATAAACACAACTATATAGATCGTGTGTATTTGGTTTTTAATTAGATACCACCACATGTTTCGGCTGTCCACATCAGTCATCGTCAGATGGGGCATTGGTTCACATTAAGAATAAAAAATATTGTTTAGTACGTTGATAATTCGTAAACACATGAAACAAAGTGCATCCTTGTACAGGCACTGAAGCTTTGTACAAGCCGTACGGCCCATAGGGGGAGTAGATGTATAGCTCTACTCTTTCTTGACCACGGCACTAGAAGGGGTGGGGGTCAGCGTCACGACCCTGCCGCTCTTTACCCCCGGAAAAGACCCGGTACCCATTTTACAGGAGGCTGGGTGGGCCCCAGGGCCGGTCTGGACAGGTGCGGAAAATTTCGCCGCCACCGGGATTCGATCCCCGGACCGTCCAGCCCGTAGCCAGTCGCTATTCCGACTACGCTACCCGGCCCACACATGAAACAAGCTTGAGCCTTAAAACTGCGTGTAGACTCGTAAAGACGCGAGCTGAAACATTTTCGTCGAGGTTAGACCTAATATGTGTATGTAAGAATGCTATTGGTATTATGCAGCACGATTTGTGTTTACTTTCTTTCTTTCAACTTCACTTACTGTCCCAAAATTGTCGATACGACCCTACAATCGGTACTTAGGCGTTACGCATTTTGCCTTTGATAATATTTACATTTCTTATTCTTATGTTTATTGGACCGTGCATAATTGTGATAGTTGAAGAATAAAAGACCAACTTGATGTCACTTGCTATTTTATTTCACTTCTTATGTGCTCAGCGTGTTTCGGACATTAATATATCCATCATCAGGAGCTCGCGACTATTCTGTTGAATTACCACATTGGTCGTGGGTTCTTGGTTCGATGTGTGTTGGGGTTTCGGTGTGGTTGGGTTGGAGTGGTATCAGTGTTGCAGGCTTCAGCCTGCAACACGGAACAAGAACAATACGACCAATGTAGTAATTTAACAGAATAGTCTCAAGCTTCTGATGATGGATATATTAATGTCCGAAACATGTTGAGCACATAAGAAGTGAAATATAATAGCAAGTGACATCAAGCTGGTCTTTCATTCTTCATCTGTTATATTTCTTAGCCTGCTCTGTGTGCACCTCTCTCGTCTACGATTGTTTTAGGAGCCTCCGTCATCGAATAAAGTGCGGTCACACTTTATGCGAAGGATGCGTTTCTGTACAGCTCGCGTAGTTCAAGATTAATTTTTCCCATAGGAATAAGTGTAAAGTATGCAGGATGTAGGATGTGTTCTCGGAGCGCATAGAACTGCAACTATAGTAGAGTATTTTTTGTTGCTCTTTAAACGTAACTCTTTAAGCACTATATAAATAAATAAATAAATAAACATTCTATAAAAGTTTTTGAATGATGCACCGTATTTCAACATTTGCTCATAAAGTGAGACTTGATTGATATTTTTTTTATATGCCAGTATTTTAAATTCGCATAAAATGCGACCGCACTGTATTACATTCTGAAATATGACCCTGTAGCCTGGTAGAAATTCATTGAAGTTTCAGAGGAAAACATTTTATCTGTCTGCAACATGGATTACTTTTTTACCCTGAAGATTTTAGTAAACAGGTTGCTCATCTAACGTGGATAAATATCTGCTGGACTACGCGGTGTGACATCCCAGAGGGCAGTAATTTTTATAGTCACAGCTGTGAGAACGTCACGTTTCATTGTGTCCAATGTTGTTAGAAGAGTTGTTCAAATATTCAGATAGTCCTTAACCCCAGTCTGGAATGTTTTAACATGCAGAAGACAGCCGGTGTTTCAGGCATAAGGTAAAAATAGCGTCGTGCACCATCTCTCTTTTGTGGAGAATGGCACTTTTATGAATAAAAGCAAGTAACATGTTTCATGTCTAAATATATTCTCCCGGCCCGAGCCGCCGAGAAGAGCGGAAGTGTCTTTGTGCAGCCTAACGTTACGCGCCAGTGCAGACCTACAGAAGACAAATTGTGTCTGTTGAGATTTCAGAGACGGAACATTTTCTTTAAAAAAAAGTACCTACACCGTTTATATCCAGTTTGACGAACACATGTAAAAGGAGGAGTTTTTACAGTCTTCAGGGCCGTGCAAACTTGACAAAATTTGTGGCCATGTCATTTCCACGATTCTGCCAATGGGTTTGTCCTTTAATAGGGTGCAATCCAGGGTTGTTACTTACTTTCTCACCGGACATGACACCCTGAGAAGAGCTCCTTACATAATGGCACTGATTGACTTTCCTTTGTGTAAGAAGTGTGGAGTAGAGGACGAAACCTCCGTTCATATTTCGTTTGAATGTGAAGATTTGGCGAAACGCGGACGTACTTATCTGGGTTCATTTTTCTTGGACCCTGAGGATGTTAGAAGTCTAAAACTGGGGGCCATCTGGAACTTCATTAAAAGGAGATGGCTCACATGACTTCATCAGTCCAAGGGGCACAAAGGGCCCTTCAAAGGCCTACGTACATCGGAACCGAAAGGGCTGGAACCCATTATCTCTTCTATCCTATTCTTCTAAGTTGATCGGTTACGAACTGGACACTAAAACTTTGATTTCCCAGCTGTTTTAATAGCAGGGAAATATTTGATTTTCGGTTATGGAATTGGTTGTTCTGAGTGAGACTTTCGCTCATTCGCTGCAAGCGATTCCTAGGATTTAGTATTTCATATACCGTGACAACAACCTTCTAAGTATATCCCAATCACCACCACTAATGGCGCTTTGCTTATGAAGCACGTAAACATTAATGCTATGTAGTCCAAGAATCATATTCGAGTTTTATTCTCACGACGGATTTTGGGCTCACGTAACTTTCGTCAAGCTGACCACACACTTTCGTTTACGGACCCGTCAAAACGCTGCCGATTCCTGCCACGCAACCTACACGCTTTCGTGAAGTGTTAGCCACAGGGACAACTTCTCCTTGTCTTTCAGTATCTGTATTTAATATATGCAGTATTTACTTTTCCTTTTAAGAGTTTTCGTCACATGTGAGACTCGCATGAGTGGTCCATTAATGTTAAATTATTAGCCACTCTACAGGCAAAGCACGAGACGAAGTTCTTCGTATGGGAATTTTTCACATTACTTTGTTTTCATTGACGCTAGGCCGTTCATGTAAATCGTATGGAAGGCGAACATTTGTCCAAGAAACTTCCATGTGCAAAAATCAGTGGAAATATAAAAAATGGGAACACCAAAATCAATACGGCTGGATGAAATTGATGGAGACGCTCGGAAACTGGGTGTATGTTTGTGGTGGAGAAGAGTGGAAGAAACTCCTATTGGCAACCAAGAATCTTCGTGAGTTGTAGAGGTGATGATGATGATGATGATGATGACGATGACGATTTTGTTTGCAGACTTCTTAAGGTATTGTTGCATATTGTAACTTCGTGGTGTTATTGTGTTATTGAGGTGTAATTAAGGGTACTGAAAATACACTCACGACAGTGTTAACAGTTACCTGATGTTATGTGTGCCAAGTGATAAGCCGGTCGAACTGTGAATTCATTTCACTTTTCTGAACATATACGGCTGCTGTCAGTATAATGAAGCTGGTGGGTTTATTGTCTCTAAGCTTCTGTGTCACAGTTGATAACAGTACTGAATTGTATCGCGTGAAATGGATTTTAATTTATGGTCATTTATGTTAAGTACTGTACAGATCTGCAGCAAAATTAAATGAATATATAGGAAACATGTGTTTTACATAGAAGTCGATTCGACATCAGTGACGTCATTTGTGACGAGGAAGACTGTTCCACGAGCTCAGGTGCTGACGTGACCTGTATTAGAATATTTTAAAATACCGAAACATTTTGAATCGGTTCACCCAGTGATGGTGACCACAAAATCGTTTAAGATCCGACGTTTTTTGCGGGTTCCATTACTGCTTGAGGCGTCGATGTTAGCTATTTTCATCCACTTTTTTTTTTGTCATCCTGTTCTGACACCAGGAAATGGTCATTCTCCATTCAGATAAAAACCACGTCGGGTCTTTGGCAGGATTGTGGCGTAACTTGAAATATCCAGGCTATCGAACATGGTTGTTTTGCGGGAAAGCGTTTCGCTGTCATTCCTAGGGTCCTTGCGTCTCGCTCCGGGACCATCATCATTTTCATTGGAGAGCTCACTGCAAATTGCACCACAGCCACGTAGTCACCACGTCACTGTTTTCATTTTTCCCGCTGTAATCACGATTTTGACTTAAAGTTCAGTTCTTGTCTCAAGTAGGTTTCGTAGGCTATGTATCCCTATAAGGCAAAGTCGCCTAAATGTGTGTAGTTCCTAGTATAGATTAAGTTCCTGGTATCTTTCCTGTATGTTTATACCCATTGCGTAGTGTAAGTAGCGGCTGCACAGTAAGGCTTATCGGAGAGTGGAATGTTGCACCTACCGAGCCTTTGTTACTTTTGTGTATGGAACAGTTTTGAGCACTGATTCTTTTGTACTTCATTTATATGAATGAACATGGGTGCCGAGGCTTTTCCTTACGAGGATAATGCGATTAGGACGTAAAGCTGACCACTCACTCCACCTGGTACGCAAGTTAAGAAAGAGGCTTCTAATGCGAGGTGCTTGGTTTTCTAGCATTAAGAGCGTATTAGCCTATTTATTGGAAGAATCGACAAACGTTTATTTCTTGTTTAACCCAACCCTACCCTTGTATCGCTTACTATTACAATTTATTGCACACACAATCTTGTAATTTGGGATCCCACAAAATAGAAACGTCAGTACCTTATGTTGGACATGTAAATGCATTATACCTGCTAGTTTATCTTGTAAGGGCCCGATGCTGCATTGATTCCATCCGAAACATGTAGCCACGGGGGAAAAATATAAGTTGTGTTTGTCTGAGGTTTTGTCGTTTACCTTTCATTGAGTCTATTAACACAATAGGATGTGTTGTTTTAGGTTTCTGTGACCGTGCATCGTGAGCAAATTGTGGAGTGAGAGAGAAAACCAACAAGATGCAACAGTTAGATGTTTATTTTTAACAATTTCTCAACATGTTTCGGGCATCATTA
>Ga0131853_10028112_pt1 | contig 10078 bp, 11 predicted proteins | sample TergutLab28metaG_FD_92764 | JGI IMG/M metagenome (GOLD analysis project Ga0131853, IMG submission 92764) | Labiotermes labralis P1 segment gut microbial communities from Petit-Saut dam, French Guiana - Lab288 P1 (version 2) (version 2) | ecosystem: Host-associated > Arthropoda: Insects >... | reverse complement strand
TGGCCCACGCCGGCGTGATCGTCGGCGCGGCCGTCGAGGGGGTCCTCGTCGAGAACGTCGCCACCACGTCGAAGACGTTCACCGACTTCGCGCCGTTCTGGTCGGCGCTCTTCGACCCCGCACCCACGGAGGCCTGATTGAGCCGCCGCTACTCCGAGCACGACCCCGAGCACTACGACCGGCCCAACCGCCGGGGCTCGCGACCGCGCACGAAGGAGCGGCCGACCTACGACAACGCCGTCGACGGCATCATCGTCACCGTCGACCGGGGCCGCTTCACCGTGGTCGTCGACGGACGCCAGATCTGGGCCGTCAAGGCGCGGCCGCTGGGCCGCAAGGGCGTGGTCGTCGGAGACCGGGTACGGCTGCTGGGCGACACCTCCGGGCACGAGGGCACCCTGGCCCGGATCGTCGAGGTCGAGGAGCGCGCGACCGTGCTGCGCCGTACCGCCGATGACGACGACCCGTTCGAGCGGGTGATCGTCGCCAACGCGACCCAGCTGGTGGTGGTCACCGCGCTGGCCGACCCCGAGCCGCGACACGGGCTGATCGACCGGGCCCTGGTCGCCGCGTACGACGCCGGGCTCTCTCCCCTGCTCTGTCTCACCAAGGCGGACCTGGCCGACCCGGAGATCCTGCTCTCCACCTACCGGGCGCTGGGCGTGCCGTGGGTCGTCACCCGCCGCGGCGGTGACCTGAGCGAGCTGCGCGAGCGGCTGACCGGGCAGTCCAGCGTGCTGCTCGGCCACTCCGGCGTCGGCAAGTCGACGCTGGTCAACGCGCTGGTCCCGGACGCCAACCGGGAGACCGGCCACGTCAACGCGGTCACCGGTCGCGGCCGGCACACCTCCACCTCCGCGCTGATGCTCCGCCTCCCGGACGCCGAGCCCAACCAGGGCGCGAGCTGGATCATCGACACCCCCGGCATCCGCTCCTTCGGGCTGGCCCACGTCGAGCCGGAGCACCTGATCGAGGCGTTCCCCGACCTCGACGAGATGACCGAGGACTGCCCCCGCGGCTGCGCCCACGGCGCCGAGGAGCCCGAGTGCGGGCTGGACGAGGCCGTCGAGCGCGGCGACGCCGACCCCGAGCGGGTCGCGTCCTTCCGGCGGCTGCTCGACGCCCGCTCGGTCTCGCCCTACTAGGAGGCGCCACCGCTCCTGCTCGCGCGCGGTCACCCGGCCGAGCAGGTGCCCCAGCGCAGCGCCCAGGAACGCCAGCGCACCGGTGGCGACCAGGGAGAGCAGGCTCATGTCCCCAGCAAACTCCGGCGCCGGCTGTCGCGCAGCCACCGGATGGCCGCCTGTGGAGAACGCTGCCGGAAGGCGTTCCTGTGGACGGAAGGTGGTTGACTTGCCCCGTGTTCGGCCGCAAGAAGAAGCCCGCAGAGTCCGACGTGCCCGCCGGGCCGGCGATCGACGACGTACCGATCCGCGAGGAGATGATCCGGCTCGGACAGTTCCTCAAGCTCGCCAACCTGGTCGAGCACGGCGCGGAGGCCAAGGAGGTCATCGCGGCCGGGGAGGTGCAGGTCAACGGCGAGGTCGACACCCGCCGGGGGCGGCAGCTCCACGTGGGCGATGTGGTGGAGCTGCGCGGCCAGGCCGCCCGGCCGGTCTCCGAAGAGGACTACGAGGACAACCTGCCCTGGTAGGACGTCATACGAGGCGAGCCCAACGGCTGCGGACCTCGTATGACGTCCCGAAGGTCACTTCACGTCGAGCAGGTCGACCACGAAGATCAGGGTCTCGTTCGGCTTGATCACGCCGAGGTCGCGCTGGCCGTAGCCCAGGTGCGGCGGGATGACGAGCTGGCGGCGACCGCCGACCTTCATCCCCTGGACGCCCTGGTCCCAGCCCGCGATGACGCGGCCGCCGCCGAGCGGGAACTGGAAGGCGGCACCACGGTTGTACGAGGCGTCGAACTCCTCGCCGGTGCTCAGCGCGACGCCGACGTAGTGGACCGCGACGGTCTTGCCGGCGACCGCCTCCTCGCCGTCGCCGACGGTGATGTCCTTGATGACGAGCTCGGTGGGGATCTCGGACGGGTCGATGAAGTCGATCTCAGGCTTCTGGGTCATGCCCAGAAGCCTAGCGAGCCGACCGGCGACGCCCCGACCTCAGACCCGCTCAGACCTGGTGCACGTAGCTGTCGAGCTGGTCGCGCTCGAAGGTCAGCTCCTCGATCCGGTGCTTGACCAGGTCACCGATGCTCACCACCCCGACCAGGACGCCGTCGCGCAGCACCGGCAGGTGGCGGAACCGGCCCTGCGTCATCACGCCCATCACCTCGTCGAGGGTGTCCTCCTCGCCGCAGGTGGTCACGTGGCCGGTCATGATCGCCGAGACCGGCCGGTCGAGGACGGCCGGATCCGCATGGAGGCGGCGTACGACGTCGCGCTCGCTCACGATGCCGCCCAGGGCCGCCCCGTCGTCGCTGACGACGCAGGCGCCGATGTTGTGCTCGGCCAGCACGGCGAGCAGCTCGCGAACCGCGGCGTCGCGCGAGACCGTCACGACGCCCGAGGAGGGCTTGGCCGCCAGGATCGCTCCGATGCGCATCCTGTGACGGTAGACCCCGAGCGACGCGCCCGGCTACCCCTCAGGAGCAGTCGGGTTCAGGTGGGAGTCAGGGGCGACGCAGCGGCGTGACCGAGCCCGGGCCGCTCGACGGCCAGTCCGGGTCGTCGCCGTCGGGCACGCTGCCGAGGAACGAGAGCGCGGCGTCGTGCAGGTGGCCGTTGGTGGCCAGCGCATTGCCGCCCCACGGCCCGTCCTCGCCGTCGAGCGAGGTGAAGACGCCACCGGCCTCGGTCACGATCGGGACCAGCGCGGCCATGTCGTAGAGCTCCAGCTCGGGCTCGGCGGCGATGTCGACGGCACCCTCGGCGAGCAGCATGTACGACCAGAAGTCGCCGTACCCGCGGGTGCGCCAGCAGCGCCGCATCAGCGCCATGAAGTCATCCGGCCGGCCGCGCTCCTCCCAGCCGTCGAGGGAGGCGTACGCGAGGGAGGCGTCCTCGAGGCGGCGTACGTCGGAGACCTGGTTGCGGGTCGCCTTCATCAGCGACTTGCCGGTCCAGCTGCCCTGGTCCTTGCTCGCCCACCAGCGCCGGCCGAGCTGCGGCGCGGAGACGACCGACATCACGACCTCGTCCTCGACCGCGAGCGCGATCAGCGTCGCCCAGACCGGGACGCCGCGGACGTAGTTCTTGGTGCCGTCGATGGGGTCGACGATCCAGCGCCGCGCCGACGTGCCGGAGGAGCCCTCCTCCTCGCCGGTGATCGCGTCGCGTGACCGGGCACGGGAGAGCGTCCGGCGGATCGACTCCTCGACGGCCCGGTCGGCGTCGCTGACCGGGGTGAGGTCCGGCTTGGTCATGACATGCAGGTCCAGCGCCTTGAACCGGTCGGCGCTGATCGAGTCGGCGTCGTCGGCCAGCAGATGGGCCAGGCGCAGGTCGTCGGTGTAGTCGGTCGCCACGGGGGCCAGCCTAGACGTCACGACCGGCGGCGCGCCGCCGAACCTTTTGCCATCGCACCCATGCCCTGGTCAGGTCGGTGATGCACCATGCACGTATGACGGTCGACGGCCTGCCGCTCCACCCGCTCATCGTGCACGCGACGGTGGTCGTGCTGCCGCTGCTGGCCGTCCTCTCGCTCGCCTTCCTGCGGCCGCGCTGGAGCGCCCGGCTGCGCTGGCCGCTGCTCGCGGTCAGCGTGGCCGCGGCGGTGCTGATCTGGCTGACCTCGGCGAGCGGCCACGCGCTCGAGAACGACCGGTTCGCGACCGCCACCGGCGTCCTGGCCGAGCGCATCCAGCACCATCGGATCCTGGCCGGCCGGCTCAGCAAGGCCACGTACGCCCTCGCCGCGGTCGCGGCACTGATGGCGCTGCTGCGCGGCCGGCTCCCCGCTCCGCTGGTCTGGCTGGGCTCGGCCCTGCTCGTGGTCGGCGCGGTCGCGGTCGGCGTCCTGACGGTGCTGACCGGGCACGCCGGCGCGCAGGCCGCCTGGGGGCAGTAGCCCGTCTCCCGTACGACGCGGACAAGAATCGTTCAGACCAGAACGATCTCGGCCGATCGGTACGGCGTTTGCCGCGGGTTCCTCGCTGGTGCGAGGAGGCTCGGCCTCGTCGTCCGAAAGGAAACCGCGTCGTGACTCTCGACATCGTCGACGAGGCTCTCGTCAGCAGCAGCCCCGCCAGCGCCGGACCGGCCTCGATCGGGTACGGCGCGGTCGACGCGCTCCCGACCGGCGCCTTCGTGGTCGACCCACAGTTCCGGGTGCTGCACGCCAACGAGGTGGCGCTGGCCGACGCCCGCCGGGTCACCGGGCAGCCGGTCACCCTGGAGGCGATGGTCGGGCTCAGCTTCGGCGTGATGCTGCCGGACCACCCCGAGATCGCCGCGATGGTCGCCGACCCGCAGCGGCTGCCCACCTCGCTGCGTACCGCGCTCGGCGACCGGACCGTCGAGGTCGCCCTGACCGCGATCTACGACCAGACCGGCGCGTACCACGGTGCCCTGTGCGGCGCGACCGACATCACCGACCGGCTCAACGCCGAGCGGACGGCCGCCGACGCCGAGACCGACGCCGCCACCACGAACGCGCTGCTCACCCGCCTCGCCGGCACCGACTCCCGCGAGGCCACCATGCAGCACGTCCTGGACGTGCTGGCGGAGCGCTGGCACCTGCCCTACCTCGCGTACTGGGCGATCAACGACGCCGGCCTGATGGCGGCGGTCCAGGACGCCGGCGTACCGGGGATCCGGGAGCAGGGCCGCGCGCTCGACGCCCAGGTGCAGTGGGTGAAGGGCGAGGGCCTGTGCGGCAAGGCCTGGGCGACCCGCGACCTCTTCTACATCGCCGACGTCGCCTCGGCGACCGACGCGGACTGGGCCGGGGCGCAGGAGGCCGCCGAGGCCGGGGTGGAGTCGGCGCTGGCCTTCCCCGTCACCGCGTACGGCGAGGTGATCGGCGCGATCGAGGTCGCCTTCGACGTCCAGCTGCTCCTCTCCGAGCAGCGCAAGGCCGCGATCCGCAGCATCGCGCAGATCATCTCCGACGCGATGGAGCGCGCCGCCGCGACCGAGCGTTCCCGGGCCGAGGCGGAGGAGAACCAGCGCCGGCTCGACGCGCTGCTGGTCTTCGTACGCCAGGTGTCGGCCGGCGACCTCGCCGCCGACACCGACGTGGTCGGCGGCGACAACCTCGGCCAGATGGGCTCGAGGCTCAACGAGCTGGTCGCCTCCTTCCGCTCCTCGCTGGCCCAGATCAACCGGACCGCGGACACGCTCAACCTGGCGGCCGGCGAGCTGACCGCGGTCGCCCAGGGCATGGACCTGGGCGCGGCCCAGACCACCGACCGCGCCTCGACCGCGTCGCGGGCCTCGGTCGAGGTCTCCGCCTCGATCCAGACCGTCGCCACCGCGGCCGAGCAGATGACCGCCTCGATCCGCGAGATCGCCCGCAACGCCACCGACGCCTCGACGGTGGCGACCGACGCGGTCGGCGTGGCCGACGGCGCCCAGGGCACGGTGGCCTCGCTCGGTGAGGCGAGCGCCGAGATCGGCAAGGTGGTCAAGGTGATCACCACGATCGCGGCCCAGACCAACCTGCTCGCCCTCAACGCCACCATCGAGGCCGCCCGCGCCGGGGACGCGGGCCGCGGCTTCGCCGTGGTCGCGAACGAGGTCAAGGAGCTGGCCGGCCAGACCGCGCGGGCGACCGAGGAGATCAGCCAACGGATCGCGGCGATCCAGGGCAGCACCACCGACGCGGTGCAGGCGATCACCCAGATCGCCGGGGTGATCGGCCAGATCAACGACATCACCGGCACCATCGCCAGCGCCGTCGAGGAGCAGACCGCCACCACCAACGAGATCGCCCGCTCGGTCACGGACGCGGCGACCGGCGCGAACGGCATCGCCGCCGACGCCACCCAGGTGGCGACCGCCGCGGCCGAGACCCGGGCCGGCGCTCAGGAGACCCTGGACGCGGCCACCCGTCTCACCTCGATGGCCGGCGAGCTCAAGGACCTGGTCGGCCACTTCCGGCTCTGACCCACCTCTGGTACCTGACCTTTCTCACCTCGTACCGGCGTGTCTCGGTGAGAAAGGTCAGGTGCCCGGGGCGACGAGTCAGCCCAGCACCGTCGCGACAGCGTGGATCAGTACGCCGACCAGCCCACCGACGATGGTGCCGTTGATCCGGATGAACTGCAGGTCGCGGCCGACGTGCAGCTCGATCCGCTCCGAGGCCTCCCGGCCGTCCCAGCGCTCGATGGTGTGGGTGATCACCGCGGTCGCCTCCTTGCCGTACCGCTGGACGACGTAGACCACGCTGTCCGCGGCGATGCCGTCGAGGCGCTGACGCAGCGCGGCGTCGGTGCTCAGCCGCGCCCCGAAGCGGGTCACCTCGTCCACCAGCCGGGCCCGCAGCGCACCGGTGTCGTCCTGCAGCGCGGTGGTGAGCGCGCGCCGGAACGCGTCCCACAGGTCGATCGAGGTCGCCAGCACCTGCGGGTGCTCCAGCAGCCGGAGCTTGAACTGCTCCGCCCGCTCCTGGGTCGCCGCGTCGTGCTGGAGGTTGTCCGCCAGCTCGGCGAGCAGCTGGTCCAGCGCCGACCGGGCGCGGTGGTACGGGTCATCGCGGATCTCGGCCACCCAGCGCACGATCTCCACGTGGATCCGGGCCGCCGCCGGCTCCCGCAGCGCCGGCGGGATCCACCACGGCGCCCGCTCCCCCAAGACGTCGGTCACGGTCTCCGGGTTGGCCACCAGCCAGCCGTGCAGCTCGACCAGCGCCAGGTCGACCAGGCCGTGGTGCAAGTCGTCGGCGAGCGCACCCTCCAGAGCACCGCCGAGCAGCGGGGCGATCGGCTCCTCGGCGAAACGGGGTACGAGCACGTCGTGGACCAGCTCGGCGATGTGGTCGTCGCGGACCCGGCGCAGGCCGGCCGCCGCCACCGTGCTCACCTCGTCGACCAGCACCCGCGCGTTCGCCTCCTGGGCGAGCCAGGCGCCGGCCCGGCCGGCCGGCTGGATCACGGCCATCCGCTCCCGTAGCACCTCCTCGGCCAGGAAGTTCTCCGCGACGAACTCCTCCAGGCTGTGCCCGATGTCGTCCTTGCGCCGTGGGATCAGCGCGGTGTGCGGGATCGGCAGCCCGAGCGGATGCCGGAAGAGCGCGGTCACCGCGAACCAGTCCGCCATCGCGCCGACCATCGACGCCTCGGCGCCCGCGTTGACGAAGCCGAGGAAGCCGCTCTGGTGCAGTGTGAGGAGGAAGACCACCGCTGCCACCAGGAGCAGCGAGGTCGCCACCGTACGCATCCGGCGCAGTGCGCGGCGGCGGCCTGCATCGGCGGTCGTGTCCGTGATCGGGCTGGCCGTCATGGCCCCGATTCTGCCCTCTCTGCAGATTCTCTCCGGACCGCGCCGCCGTGCGAGGATTCTCTAATGCACAATCGCACGGTCATCACCTTCGGCACGTTCGACGTCTTCCACGTCGGCCATCTCCGGGTGATCGAGCGGGCGGCGCTGCTGGGCACGCGGCTGATCGTCGGCGTCAGCGCCGATGCGCTCAATCTGCGCAAGAAGAACCGCGCGCCGGTCTTCAGCCAGGCCGAGCGGCTGGCGATCGTCGGCTCCCTCAAGCAGGTCGACGAGGTCTTCCTCGAGGAGAGCCTGGAGCTCAAGCGCGACTACATCCTCCGGTACGGCGCCGACGTGCTCGTGATGGGCGATGACTGGGCCGGCCGGTTCGACGAGTTCCGGGACATCTGCGAGGTCGTCTACCTGCCCCGTACGCCCGCGATCTCGACCACCTCGCTGATCGAGAAGATCGCCGGTACGGACACCGTCCTGGCCGACCTGGGCGACATCGAGCCGGCACTGTCCGCCTGATCACACCGATCGGAGCACGGGCCGGCGCCGGCGGCGTAACCGCGACGCCTGACCCGCGTTGTGCTGGCATGGACGACACCCTGCTGGTGCTGACCGATCGGCTGCCGCGCCAGCGGCGCGATCTGGCCCTCGACATCTGCGTCGAGGTGATCGCGATCGCGCCTGAGCTCCCCGGCGGCCACCCCGGCCGAGCCGCCCGCAGCGCGGTGCTGCTGCTCCTGGAGATGGCCATGCCGGAACTGCCGGAGACGGCCCGCCGCGACCTGGCGCACGCTGCCGAGCGCGCGGTCGTCACTCGGCACTGAGCTCCGCCGGATCGAGCTCGTCAGGCTCGATCTCGTGCGGGTACTCCTCGTCCCCGCTCGCGTCCTCCCCCTCGCCCTCACCGTCGTTCTCGTCCTCGTCCGGGACGACCGGCGTGGCCTGCTCCAGCAGGTCGGCCTCATCGGCATCGCGGTACTCGCTCATGCTGCCGGGTACCCGTTCGCGCAGCGCGCCACACCGCGGCCGGCCTTCGGCATCAAACGCGGCTTGTCGAAGACGCGGTCGCCGACCGCGCCGTAGGCTGACGCCGTGCATGACCCCCGCCTGATCCACATCGAGAAGAAGCTCGCCGCCCCGGCGGCCTGAGTGCCCTCGATGTCCCTGTGGTCGGCTGGCCTGGTCAGCCCGGTCTTCGTCGGCCGTCAACACGAGCTCGCCACCGGCCGGGCGCTGCTCGACCGTACCGCCGACGGCGAGGCCGGGGTCCTGCTCGTCTCCGGCGAGGCCGGCATCGGCAAGTCACGGTTCGCCGGCGAGATCGCGGAGTACGCCCGCGGCCTCGGCTTCCGTACGCTCTCCGGCCGCAGCGTGCCGCTCGGCCCCGAGGGCCTGCCGTACGCACCGGTCGCCGAGGCGTTGCGCGCGCTGGGCCGCGAGGTCGGGCGCGACCGGCTCGACGCCCTGCTGGGCCCCTCCCGTGACCTCGTGGGCCGTATCGTCGGCACCGGTGACGCCCCGGCCGACCGGCCGCCGCTGGCCGCGGCCCAGCTGCTCGAGCTCACCCTCGACCTGATCGAGCGACTCGCCGACGACCGGCCGCTGCTGCTCGTCCTCGAGGACCTGCACTGGGCCGACCGCTCCACCCTGGAGCTGGTCGCCTTCCTCGCCCAGAACCTGCGCGGCGTCCCCGCCGCCCTCCTGGTGACCTACCGCTCCGACGAGGTCGATCGCCGCCATCCGCTGCGCCTCCTGCTCGGTGCGTGGGAGCGCAGCCGCGCCATCACCCGCCTCGACCTCGGCCGGTTCGGTCGCGAGGAGGTACGCGCCCAGCTGGCCGGCATCCTCGGCTCCGCGCCGGAGCCGCGCACGCTCGACGTGGTCATGGAGCGCTCGGAGGGCAACGCGTTCCTCGTCGAGGAGATGCTGAGCGCCGTACGCTCCGGCGACCCGCGCGGCATCCCGCCGTCCCTGCGCGACGTGCTCCTGGCCCGCGTCGACCAGCTCGGCCCCTCCGCGCTGCAGCTGCTCCGGCTGGCCGCGGTCGCGGGCCGGTCGGTGCCCGAGCGGCTGCTGGTCGCGGTCGCCGGGCTCGACGACGACACCGCCACCGAGGCGCTGCGCGAGGCGGTCACCGCGCAGCTGCTGGTGGTCGACGACCTCGGCCACGGCTACGAGTTCCGCCACGCCCTCGCCCGGGACGCGGTCTACGACGACCTGCTGCCCGGTGAGCGGGTCCGCCTGCACGCGGCCTACGCGGAGGCGCTGCAGACCGACCCCGGCCTGCTGCCGGACGGATCGGTCGCGGCCTCGCTGGCCCATCACGCCTATGCGGCGCTCGACCTGCCGCGCTCCCTGCACGCCTCGATCGCCGCCGCCCAGGAGGCGCTGGCCGCGCTCGCGCCGAGCGAGGCGCTGCGCCACTACGAGCGGGCGCTGCTCATCTGGCCGCGGGTGCCGGCCGCGGCGCTCCCCGACGAGCACGACCAGTCCGACGTCCTGTGGCGTGCCGGGGAGGCGGCCTATGCCGCCGGCGAGGTCGACCGGGCGGTGGCGTTGCTGCGCCAGTCCGTCGACGAGCTGCCGGCCGACGCCCCGGCCGAGCGTCGGGTCCGCGTCCTGCTCAGCGACGCCCGCGCCCGCCGCGACCTCGGCCGGCCCGGCGTCGTCGAGGCGCTGCAGGGTGCG
>Ga0131853_10028110_pt1 | contig 10078 bp, 7 predicted proteins | sample TergutLab28metaG_FD_92764 | JGI IMG/M metagenome (GOLD analysis project Ga0131853, IMG submission 92764) | Labiotermes labralis P1 segment gut microbial communities from Petit-Saut dam, French Guiana - Lab288 P1 (version 2) (version 2) | ecosystem: Host-associated > Arthropoda: Insects >... | reverse complement strand
GGTGTGTGTGTGTATGTGTCTGTGTGTGTGTGTGTGTGTGTGTGTGAGGGTGTGTGTGTGTGTGTGTATGTGTAGCAGTGTGTGTGTGTGTGTGTGTGTTTGTGGTGTGGGGTGTGTGTGATTGTGCTGACTTAATTTGTCATTAGTCTGTCCAGTCAGCTGGTAGCTATAATAAATAAATTCACTATTGCTATTTCATCGTTGCCATGTTTGCCGCTATGACCGCAGCAGCACCGTCACTATAGTGACTTATTCTGTGGATTGGATAAAAACAATTTTTTTTTCGATTCACAGAATCGGAAAGAATGTGTTCTGCTGTCCAGAAGTTCCAGACTGGCCCTGGAGCCCACTCAAGCCTTCTGTTTGTAGGGTACCGTGGCTCTTCCTTCGAGCTAGAGACCGGGGTCTGAAAGTACATCTCACTTCCATCCAAGGTGAGGTGTAAGAATGTCTCGAACCGTGTCTCGTCTCCCACAGGCACCCTCACGGCATGGTCACGAACAACTTTAACTTTTCTCTTATTATGATTACCACAATCATCATTCTAATATTTTCACAATTACATGTAACAAAAGTTTCATTCGACCAACAGCCGGCGAGCTAAATTGATTTTCATTGATGGACTATAAAGATACTTTGTCTAAATACAATGGCGCTTAATTTACATGACTGGAAATCCATGCACTACAGCATGGATTCTGAAACTGTGTTAGAAATACCAGTGCTGACACGCTAACCTTTTAAAGTCTACTGGTTACCTGATGCACCAACAGTTTAACATTCAACAACTGTACGCTCTGCCCACACTGTATTTATGTTTTGTATTTATCTGAGAACAAACAGCGGCTTGTGCCACTTACAGCATAAAATGATTGGTTTTTATAACCGAGATGAAACGTGTTTACTGCGCGGTACGGACTGGATATTTAAATAAAGCGGTCTGCGCTTCGTCTTTAAATTGTTATTGAAAGGATCGGAATACAAAAAAGGACGATGATTTTGAAAAATATACAAAATATAAGCCACATGTAATTTCCAAGATGCAGTATTCCTGGCAGAATTATAGCACTCAACCTCGCTTTCCAATTTTAGCCTTCTTAATTAAATTCAGAAGAAAATTGTTGTGGTGCAATGAAACTTTGAAATGTTGAGTGGTAAAGCAGCGAAAAGTATGGGAATCCCTGCACTACAGGGGGTAGGCTTGGTGAGTTCTGTTGGAAACTCCGTCTTGTCTGTAATTCCTTAATGTTCTTTTGCGAAAAGCCTTGAGAAACCTTGATCAGACAAGCCACAGGCCCGCCTGGATTTCGAAATGACTAGATCTATTTACCGAATAAAATCTGGAACATTGCTGGAACAGTGACAATGTGAGTATCTCTGACGGCTGTCTAGTCTGACGCACACGCTGCACATCAAGCAGGGCTGTGTTGTTGAACCTAGCAAATCCACCTTCTCTCTGTACGGGCTAGAGTAATGTATTTCGCACTGGAATAACTAAGTGCTTTGACCTTATACACTTCTGACTAGTCCTAGCTTCCATCTTTGAAGCAGTAATAATTTCCTCTGTATAAGGGATGCGAGAGGGCGGAGGGGGATGGACAAGGAATGATGGCGAGGTGTACCGTGTCTTGCCTGTTCCATCCATCAGCGGCGTTCATTGTGATTTATCGTCTCTCCAGTTCAACCCCATCATCTTTCATTAGAAACATGGCTACCACCGGCACCATATTGTATTTAACTTCTTATAGAACAATATTGTATAGCTCACTGCTTATTAGCGGTTTCATTTGGCCCAAAGCAAAGGGTGTTATTATTTGCCAAATAGAATATCAAGACGAATATTTGTAACTGTCATCTACAGCACACGCGGCTGTGTTGAGCAAGGAGAAGTAACTGGAGACTCATTCGAGCATTCTCTAAACCTGAATTCAATTTGCTAATATCAAATAGCATTTGTGTCAGGCAAATAAATGAATTATGAGTATGGACGTCTCGTGAACGGTACTACAGGGCAAAATCTAAGTATTCGGAGTAAAGCATGTTCCAGTGCCACCTTGTCCGATACAAATCCCCCATGTACCGGCTTGGGATCGAAAGCATGACTCCTCGCTGACAGGCAAGCGTCTAACCGTCATGTGCAAAGGGAAGTGGGGGGGGAGGGTGTTAGTATTAGCTTGTGACCTTTAGAAAGAGTTATTAGCTTGTGACCTTTAGAAAGAGTTATTAGCTTGTGACCTTTAGAAAGAGTTATTCTCATTGGCTTATTTCCAATTAATATTTACGTACTGTCTCTTAAAGTCAGATGTCATAAACGGGAGATAAGAGACAAGGTAGGCGATTTAAGTGTAATGTAACACTGTGCAGCGTTCGAGTAACCAGTGTTGCAGTGGCAACGTAACAACAGTTTCTGTGTTTTCTGCATTACCTCATAAAATGCACGAATTTCGGGAAAAAAAATTTCATCATAAAATATGTCTTGCTCTCTCTACAGTTTTCATGAAAATTTTGTAATTCTAAGAAGCTTTAGCGAGATATTGTTATAAATTTGCATAGGTCTTCTTGTACAGTACCTGTTGTTCTTGTCAGATTTTAATGAAACTTTGATATTCTCGGGAGATTTTTTGAGAAGCCCACTAATATAAAATTTAATGAAAACATGTCCATTGTTCCATGCGAACGGAAAGACAGCAATAACCAATTTTCGCAATGTTGCGAACGCGCCTGAAGTATTAATAACTGTAATGAAAGCAACAACAGGAAAACGAAACTGAAACTGTATTGCCCTTAGAGCTTAAGTCCCTCAGACTCTAGAAAATCCAAAAGACAAGAGGACCAACAGTTTTTCCCTCGTTTTCGGTTCGATTCTCACTTAGGATTGTGAATTTCATTTCCTTTCATTATTGATGTATGAAAACAGCCTGAAGCGGGAATGATTTTAGCCTAAGAGGGAGGCAACAAGAAGTTGTTTGAGAAAAATACACAATAAGGAGCTTATTAAAGGGAAGTCAAAAAAAGAGTAGGATGAGTAGGCAGGTTATTTAGTACGCATAGAACATATCGAAAAAGTGCAGTTGTAAAACCACTGTACAAAGCAAACTGCTTTGAAAGTTTGGGCGATAATTTAAGAATCACAATAAACACGATTCTTATGAACTTGATATGCGATGTTGTGTAGTTTGTTCACGTGGCTGGGGGTCGACCAGTGACTGGTCGTTGTGAATACAGAAATAAATTTTCGGTTTGTTGAGACAGCCTGAAATTTGCTGACCAGCTGAGCGCCTGCCAGTTTCTCCTTAAGGACTCTGCCCCACTTAAAAAGTCTGCTAGTCATTCGACGAAGAATGTAGCTGGTATCGTTAGTGTTATGCTATCTGTGTCGGGCACTTTAAGGCGGACAGGACGTTGTTTCATCATCACGCTGATTGCACCACGGCTGCTCGAGTGTCAACTAATAGCCGTCTTGAGCACAGAAGATGCTTGCTTTGTGACTGTTACTACGGTAGGGGCAAACAGACGTAAGAGGATGCTCCTGCTTCTCATTTCCTACAAACGTAATTACATGAGCCTTACGCCAGGTAAAGAGACAGTATCCTGTCCCATTTGACCAAGTGTTCGGTCGCAGTTGCCTTTTGTAACCAAGGTGCAGGTACTCATATTTGTGTGCACCGAAAACTTGTGTCAGTCCGAGATTTGAGGTTCTCGCAGCGGTACTGTTGACGATTGTGCAAGACGTAATGTTGGGCTCTTTATATTTTGTTTGAGTTTTATGTATTCTTAATATTAGCATGAGTGTTGGAGGGGTTGGATACGTAGCAAACAGGAAGCAGACGACAAAAACTGGAAAACACCTTTCGTAGAGATAAGTGTAAGTGGGAGGATACTATTAAGGTGGATCTGAAAGAAATAGAAAATAAGTATTTTTATTGAACTGGTCCAAAAGAGATAGTGGAAGACTGTTGTGACTAGGGTGTTGAAGTTCGGGTACCCCATTAGACGGGAAATTTATTGAAGAGCTAAGTGACCATAAGGTTTTGAAGAAGGACTTCAATCCATGGACATATTTCGTCACCAGTCATTACCATCTTGATATTGACACACACACACACACACACACACACATATATATATATATATATATATATATAATGTGGTGTTGAATCTTCGTCTTTCTGTGGTACAGAGTTCTGCAGTGAACCATTTTCACACTGCATTTCACTGTACTTCGCTTTAATATTAGGACTGTTTTATGCATGGTGCTGTTTGGGGAGCCCAGAGTTTCAGTGTGCCGGCACTGTGTATGAGCAGTAACTGTACAGATAATGTTGCACTGAACTTTACTTTAGATTTACTGGCGCGAATATCCCAGAGAATTGGAACAACGCACAGTATACACAGCCTGCTAAGTGCTGCCTCCCCTACCAATGAGAAGTCACCGTAAGGTGTTCTGTTATTTACTTTAATTGTTATTGATATTATTAAACAAAGGGAAGTAGAAGGTAATAGAACAGGAAGGAAGTGTTGTAAGATAGAGAAGAAGGAACGGAGGAGCAAATAACCAATGGAAGTGGATGTAATCAAAGAGGGAATTGGAAGGAGAAACACGGACAGGAACAAAATGAGAGGAAAGAAAAAAGAAATGAGAAAGTACGAAAAGAAAAGAGAAAAGAAAAGGACAGCAAGGAAGGGCGAGAACGGGGGGGGGGGGTTTGACAAAATGAAACAAATGGAGGGAGAAATGGAAAGAGATAAGAACTAAATGGAGAAAGGAAGAAAATGTTGCAAGGGTGAAAATGAACAACGGAATGGGTAAAGTAAGAGAACAGTAATTAAAGTAACGAGAAAAGAGGAGGGAAAGGAAGCAAATATTTTTGTAGGCCATATGTGTAGTGCGTATGTTAAGTGTCTTTTGTGAACGTAGCCATTGTTATGTACGAAAAATCCTCGGACATGCAGTTTGTTGCTGTCCAACAATAAAAATAGCTGAAAGAGGAGAGAATTCAATTCGCAGGGAAACTTTTTACTCTGTGTGATTACTTTCACTCGTAATATCAACGGGCTGTAATCCTTTTATTTAGGGCAAGTGCCTGACTGCTGCGTTGAGAGGGCTTGATGAACTTTGTGTATGTTTAAGCGCTGCGACTTCACGTTCAGTCTATTTACACTGCGTGACGTGGTCACAGGCAGTCCATTGACCGCTATTGCTGCTATCCCCTCCTTCCTCCATTTCCCCTGTCCAGTCTCCTTTAATCCAGGCTCCAAAAACACATATTTAGGCACTGATGAACCTTTCAGTGCAGAACGTTTTGCCATGTAGACTTGACAATGCATTAATTTATTCTGATTTTACTTAACGACGCTCTAAATTGCATCGAATTCAGAATAATGAGTGAGCTTCTAACGTGTGACATTTTAAATAACAGTTTTCTGCTACGGCCGGAGCAATATTATTTAAAATGTCTTTTGCGAGGTGATGATTTTCCCTACGGAAGGAAATGGTACAACTTTGTTACAGTCATCCTTTACGGGAGAAAATGAATTAGAAAGCATGTGAAAGGACATCGTAGTGGATTAATATAATTTATCTTGTCTGATATGACTGCTTAAAACCACTAGGAATCCCAGTATATATCTGGACTGAGACTGAAACTCGGGGCCTTCTGAATGGGAAGCAAGAGCGGTAACATAATTTTATCAAACATGACATTCTGTTAGACTTCTTTGTATCTTCTTATTTTTCAGCTTATATATATATATATATATATATATTAAGCTTTCTGGTCCACTTAGGTCCATTTTTTATTCTCAAGTAATGGAAATTTTAGATTATTCCCTTACGTATTTAAGCATTTCTGTCTACTGAATCAGAGATTAATATAATATATCAATTTGAAGTCGATCTCACACGCGGTACATAAATTTAAAATTTCATTATTTCGTTTATCTGAAAGTTTTATCGAAATTTTCGTTTCTAATCTACTTTAGAGCAATTAGAGTACTGAAACAGTAAAATTTTGGCCACACGTTTTAAAATTTGTACAGTCATTGGTCGCTGAAACGCTATGGAACTGTGGAATGGAACAGCGCTCCAAGTACAGACAAGCATATCCGCTACTGCCAGGTTTGTTCTTTCTGTAGCTACAGACACTGGGGACAGTGGGACGTTCAGAGGTTGGTGGTACCAATTGCCAAAGGGATGTTTTGGTACTGCATATTCAGAACAATATGTATCACAAAATAAAAAGGAAAAACTGTTCCTGTCAGTAGACGGCGGATTTTTTCTTTTTCCAAACATTTTAGTCCTTTAGTCTAGTCGCTCACATTAAGCTAAACAAACTTCTAGACGCCTACATTTTTTCTCTTATGTTACCCATCATTGCCGAATTTTACAACTGATTTTAATAAAACTTTGTACTATTATTTATACATGTGTACAAGAAAAATGTAAAGTTTTCGCTGTTCTTAGGGAAACTTCTTAAGCTTTATTGAACTAATCATTAGACAAACGCGAGTGTTCTAAGAAAGGACCCCCTACTATTCCATATCTTACTGGGGATGATGCGTACCCAATCTAGAAGCGACACTGAATGCAAAAATTGTTGCTTCCGCCGAGAGTAGAGTCGAGGTCTTCCAGTCCATAGCAAATTATTTAGTTTATTGTCTGAACTTCGAGTTCTGACTGAAATGTAGTGTTTTGGTCTATAATCCTTTAGACCTTAACGAGCTGAGTGAGAGAGTTGAGTAAACAAACATGTCGTATGAGATACATAGAAGAAGACAGCAGTCTGCAGAAGAGCCCTCAGTTGCCATATTCCCATTGTTATGAATTTAGACATCCAGCGCCTGTAATCAGTCTTACTGGCTGTGTGCAGCAAATGTAAGATCAGTGTTGAGGAAGGGGCAGCCTGTCCTACTGACCCTAACGTGTCCCGCAGTTTCATTACAGTACAGCGTTAGCTGCAGTGTTTCTCAGCTTGCTCGTATAATGTAATTTATGGCCACATGCCGACGCGTGTCACGCTGTTTATGGGAAGGAGACTGTATACAGTAGGAATTAATTCACCCTTCCCAAGCTGTGTTTTTATTTATTAGTGTCTTCTCTTGTATGTTATGCAGAAGCAATAGCGCGAAATGTTTAGAGACAAAATCCGCAATATATGACTAGGCTTCAATTTACTTCATTTTCTTATCTCTTTTTGACCGAATTATCGTTCTGTCATAGTCGGTTACTCACACATTTAAATACGGGCATCGAAAAAGAAGACAAGCAAAAATGTTGTCGAATTTTAGATTAAAATTTTAACGTGGCTTCTTGGGATTCGGGATAGCTCAGTTAGTATAGTGAGTAGTCTACAGGATGGAGAGCCGAGGAATCGTGGTTCGATTGCCAGCAGCAGCATGAAAATTGTCTCTTACTGAGAGCGTCCAGGCTCTGGTCCCGCCGAGTATCCAATGCAAAGGGTACGTGCAGATACTTGGATTTTTCTTCAGGGGTTAGGCTGCCGGTGCGTGAAGCCAAGGACTGGCCTTCTTCTCTTACCTAGATTAGAATGAGCGTATCTATACTACTGCTTTCCCATACACATAAAAATGCGCGCAAGGAAAACTTTATCACTTACACTTTACGTCATTAAATTAGTATGGACTTAAAATAGTATCTTTTTTAATTCTATATTTCTGCTTAACATTGCTGAGATGCCAGGAAATTCTCAGCTGCCATTTTCGAGAGACGATTTGACCTCAGAATTTGTTTGTACCCGAAATCACGTCTGTTGGTCAAAGATGAAATTGTGCGAAGCGCGACAAATTTTGAATTAATACTAAGCTTTTTGGTTGTAATTTTAACGTATGATAGACAGTCACTAGACAGATATCACTTACTGTTTCGTAGTACCTTTCCCCGCCCACTCAGCTACTTGCACCTAACACACCTCACTGAATGATGGCCTTCAGTCCTATATTTCACGTATCACTAGCACAAACAGTTCAACAGCAAATTACATTATTGTCAATATTCAGTTTCATGCCAGATTATAAAGTCATGGTGACAGTATGAAGGAGCTAACTGGCCATGACTGTTATCTACTTGTTTTAACGTGCGACAAAATTAAAGATGTAAGAGACGTTCGAATTATTGCAGTTCAATGGCTGTGACTGTAGTACTGCCACGTGTACAGTCCGAATGTAGTTTTAGAAACACACCTGAAAACTCTACACTCCACAAAATAAGTTCTGTATTCTATTCAGAGCTGAATCATAGGATTTGGAGAATAAGTTGTCGTCTTCTTCATCATCATTATCATTATCATCATCGGTGGCGAGTTAGGCCTTAATACGGCTGTTTCGGTCTTGTCCAAGATTCTCTTCAAAGGTCTTGCAAGTCGTCTCCATCTATTTACTGGAAAATCAGTATGTATCTTATTCGGCATACATTAGTGAAACTTCCGCAGTGACTCGTTACAACCCCATTTCGCCAAGCAACATCTTAACCCATGGTTCGCGCCAATTTATAGAGGAAAAGTCGGTAGTTTTCCAGGGTTTATTCTATAAGTGGAGCCCTTGGTCGTTGCTTAGGACAGGAGACTGTTTATGCTCACAGAGCTCAAATATAATCGGTAATGTTTCGTTTGTGCAGTCCCCTTGTCAGAATTAATCCTACTGGATTGATGAAATTCAGTGGCATAGATATGGTCCTGCGGCTCGGGGCCCGATGGGTCAGGGTTCCCACAAACTTTCTAAATTCAAATGTGTTTTGTGAGGTTTTCAGGCCGTACTGTGTTCGGAGAGAAGGCAGTATTGTGAGATATGGGGGTAACATGGCTGGTACATATAGGGGCCCCCAGTTTTTGATGTGACATTGCAATAAGCCACTTTTCAATCTGCACATTTTATTGCCGCAGTACAAGGCTGGACCAAGCATTACACTACACACCCATACGATTACAAATCACTTTAACTCCAGCTACACACCAAAACTCTTGTTTTCCTCTGCCGCCGCTCCGTACCGCAGGAACAGTAATTGATTTTTGCTACACTACCAGGGGCACAAAACCCCTGGTCATTCATTTCAAGTTTCTGTCCTGTGCACGTAAATTTAGCATCGTACAAACTCGTCCTTTCTCATCAGTGTAGACAGTTATTATGGTATCACGTTCCCAGTATATAACTCTTATATCTGTCTGACGTTCATTTCAGCGTTAGATGCCTGAAATGAAATAGGAATTTTAAAATTTTCAGTAATTTCTGAGAATACCTTAAAATGCATCGAGGAGAATATCAAATTACAATATGATGAAGTAATTATTCAGTCAAACACAACATATACATATATAAAATCATTAATTCATAGTTGGCAACATGTTTCGTTTCTAGTGAACCATCTTCAGGCCAATTATTACTATACGGACATGGTGCTTTCAGTGCGTGCGCACATTATGGGGTCCTACATTGCTTCCAAACAATTTGGTTTGAAAAATCAACTTAAAAAATTCAAGATAAAAATCTATTGGCCGACGTAACTTTTGAAATGTATGTAAAAACTCCTATCAGTACATTAGTAAATCCATATTAAAATTTTATGCTAGTTTATGCATATTGCGAGTTAAACTAAAGCCCTTGTCAAATGGGCGCATAACAGTGGTTGCGTGTATAAGTGCTTGGTTGAAGCCAAAAAATATCAAATTACAAACACCGGACATATTTGCTTAGCGATATTGTATCCCTGTTTGATCGGGATGTTTAGATGTAGGAGACACAAATTTACTCTGTACTGCTGTTTAGGTGCACAACTACTAAATTACACACAGGCGAGGGGCAGTATCGATATTCCTGTGCGCTGTAGTCCTGTTGGATAGCCTGCAACCGACAACAGGACCTAAGACGACGTGGAAACTTTAGTAATAAGTAGCTCTGGATTTAGAAGGAACTTTTGGAACTTTAGTCTAAATGGCGTACACAGATCAATCACATGTCCCTCCGTCTGCTGCTGTTGCGTATTGAGTTATTAAGTTGAAGATGTTTGGTAACAAGATGTTTGGTAACAAGATGTTTGGTAACAAGATGTTTGGTAACAAGATGTTTG
>Ga0131853_10028109_pt1 | contig 10078 bp, 2 predicted proteins | sample TergutLab28metaG_FD_92764 | JGI IMG/M metagenome (GOLD analysis project Ga0131853, IMG submission 92764) | Labiotermes labralis P1 segment gut microbial communities from Petit-Saut dam, French Guiana - Lab288 P1 (version 2) (version 2) | ecosystem: Host-associated > Arthropoda: Insects >... | reverse complement strand
GTTGCAAATCTACAACTGGTTAATTAAGCAACATGTTTCGGCCTTGTTCGGCTATCATCAGGCTTACAAAAAAGATGGTGTTAATTAATTGCAACTGTTATTTGTATGTTGTGTAAAGACGGTTCAATTTAATAAATTTTTCTGAATTCTTGGTCTGATTTAATTTGTGTTCAGAAATTCCGTTCCAAAACAATGTCAGTTCTGTAAAAGTCCTATCCAAAATTAGCTGATTGTAAGGGCTCAGTTTAAACATCGCAAACAATACGAAGACTATTGTTAGAGTTCACCACATCCAAACGCCTAAGTTCGAGTTGCGTTAGGAATTAATTTTGACTGAAAAGTGTAAAGTACTTTGACCGAGTATGTTGGTTGAATCGGTGCTGCTCCTCAATTCTATTGGAGGGATACCCCTTTCGAATATCGGATTGAACCTTTACTATTCTATCTTCATGAGGATTAACATTCCTTCCAGGCAAATTACGTAACAATACCTCAAAGAGGCAAAACAACGCAGCGTACCTTCAATTCAGCGTTGTATATGAAACCTGCTATACGAAGGTAAAGCAGTCCCTTTACAGGCCTGGAGTGGTCCAGAGGGTTCTAGGAAGTTAAGGTTCCCAGATTTCATGACAACGGCATAGGATGGTGGTAAGGTTGTCAGCCTTACGCACCGGTCGTCTTTACTCCAAGGAAATGCTCCTGATACTCATTTCTGTTAGAGGCTCAGTCGACCCCAGGACCATAGTGAGATCGGAAGGATTTTATGTAAATGAAATATTCCAGTGACACCAGTTGGATCGAACCAGCGAGCCATACGAAGGTACATAGTATGAATTACTGAAAAGTTTGTTAAACTATGGATAATGAAAGAAAGCAATATATGAAAAAGAAATTCCTCTTTCTGAAGCACCGATTTTCTACTACAATGTTAGTTACACTGCACTAAATGAATGAAATTTATAACATTTCTGCCACGTTCAATTACTGTGTAATAACACAATCAGCCGTGGCGTTTACAGGTAAATGAATTTAATTAATTTGTTTCTAAAAGTACGATCCATATTTAATTACCTACTGCGCAGTCTTCTACATTATGCTTTAGCATTCGCAAAACCACGAAGCATAAAACTATGTTATGAGGAGTTTGACATTCTATCAACAGCATATCCTCCATAAAAGTGTTCCTGTTTCCATTGTAATGGGCGGATGATTTTGCGTTGATGCAGACGGATAAAGGGAAACCAGAAATTTCTGGATTAATAGATGGAGTTACATGAAGGGTAAAATATGTGACAGAATATGTATAATTGATGTGAAGAAACTGTCAGGGACCGTAAAAAAAATTACGGAAAATATGTGAAAGAACGAGTGTTGGAAGTCTCTTGTTTTTGAACGCAATCAAAGTGTCACACTTCCTTAGAAATCATGTTTGATAAATTGGAATAACTGTACAAACTATTATCACATTTCATTACGTGTATCAGCATAGACATATTTGTATGTATGTATATATATATATATATATATATATATATATATATATACACACACACACACACACACACACACACATAGTAATATGCTATGCATGCAACATATGTCCAGAATCACAATAATATAGACAAAGCTATGTAATTACTTTAGTTTAAGCACGTATTTGAAATGATAAAATAATGTTGTTATCATTAATTTTTTAAGTGGAAGTAATATTAACGCTAAATATTAAAAACAGTAATTTTACAAATTGTTGGTTATTGTATTGAATACATTTTCTGCATTACAATAAAAATGTATATAATTATTTTGGACTATTCGTATGAACCTTACAACAATAATATAGCATTTATTTTAGAACAGAGTGTTATGAGGAAAACTTAGTAATTACAACAGAGGAAGCAGAGGGAGAATGGAATCTTACAGTAAAGAGACCCGTTATTTGATAAATTCAGGACACATTACTATAAAGAAGAAAACAAGAAGAATAAAAAAAAAAATAAATATCTACGGATAAAAGGAGAAACATGCAGAAAACTGTAGTTGCAATATTAAAATGATACAAAATATGTAATCCGTCTGTCACAACTATCTTTTTATTTTATTGTTTAAGATGCTGGCAACTAGTTTCAGCCTGACTAGGCCATCATCAGACCAGTATTTTTATTTTATTGTTTAAGATGCTGGCAACTAGTTTCAGCCTGACTAGGCCATCATCAGACCAGTATTTTTAAAAATTTTCATAGTGCTGGTGCATAAAATATAACTCGTCAATATCATGGAATCCCATTGACAGTCATTATTGTTCTGTATATTTGATACCAACTATAGTTCTGTTATCTATAGTAAGTTTTAAATTCTACGTTATGAGTACTATAGGCAGCACTTTTAATTTTTCATAAATATTGGCCTGATGATAGCCTAGTTAGGTCGCAACTAGTAGCCAAACTTTTTTTTGACGTTTTGCTGACCGTGCATCTCAGTATATTTATCTCAGTATTTAACCAACTTGATGCACCAAATTTGTTTCATAATAAGTTTTACTTCATGCCTCTACATGTTTCGAGCATATGTGCTCATCATCAGGAGGTCAAAATTGCATTATACAGCCTCTGGTATCATCACACTTATATGTGTGATGATACCAGAGGTTGTGTAATGCAATTTTGACCTCCTGATGATGAGCACATGTGCTCGAAACATATAAAGGCATGAAATAAAACTTATTGTGAAAAAAATTTTGTGCATCAAATTGGTTAAATACTGAGATAAATATAGTAGCCAACATTTGAAACAATAAAATAAAAAATGTTGTGACAGAAAGAGTACATGTTTTATTTCATTTTAATATTGTGCTTTGAACACAACTGGATGTCCTCTACTAAGAAACTGTTGTAGGATAACAACGACGACGAAGACCACCTGGAAAAACTGGGCGTCATATGTGAGGTGACATTTCAGTCTACCGTAAGAAATAATACGTAATTTTGTAATGGGGATTAAAATAGTTCGAGACAGATTCGTTTGACGGGTGTGGTGAACACTGTCACGAATCTTCGGGTTTCCTGACAGGCAGGTAATTCTCTGGCAGACTGAGTGACTCTGATATATGGAATTAGTCATAAATTGCACTGCAACTGCTACCTGACCTGCAATTGACAAGTGAATTTTGAATGGCAACATTACCAGGCTAAATATAACACGGCCATGCAAGGTGCGAAGTGAGAATAAATTTATAGAGTCGGAACGCTCATGCAGTCTGCCGACTCGAGCGCATTCTGATGAGATAATTTCCCAGTGTTTAATTGCACAGCTACGGAACTTCGTTACTGTTTTATTTCCGCAGCAGTTACTGGCCATTCTGGATGAGTGAAATTGTTAGCAGGAAAACAAAGCTTCATTAAAGCACAGTACAAATACTTCAATCAAAAGTATGGGCGCCATTAACGTGAAATCTATAAGTAGGTCCCTTAGCCGCAATTATATCTCCGTGCCGTCAGCCTGCTAATTGAGGTAATGCAGCGAGTGACTGACGCTCCTACAACGTTCTCTGAAACTTGCTGTACATATCACACAAACATAGAACAAAGTGCATGTGTGAAATTACTTACAGGCAAATTAAATGGGATGAAGCAGAAAGGTTTAAGGTAAAGTTAAAGGTAAAGTGAACCAGTTAGAGGCCCGGTGTGGCCCAGAGGGTGGGTAGAGGTATAGCTCTACTCTTCCATGACCACGGCACTAGGAGGGGGTGAGTGGTCAGCAGCACGCCCCGGCCGCATTTTACCTCCAGGAAAGACCCGGTACCCATTTTACAGGAGGCCGGGTGTGCCCCAGGGCCGGTCTGGAAGGGCGGAAAATCTCGTCGTCACCGGGATTCGATCCCGGACCGTCCAGAGAAAGATTTAAGAAATAGTTGAAATGAAAGAACACATGAGAGAGAAATAACCAGAAAAAGAAATTAAGATAATTTTCCAAGGCGAAAATTAGGTTTTCGTCTTCAGAATTAGCATTTTATTTTAAAGTTCTTTAGTTCGAATCCCGACGATACGAATAAAAACTTTTGTTGTTTAGAATATCTTATGTTTAATTTTCAATATACAAGTGATGAAATATGATAACAATTATTAATTGTTGATTTTTAGAGGACGTAGAATAAAGTAAATTTGAAGAAACGCTCTCACCGACTTCAGTGTAAGCATCACATGAACTACGTACTATGTACTTATTTCTATAGGCGATATGAGAACTGAATCTCATGCGTAAATCATAAGTCTTAGTAATCAACGGTTTACCCAAGGGCAGTGTGCTTCCTAATAATTTTACAATCACGCAGGTAGTTAATTGGATTTTTGAAGAGATTCTTGATCCACCGTTTCATATTCAAAAGTCAACGCGATTTTCTTACACCTTCCAGTAAAGTTTGGAAGTGATTTCGCCATAACTGTGTGAACAAGAGATAATGTTTGATCCCTACAGGAAGCATGATGTTTTCTTTCCTCCAAAGCATCCAGATCCGTTCTAAGCAGCAACCTGCTACCTATTCTACAAGCATCTTTTGTTTTCCCCAGGGGTAATCCGGCTTGGGCGTGAAGCTACTATTGATCACCTTCCAGTGCCGAAGTTTAAGATTGAGTGACGATATAACACGTGTCCTACCCATGACTTTAGTGAGTACGAGACGAAAATTTAAACTTTATTTTGCTTCTTCTTCAGACGCCAAACTACTGACCTGACCACCGAATATGGTTTTATTGAATACTGTGAGTTATTCTGAATACAAACGATTTAGTGCACCTGATGGAAATGTAATTCTTATTCTTCTAAACAGTTGAAAAGTGTGGTAAATTATAAGTACTATTTGTTTGTCACCGAAAAACTTTTGTATTTTCCTATATAATAACATAGGCCTGTTGTTTTCTATCGTCTCCGGAACGCAAATGAAGGTTTCTTCAAGTGAGACAGGGAAGAAACTCCTCTATTGGTACAGTACAAGGTACTGCTGTGTTAGCAGTTTAACTCTCAAGTAAGCGTGAAACGTGAGGAGTGCTTCGTCTTCCAGTTGTTTTGACTGTCTACGTGTCTTACAACTCGCCTTCCTCACTTCAGTTTATTCCCAACCTATCACTTCAGTTTCAATCTGGACGGTTTCCCTTCACATATACATAATCCTAGCAATTACTAGTACCGTGTAAAAACACTTAAATGTATTCTTTCAAAGCTGAGCAGAATGCTCTTTCCAAGAGATAGTGTAAACCTATAAAACTACACAGCGTCAAAATGGCAAACTTAAATCCATTATAAATCATGTAAAGTCATTTTCTAAACACCCATTCAGTGTTTATCGAGAACCATATTTCTGAACGACTTTTCGGAATAGCTGTTTTTACGTTTGCTTGTTTATTTGTGGAGAGAATATCAATCTGGAAGAATGTCTGATCCCTGTCTGAAAACTCACTATCTGTCTGCTGCCAGCATGATGTAGCCCACTTCGCTTGCGCGTCTTTGTTTTTGTCTCCATTTAGAGACAAGCCAGGATTACGAACTTAAAGCGCAGCCGACATTCACACTAAATTCCCAATACTAATCACTGCTTCCTCAATATAAATTCGATAGAAAACTTTGGCACCCTCCAGTATTGTTTCGGTGTTACACTAACACATGTCATCCTGAAATGCTTATGAAAATACATTTTGTTTTGTGAAGACAAGTTTCTCACAACAACTTGGATAAAAATGTCATTATGTAAGATATAAGACCATGTATATAAGCAGTATTTTGTTTGCTATTATTGAAAGGTAATTACTATTGTCAGTGACATTCCTTGCTTCAGGGTAATACTAACGTTCCCCAAGTCTGGGAAGTAAATCAAGCAGCCCAACCCATTAAAATAAAAGAGATGTCCCATTTTTCTTACCATACGTGACAGTAAAATATACAGCTCTTTTCTTTGGGTATAAACAGTCTAGCTACTAAGTGAACGGAACCATTAACAGTAGACGTGAAGAAATGCAGGAAAATAAGTAAGAGTTACCTCGGATCTGTTTGTTATAGGATCTCGACAATACAAGACGAAATAACAGATTTTCATTATAAAATATTCTTGTGTGAATCTTAAAATAAAATTCCGATCACTAGTACTGTTACAACTCTAACTGACGTTCATTTGAGAAATAGGTACAACTTCATAGGGTGGCTTATATTTTCAGCGTATGTCTTTCCATAGCAAGCCTGATATTTGCGGATTGGCAAATGGGTGAAGTGAGTCATAATTATCATGCCAATATATTTACAGTCCACGTGTTCTTTTCTTGTTAGAATGATACGTGCCACCACTTAATGAGTAACAGAACTTAGTTTTGGGGGGTCAATCCTGATCGTCATGACCTTCCTTGCCCCACCGCTCCTGTTTCTCTCTCTTACTCTCTTGCATGTGGTATCTGGTCACGTGGTACCAATATTCCATTTTAATATTATTGCACAAAGACTAGATTTGTTTTGGAGACTGTGGTGGTCGAGAAGAGAAATGGAGGCAGTCAATCACAACTATATTCTGCAGTGGTTCAATGTAGCATGAAATTTAATACGAAATGGGCTGTCATCGTCGGATCGACTATTCATATTTAAATATCATTCATCATGACGTGCACATGCCATCACGTGCGACATCGCTTCTACAGTTGAGGCAGTGCAGTGACATAAAATTGATGCGCTTTGTAAAATACCAAATTCTCAAACTGTAGTGTTGGTATAAGATAAGATCTCTTACAATCTGTAAGTTAGATCTGACTGGTGAATCGGAATATGCGGGAGGAATAGTTCGTAGTCTCTTCTAAGATATTATCGAGGAATGTAATTAGAAGCTCAGGAGTTCCACAAAATCTCGCACGTAATCTAGCCGGACACATGCGGGGATCGAAAATGACAAATCGCATATCTTTAAAAGTAATTTATAATTAGACAAAAAACAAGGAACATAAATGCGCCCAAACTTTTAAACAGCTGGTTTTGATATGGAGACGCTGCGAACGAATTATACGGTGATGAAGTCGTGGAGTTCATATTGACTGAGGTCACACCGCTGTACTGTGTTATTGAAACAAGGGCGACGCTTGTCTGCCGTCCACAATATGTTGTGGAAAGTACTTGGATGGATTCATACATTTTTCATGCTGCATCCTGACTGCGATATATTTTCCAAAGCTTTTAACAGCTCTGACAGAATGTCAAGTCTATTTCTCTCTTAAAATAAAGAATCCAGAACAACACCGAATGCATAACAACAGTCCGTTAGAGTGAAACAACAAAACAGTTTCAACTGAATTTCCAGTGAAAATTCTAACACCTTGGCTAAAGGCTGTGTTACCAAACGTCCAAACTTTTTCGATGTGTAAGCCACAATATATCCGCTCTAGGAAATATGAAGGCACATTCTACCCCTTAAGTCGGTATAGTGATTGACTACGGGCTGGACGGTCCGGGATCGAATCCCGGTGGAGAAGAGTTTTACCGTCCGTCCAGACTGGCCCTGGGGCCCACCCAGCCTCCTGTAAAATGGGTACCGGGTCTTTCCCGGGGGTAAAGTACGGACGGGCCGTGGTGCTGACCACTCACCCACTTCTAGTGCTGCGGTCATGGAAGAGTAGAGCTATACCTCTATCCACCCTCTGGGCCACACTGGGCCTACAACGGGATCGCTTTAAATTTTACATTTATCCCACGTAATAAATACCTCTGTCCCTACAAAAGATTTTACACCTGTAATTTGGCGGAAGGGTACCAACAATTTAGAGAAACCTAATACGTTCCTCTTCAGAGTAAACGTAGACAGCTGCAGGTGTCTTTGTGAAGTCGACATCCGTTTACAAAGAACTTGGTGTTACACACTGTAAGTTCATAATCTCAATTCTTGCCAGTAGGAGGACCTTCCTTATTTGTTATCTATTACTTGTCGGTATTACAAATTCACGAATTATTGGTTTATCCCCAATTTCATAAACAAATGAGAACCTATGTACACGATTCCGCGAGAGTGGAGAGTCCAAACTGTAATAGACAATTCCTTTGGTAATTTAACGGCGCTATTTAAATAACGGAATCTGTAACCTTATAACGTCAAAAGAGAAGGTACGGGATATTAAAGTGCCATTTGTTAAGATTTTGCAAGAAAGGTCTTTCATTTATTGTTAGATACTACCATGGATTCCATGGGTATAAATTTAAGAAAATTATGAAAACTGTAGTCAGCTTGATACGAAATTTGACAGAGATTCGCAGTAAGTACTGATTGGTACCGTAGGGTTACTTGCTTGGCGACTACTGGAGTATTTTTACAAATAAATTTCAGATGTCAAGTAAAGAAGAATTTCTGTGATTATTTCATCATTCTGTAAAGAAATTGGGGGAGATTAAACACTTTATTATTAAACTAATGCACAATATAGAATATGTAGATGCAATTAAAATTATAAAATATTTAAAAGTGCTCCAACATGTTTCGGATCACAGAGGATCCATCATCAGGGAGCCTTGTACAGTGCTTGGCTAAAAATTAAAAGAATGATTCTATCGTGTCCGTTCACATGGACAAGGTCGGTGTTATGGCAGCATATTGTGACCCGTTGTGCGTGTGTGTAGTTCACTGTATATGAAGGCACTCATATACAGTGCCTTCATATACAGTGAACTACACACACACACACGCACGCACAACGCTGCCATAATACCGACCTTGTCCATGTGAACGGACACGATAGAATCATTCTTTTAATTTTTAGCCAAGCACTGTACAAGGCTCCCTGATGATGGATTCTCTGTGATCCGAAACATGTTGGAGCACTTTTAAATATTTTATAATTTTAATTGTATCTACATATTCTATATAGAGCATTAGTTGGATAATAAAGTGTTTATCATTGATGCACGGTGCAAACATAAAAATTACGGTAGTGTTGAGATACGGCTTCTTGCAATTTTAACTCGATACTAGATAAACATGCCTGTTTATCTCCACCCCCCCCCCATCCTTCTTCCCATTTGGCAATAGGGCCACAGTTTCCTTTTCGTTAGAAGCTTGATGGGTCCCAAAGCCCGTTCGGGATTTGGAGACGACAGCAGTGCTCGGCACCTGCAGGAAATCCAACCCAGTTTCTATTCTCACCCAACCCGCAATCAAGTCACTATAGCGTCCGAGCAATCCTGGCTCAGTATTTTCCGTTCAAAGGAAACAACAGTTGAGAACTGCATTTATTGATGTAACTTAGTCCAATCATCACAGCTTTTATTTCTCACAACCATGATCTTGATTATGACGATGATGATGATGATGATGAATTTGATCGGATTTTAAGCCGTATCGACTGGTAGATGCGTAGTTTCCCATGTTTAGAAAGACCGTATTTCCTTCATAATCAGGACTCGAATAAAAGTTACACAGAAGGCTTAACAAAGCAAACACACACACAAATACACACACACACACACACACACATATACATATATAGGCAAAGGAATATGCAGGAGATGTGTTTTGAAAATAAGAAACACTTGCAAAAGTTACACAGAAGGCTTAACAAAGCAAATACACACACACACACATATACATATACATATATAGGCAAAGGAATGTGCAGGAGAAATGTTTTGAAAATAAGAAACACTTGCAAAATTACACAGAAGGCTTAACAAAGCAAACACACACACACACACACACACACACACAAAAACACACAAACATATACATATATATAGGGAAAGGAATGTGCAGGAGGAATGTTTTGAAAATAATAAACATTTGCAAAAGTTACACAGAAGCCTTAACAAAGCAAAGACACAAATACAAACAGACACACACACACACATACGTATATATAGGCAAAGGAATGTGCAGGAGAAATGTTTTGAAAATAAGAAACATTTGCAAAAGTTACACAGAAGGCTTAACAAAGCACACACACACAAACATATACATATACAGGGTGTTTCACGACTTTAGGGCATAACTGCAGGAGGTGATTTCCTAGGTCTTTGTGATCAAAAAAGTTCATATAAACATGTGTCCGATTTTGAACGGTTACGGAGTTATGAC
>Ga0131853_10028107_pt1 | contig 10078 bp, 8 predicted proteins | sample TergutLab28metaG_FD_92764 | JGI IMG/M metagenome (GOLD analysis project Ga0131853, IMG submission 92764) | Labiotermes labralis P1 segment gut microbial communities from Petit-Saut dam, French Guiana - Lab288 P1 (version 2) (version 2) | ecosystem: Host-associated > Arthropoda: Insects >... | reverse complement strand
GGTGGTGTTTGTGTCCCACATAATATTTTTTAAAAAAAAAATACCCAACCAATAATTTTTGTGTGTTTTTTGGGGGGGGGGGGGGGGGGGTTGGTAATTTTCCATGGTGTTTCTATATCTTAATTTGATTATGCGACGATTTTTGCGGAACCCATAACGACGTCCTGCGATATCCTGCGTCGGAAAAAACTGCATTCTTTCCAGCCGCTTCTGGTCTGTGTTAGCCAGCTCAAAGCGCTTGCCGCTAGCAGAGGTTTTGGGACTTAATACTTCCGTGAAGAGAATTGGGGGTGGTGGCGGAATATGTAACAGCGGAGGAAGACGTGGGTGACGTCGATCCATACCAATTCTTTCTGTGATTTTCAGCAGTATAGTTAACCGGAGAGTGGTTTCTTTTCACAAGGAAAACGACAGAGGCGCAGACGATTGTGCAATAGAACTTTGTCCTCTGGTCTGATCAAATGCGGGCGTACTTTTAGCGCACTTCCCTGTCTGAAGTGGAATATTGCAGTCTTTTAAGATCACCACGGTATCGGCGGGCCTTCGTATTTCAAATTTTGAACAAATTCACGGAATTTTACAAAACTTTTTTTTTTTAACATTTTGCAGTCACAAGACCCCCAACTCAGACCGAGGGATTGTGTTCCATCTCATGCGCAGGGACCAGAGATTTATCTCTTCTCCAAGCTCCCAGGTGGGTTCTAGGTCCCACACACACTCGTGCTAAATGGTTATTGAGGTATTCCGCGCTCAGGGCAATCAGTCTGGACCTGAAGCCCACCACAAACCCCCATCTAATGCCAAGTTTAAGATTGGGTGATGCTTATAAGTCTGCTGTCCTGGATTTAGCTTGCATCCGACAAAATTTGGATCTTATTTCAGGGTGGGCATGAAGGTTATTGGTGGATAGAATTTATTAGAATTATTGAGGGGTTTATGGAGGGAGAGGGTGGGTCAGTTCAATATTAAATAAAGGAAGTACTTTATTAATCTGTAGGGGCTGATATTTATAAGCCATGAACGGAGGTCCTTATGAAGAAAGAACCCACCAAGCGGATAAAGTGGGCATCTGTCAGAACCACAAAATGAGCCGCACGTCCAAAATGAGCCGCACGTCCAAAATGAGCTGCGCATCCAAAATGAACCGCACATCCAAAATGAGCCGCATATGTCTCTCTTTCACGATCTTCCTCAAAACTGAAAAAAAGAGAGGTTCATGCCCGTACAATAAGAACGAAGAGGATGCACTCCTTACTTTCAATTTATTTCATTTATTAACCTCTACATGTTTCGAGCAGGCTTACCGTTCATCATGTGAAGGTATTACTCTGTGCATACAGCAATTGGTATATGTCATGTGTTTGTGTTGACTGGCTGTTGGCAGGATCGAGATGTAGAGGTTAACTATTGAAATAAATAGAAGTAAGTAGCGCATCCTGTTTGTTCTTATTGCACGGATATATCACGATGGAGGGTCAACAAGACATTAAAGAGGTTTATGCACTATATGTGACGTTGCATCTCTGCAGAAATGCGCTGGAATCATTTGAACAATTTCAGTTAGATTTGTTTCAGCAGTAGCTTTAATGAGTGGTGACGTCAGTGTAATAAATTTTATGATCACTTGTATCCAGTCAACACTTTGTGTAAGGAAAGATTTATATGGTCTTTGAACCCCATGCTGCTGGCGCAGCAGAGTCATTAATTACAGAACATTACAAACAGCTTGGAATAATTTTCTCTTCTGAAACGGCTTTAATTTTGTAGAAAATTCGACATTAAACACCAGCAACAAGAACCTAGACTTCGCCTGGCAATCAGGTGTCGATGTGACCATTACTATTGTCAGCACAACTAGGTCCCCATAATAATAATAATAATAATAATAATAGGGGCGACTGGGACTATTTCAAAGTCATTCAGAAAATATGCGAGCAACATACCAGGAAAACATGAAGTCAAGAAACTACAGAAAAAAGCCATACTGGGCACTGCACACATACTTCAGAAAGAACTAATATAAAAATACAATAGATTCAACACTGAAACTAACGATATAAGCACCATGAATAGTAACAACAGAATACAAACTGTCCCTAGGGACATAGTTTGTCCCAGGAATATAAGTACAAATATCCTGCATAAAGGAGATTATTATTATTATTATTATTATTATTATTATACGATATGTATGTCTCCTGTCACAGGCATTTCTTCCTGGTACTTCTCTTGAACCAGCGACGATCCCCACCGCTCAGGCTTCAAGCTTCACATTGCAGTACTTTCCGTATTATGTGTGATGTTCCAAGTGTAGCTGTCTTTTGTAGTGAATCTATCGAGTGCTTTCCTGGTACAGTTTCCAAATTTTTCTTTAAGCTTCTCCTTACTATTCCAGTGACTCCAATTATTACTGGCACAATCGTACATTTCAGGTTCCACATTCGTTGTATTATTATTATTATTATTATTATAACTTAAGGTCGTCGCTGTCAATCTTGTCCTATGTGGTGGTGTGGCAGCATGCTGCCACACCACCACATATCATATAACGAAGTAGTTTTTACAGAATTTTAACCTAAATATAACTTTAGCTAGGCTCGAGTGAAGGATCCCTGATGATGGCCGTAGACCGAAACATGTAGCAACAAGTCAAAGTGATTTTTAATGTAAATTTTAAAACTTTATCAAGTTTAATAAAGAGTGCATTTGTTGGTGTGTGAACTTTATAGGTACCAAAATGTACGGTACAACGGTGAAAAAAAAAATAAAATGTGTGTTTTGGTTTCCTCTACAAGTTTCGTCTGCAACATTTCTCATAATCAAAATAATTAAGCGATATATATATATATATCGCTTAATTATATATATATATATATATATATACTGTATGTACATAGTTCTTCACGTAAAGTACCCGCTATTCCTGTCAGATCTCAGTAAAAGTTGAATTTTGTCGATAGATTTTCCAAAAACAACTAAACAAAATTTCATGAACATCCGTCCAATGAGAGGCGAGTCAGACAGATATGAGGAACTAAAACTCCCCTTTCCCTATTTTGCTGTAGCGCCTAAAAACTTCTTGAAGGAACTAGACAAAGACGGCGGTGTGTAACTAAAATTTGGCTCAAAGAAATAAGATGTGGAAATGGCAAATGTATTTAACTGGCTCATGATACGGACCAGACCTGAGTTTCGTGAACGGTTCAGCGAATTCGTGGAGTTCAAAGAGGCAGACAACTTCGTCGAGTTACGTGGACGGACGGAATCCGAATTCTGGCCTCTGCAGGCAAGATGTTTTATGCGAGGCGTCGAAGACTGGGCTGAAGGAGGTATCATGCCGGTGAAGTATCCAGTAGTGCGATGACCTTTGATCTCACGAGAGACGTGTAGCGATGCAACATTGACCCTTGTACTGCAAAGACCCTACTTTGCATAAGCTGTGACCCAGGCTTAGTACAAACAACTCTCCACTTCAGGGCGTGGCGCTGGTGGAACAAATCGCATTCCACAGAGGCTTCTGTAGCTCTTTTGTTTGTGCGGATTAATAGATAGCCCATTGGGTCTCGGTTTCCAAATCATATAAACACGTTTTTTTTCCCCTGAGATTTGACACAATTTATTTTGGTATTAACCTTTCCAAAGAATGTTTTACTTGCCTCTTCACCTTGCCTACAGGTTGCTGATAAGTTCTTAGCCCGACCAGGAAGGAAACAAGCTAATGTTTCTGTCAGAATGGCGTGAATTTACTTCGGCGCCTTGCCTTGCAGGAAAAACAACTTGATGAGAGCTCGCGTCTCGATGTTGTTGAAATCGCGCTCGTCCCTGACATGCTTCCGAGTTTGTAAACTTCCTGGTCGGGCTAAGGACTTATCAGCACCCCGGTATAGGGCCGAAGACGGTTTTTTGCTCTCTTTCTTCGTTTTGGTTATACCGAGTCTCTTCTTCCACTCAATCAGTAAACGATTGCCAACTGTGAATTGCAGCGTCCTTGTGACGTTTCCAGATAACGTTTCTTCAAATCTATTGCTGTCTTTTTTTTTTTTGTAGACCAGTGTTTCTCAACCGCCGGGCCGCGGCGTCAATTATACCGGGCCGCGAGAGGTTCTCTCTGGAATTTGTCATTTTAGTTTTCTAAGCAATTTTCATGAATAAATGTTTTATAGTGGAAATATTCTGTGGAGAAAAGTATTTGTGAATGTGTCGAAAAACTCAGACCCAGATGCTGGCCTGAGGAAACTACAATATGCTACAAGATTTCATTAGTACAGTGATTGATAACTAATTTAAATGTGATTTTATATTTTTCAACATGCCACACCGTCTACATAAGTGTACTAATACTCTTTATGATTATGCCATAATTATTTATTAATACTTATGTTAGTTTAATGTATGAACTTTAAAAAATTGGAAAGGTATTTACGGGTAAATTTGTTGGGACCGGGCCCTCGTCATTTGAAAAAAAGAATTTACCGACCCGCGGTCTCACAATGGTTGAGAAACACTGCTGTACACTATATGTTTACCTTCCCATCTCTGATGTCAAAATTCGTTGGTTGGTAAAACCTAGTGAAGATGAGCTGGTACAGTGTCAAGTTTCTCGTGCGCTTAATTAAGCGTCGTGCCACGAATATGGAGGCAATAACTTCCACAGAAGGTGGACGTGATCTTCTAACTGACCTGCGGCTATGTGGGCCCCAGAGCCGATCTGGAAACAGTGACAGAGAGAAATTATATTGCGCATGCCTGAATTTGAAAATAAAATGGACAATGTTAGACTCCAGTTGAAATGTGATGGCACACGGCGACGCACGGTAGGGGAAGTGAAGGGAAAACTGGCGAATGGAGTGGGTAGCCAGTACTCTACGCACTACCTCGGAACATGGTGTATCCAGGATTATTACTGCCGATGCGCACGCCTCGGCTGCTAGTAGTCGACTGAACTGACGCCCCCACCGATTTAAATGGACTCCTCCGTTTCGCTGAAAGACGAAATCTTGTTTCTGCGCGTGTGCCGTCACATTTCAACTGGCCTGTACGACTCGTAGTCTAGTCTGTGTACTGACTGGACTATGTCAGCCTCTGCCAAGGCGGAGGAATATAATGGGTAAAGTAAAGGTAAAGTTCAGCCTATAACAGGCCACGAAGGCCCAGAGGTGGAGCAGAGGTATAGCTCTACTCTTTCTTTAACCTCGGCGCTAGATGGGGTGGGTGGTCAACGCCACGGCCCGGCCGCTTTACGCGTGGGAAAGACCCGGTAGCCATTGTACAGGAGACTGGGTGGGCCCCAGAGCCGGTCTGGACAGGTTTCGAAAATCACCACCGGGATTCGATCCCCGGACCGTCAGGCCCGTAGCCAGTCGCTATACCGACTGAGCTATCCAGGCCTTTCGTAGGGGTATAATATTAAAAATGTATTAAATTAAAACGTACAACCTTGCTCCGAGGCCAACCCAGTGGCTACCGTGGTTCTTTCCAGTAACTAAGGCTGCCGAGAAGTGAAGTTGGTTACTTGCCTCTACCCAGTGCCGAAGTTAAGACTGAGTGGAGTCTTACCTCTTCTCCCCCTATATGCCTTCAAGGCATGGACAAAAACAAATTTACCTTTTACCTCTACATTAAAGAAATGGGAAGATAAGATTTTTACCCCGCTTATGCCTCCAGAGAAGGCCTAGTGACAAGCTGTTGTAATTACGGTTATGAACTTTGGGTTCCATACAACTCAGGTAATATCTTGTCTAGCTTCTCGTCTGTTGCGTTCACAAGAAAGTCAGGAAGTTAGCTTATTAATTCAATAACTAAAGACGCGCTGCCCAAAACGCATCGTCCTTGGGCCCTCAGGAAGCCGATGAGCCACAAAACAAGCCGCCAGTCACGAAACCCATAAGAAAAGTCCCATGGATGACTTCAGAAATTACAATCACCACTCCGGACACACAAAGAATACAATAAAATCATATTGAAATGCTCTGAGTTTGAGGATAGAAGGAAGCTGCATTAGCGTAACAGTGCGTCAGTTTATCTGATGGCCTGTCAGTGCCTTCTGGACTTCAATACAGTTTTGTGGAACCCTTTTGTATTCTTGTACTTATTTTTCATTGTGTGCCTTAACAATTGGAAAGTTATTGAAAGCACGGAACGGGCTTCATTTTATGAAACACGTTTTAAGTTATTTTCATTGTTACACCGTGCATATTGTTGAGTTACTCAATTATTATACCAACTAATGCACATATATAAAATTTATAAAATTTAAACATTAGAACATTAAAACCGCTCCGAATTGTTTCGGTCCTAGGACCATCATCAAGGAGCCATATCGTCCTTGCTAAAGTCACACTATAAAAAGTCACATTAATTTTTATGGTGTGACTTTAGCAAGGACGATATGGCTCCCTGATGATGGTCCTAGGACCGAAACATGTCGGAGCGTTTTTAATGTTTTAATGTGTAAATTTTATATATGTGCATTAGTTGGTATAATAATTGAGTAATGTTTTAAGTTATGAAGCTGCAGCTAACTATATGTGGTTTGCCTCAAATACGGTATCTACTTTTACGAGAAGTGCGTATCGGTCACTACCCTCTCCACTGCCCTTTCCCCCCGCCCCACCCTTTCTTCCTTCTTTGTTTCTTTCAGTATTTTCCTTTTTTCTATGTACTTTCTCCTTTCATTCCATTTTGTATCTTTGGATCTTCTGTTTGTTTCTTTCCACGTGTCTGTCTCTAATGATGGTCTAAAACTCCTGTACATACTATTTATAATCTTTGTTCCTACTTCACAGAAAAGGGGACCGCGGTAGCTCAGTGGCTAAGGCGCTGTGCTACAAATCGGAAGGTCGCTGGTTCGATCCCAGCTGGTGTCAGTGGATCTTTCATTGACATAAAATCCTTCCGATCGCACCATGCCCCTGGGGTCGACTCAGCCTCTAACAGAAATGATTACGAGGAGCATTTCCTGGGGGTAAAGGCGGCGGGCGCGTAAGGCTAACAACCTACCATCATCCTGTGCCGTTGTCACGATATCTGGGAACCTTAACTTGCTGGAACCCTCAGGGTCTGTCCAGGCCTGTAAAGGGATTGCTTTACTTTTTTACTTCACAGAAAAGAAGGTGCAAGAGTTTGGCTTCTTTTCCAAAACCAGCCTCCTGCTTAATGGTCACTGGAATTCTCCTCCCCCCCCCCCGGGGGGTAAAAAGACCGTGGCTTAAAACTGACCACTCATCATTCATCTAATGCCGAGAATAAGAATGTGGGGAGCTAATATCCCCTTTTCCATACGCCTACATGGCATCTCGCTTAATTAACACAATGACAACTTTACAATTGCCTTACTTTGCAGACCGTACGGTTCAGACCTGAACCTCTCAAGCAACACTAAATAACACTGGACAAGTTGACCCTGGTGGTTATTTAAATGGAAATCAGGATGTTGTGTTTTGGGAGAGGGTGGGTGGGTTGTGGAGTGGTTAGTTTTATCAAGGCGTGGCTCCTGTTTCGTTATTGTGCTGCCTTATTATTCGAGAGACGCATCAGGTTCATCTCCTGTGACGCTATGTTCCCAGTCAATCGCTCGTTAATAAACCCATTATAAGAGGCCTTAGGCAAGGCCCGAAACACCGGACTTAGTCAAAAGCGATCCTCAGCCAGCCACCTTATGGCTCTCAATTTTATCTTACTTCATCTGAGGCCCCCACCGAGTTCTGTAATTACGTATGTCTTAGGAGTAAGACAAGTCTGTGCCTCTGCCCTAGGCGTATTGCAATTACAGATCGATAACTTTGTGCACCATCGAACATGTCAATACAGACTCACCGAATATCGGCGTCGAACAGATCAGACCCTTTGTTTCGGGATATATTTCGGTACAGAAACTGTAAGCACTGGCCTCAACATTTCTTGGTTTTACGCAGTCCTTCCTGGATGCTATCCAAACTAGACAGAGAACCCTTACTTTCACGCCCTTTCCAATTCATTATCCATTAACCACAAGTCACAACCATTCAGTAGTGTATAGCAGGCAAGCTTTTGTCTGACATGTTTTCAAACAGGGAGATGCTTTATCGCCATTGCTTTTAAACTCTGCTTTAGAGTACGCCTTTAGGAGGGTCCAGGCACAACACGATGGCTTGAATTTAAATGGTAAACATCAGCGTTTGGTTTATGCTGGTGGTGTTAATATATTGGGAGGAAGCGTACATACCATAAAGAAAAATACAGAAGCTTTAGTAGTTGCTAGTAAGGAGAGTGGACTAGAAGTAAATGCTGATAAAACTGAGTACATGGTCGTGTCTCGAGATCAGAATTCAGGACGAATTCGCAGTATGAAAATTGATAATAATTCCTTTGAAAGGGTGGAACAGTTCAAATATTTGGGAACAACTTTAACAAATCAAAATTTTATTCAGGAAGAAATTAAGAGCAGATTGAAGTCAGGAAATGCTTGCTATCTTTCGGTGCAGAATCTTTTGTTTTCCTCTTTCCTATCTAAAATTCTAAAGATTAAAATACACAGAATTATACTTTTGCATGTCATTTTGTATGGGTGTGAAACTTGGTCGCTCACATTGAGGGACGAACGTAGGCTAAGGGTGCTTGAGAATAGGGTGTTGAGGAGAGTATTTGGGCATAAAGGGGAAGAGATCACGGGGGAATGGAGAAAAATACATAATGATGAGCTTAATTATCTGTACTCCTCATCCAATATTGTTCGGGTGATCAAATTGAGAAGAATGAGATGGGCGGGGCATGTAGCTCAAATGGGGAGAGAAGAGGTGTATGCAGGGTTTTGGTGGGGAAACTTGAGGCAAAGAGACCGCTTGGAAGACCCAGGCGTAAATGGCAGGATAATGTTAAGATAGATCTTCAGGAAGTGTTGTGGAGGGGCATGGACTGGATTGATACGGGTCAGGTTAGGGACAGGTGGAGGGCACTTGTGAATGCGGTAATGAACTTTTGGGTTCCATAAAATGAGGGGAATTTCTTTACTAGCTGAGGGCCTGTTAGCTTCAGAAGGACTCTGCTCCAAGGAATGAGTGAATAAGTAAGTAAGTAGTTAAGTAAGTAAGTAAGTAAACAAGCAAGTAAGGAAGCAGGTAAGTAAGTAACTATGTAAGTAAGTAAGTAAGTGGTTAAGTAAGTAAGTAAGCAAGTAAATAAGTAAGTAAGTAAGCAAGTGAGTGAGCGAGTGAGTGAGCGAGCGAGCGAGGGAGTGAGTGAGTGAGTAAGTAGGTAAGTGGGCCTGGATAATTTAGTCGGTACAGGGACTCACTCCGGACTGCACGGTCCGGGGATCGAATCCCTTTGTGGGCTCACCCAGGCTCCTGGTGGCGGCGGCTGGGGAGTGGCGTTAATCACCCACCCGTATCTATCACCGAGGTTATAGCAAGAGTACAGCTATACCTCTACTCTTTCTCTGCTCCTTAATGGTGGGTTATAGAGTTACCTTAACCCTTATGCCAGGGGTGCCACAAAATTCTTCTCTCACGTCACTGGTATGGCTCGCGCAGTTTGGCTGTAAAATATTTTCATGTAGATCACATGCACAAGATGCTGGCCGCGAGCGACATTTGAAAGAATTTTCTAATATAGGAGAAACATAACTAACAAACTAACGTATTGTGGTTGGATGAAGAGCAATAGGAAGTGATCGAATTTGGAAAAACATCTTACTTTATTGAAGGATGGTTCGTGTCTCTGTTGCTTCCAAATTCACTGCCCCCGAAGCTTGTCCAAGCGGCCACCCCCAGCTGTATAGTCCGATCTAAAGAGAGTGTCACTAAATACATAATGTAATGTAGATATATAAAAATGCGACTTTCCATCTTACTTACTTACTCCGTGGTGCAGAGAAGCTAACTGGTTTGCAGCTAGTCAAGAAATTCCCTGCATTTCACGGAACCCGAAGGTTCATTACCGTACTCACAAGCTTCTGCCACCTGTCTCTATCCTGGGGCAGCCCAATCCAGTCCATATACCCACATCCCACCTCCTGGAGATCCATCCTAATATTATCCACCCATCTACGCCTAGGTCTCCCTAGTGGTCTCTTTCCCTCCGGTTTCCCCACCAAGACCCT
>Ga0131853_10028106_pt1 | contig 10079 bp, 2 predicted proteins | sample TergutLab28metaG_FD_92764 | JGI IMG/M metagenome (GOLD analysis project Ga0131853, IMG submission 92764) | Labiotermes labralis P1 segment gut microbial communities from Petit-Saut dam, French Guiana - Lab288 P1 (version 2) (version 2) | ecosystem: Host-associated > Arthropoda: Insects >... | reverse complement strand
GGGGAAACCGGAGGGAAAGAGACCACTGGGGAGACCTAGGCGTAGATGGGTGGATAATATTAGGATGGATCTCCAGGAGGTGGGATGTGGGTATATGGACTGGATTGGGTTGGCCAAGGATAGAGACAGGTAGCCTGTGCGTGCGGTAATGAACCTTCGGGTTCTGTGAAATGCGGGGAATTTCTTGACTAGCTGCAAACCAGTTAGCTTCACAAGAAGGACTCTGCACCATGGAGTAAGTAAGTAAATAAGCAAGTAAGTAATAACACTTGCCACAACCGAAGCAAATAAGCAGTCAAAATCACCTTGCAGTTGTTGTTGAGCGCCAAGCAATTTGTGCAGCTGATATAGTGTCATTCAAAAAACTGATAAAGTCACCGACTCATTTGAGGTATTTGCACCAGAAGTTCCCAATTGATTAGCCACGTATGTGACTGGCGTCTACACACCCCAAACAGACAAGCACACCTCAGGCTTAATTTCATCAACACTCTTATCTCATGCACAGTAGCGGATCCAATTGAGAACATGAGTAAAAAAAGCGGATCTAAAACCGCATCTTGGCATTGTGGTACAAAAAAGAGCTCCTCATCACAGCATTACACTATTTTACACCGACAGAACCTCCGTTAATGTCATGCAGGTGACTGCAAGAATTCACGATGAATTTCGCTGGTTTCTCCAAGCGCTCGAGTAAAACACGAAGGGCTTTCCCGTACACTACATCGTACCAGTCACAACTAATGCTAGAGCCTGCTTAGTCCTAAAAAGAGAGGGCGGTAAGGCGTGGCGGAAAGAGATTTCCTACAGCACAGAGCTTCTAGGTAAATCAGAAGAAGCTACCAGCCGCCTTCAATAATCGCTCAAGTCAGTAATGCCCTTAACAAGACTGAAAGAACGTAAAACCTGACACATTAATGCGAATGCACGCCTTATTCACACACATGAAGACACAGCACCTTAACCAATCAACCTTACTACCCGGCACGCGCAAATACAGCCTTATGTGTGCTAACGCAATAAAGAAAACAGCAGCAACTAACAAGTTTCGCCATCTCCTTCCATTCTGGTCGCATAAGTGAAGCTGATCACAGTAATCAGAGCAAATGTCTGTTATTGCCAAGCGAATGATGACGGCTCTTTTCCTGTAATTACACTTTATAACAAAAACGTTTTCCTTTCCACAAACCCTAAGGCTAACAACATTTACCTTTCCCTTGCGTCTTGATAAAGACCAGAAGAAACGGACTGCTAGTCCCATTCATCATTAGCCGAGCCTCGGGATGTAAGACCGTCAGTACAGTGGATGGAGCAGGGGCTCCGCTGAGTGAGTGATTTTATTTATTGCTGTGAGGTGACCACAAGACGCACGCACATTTCAGTCAGCATCATACAAACTCCAGTTTGTCCGTAAATGATCTTGTTGGCCCAAGAAACTTAATTATGCAAATATTACGACGCTGGAGCCAATCAGATGGTGGCACGTTTCAAACAAGGCTTCAACAAAAGACGCAGGTAAACAACGGTGATAGACAACGCCAATTTATACAGCCTCTTTATTCTTCCTTTAAAAAAAAAACTTCTGTCAAAATGAGTTTGTTTTTCCCCCCGTAATTTAGTTATAAATCACTGAAAGGGGCAAATAAATGGGGCACCATCCATTTATTAGTAGGCTATCGTAGGTACTGCTTATCCTTTCAAGAAGTAGCTGAAGGCGAAAAATAACAATTTGTCTTGCAGAAAACCCCAAGGATTGAAAATTCCCGTAGCGCTTTTGGGTTACTCAGTTCCAAAATATTGCAGTTTATTTTCAAAGTGGCTGAAGGGTCTAAATTTCATTGCAGAGTACCGTCTATACACAACAATTGAATATCAGTTGTAGTTTTACAAATGGTTAATCAGGCTACATGTTTCGACCGTTTTATCCGGCCATCATCAGGCCTACAGAATAATATTGTCAATCAAGTTACATTCGTCAACTCTACCAATGGGATCCCACTGTTTACACGGGATCTTTGAGTGCATTTAAAAGCTTAAGTTAGCGGTTAAAATACTATTGGATATAAAAACAGATATAAAACAATACATTTTTTTAACTTTCCTTGTAGGAGTGGATGTAAGTAGCTGTGGTGTCACTTAGTTGCGTAGAATTCATAGAGCGTACGTAGGGCGATCATTCACACTAGATTAAAATGGATCTTGGTTAGTTTCTTAACATTTTATGGTTCAAGATTACTGCACGCCTATTTTATATGCTATGTTATGTTCATGCATGTGGGCTTTGTACCCTCCTATTGCTGCACTTATTCTTGGATTTGCGTGAAGTTGAGATTTTTTTTTTTGTATACAGTTTTTTGTATTTCAGTTCGCGTGTACATGTAGCCTAATTAACCAGTTGTAAAACTACAACTGATATTCAATTGTTGTGTATAGACGGTACTTTGCATTAAATTTATTACGCATGCACAACGGGATGACGTCATTCAAATTCATGAAGCTGTCTAGTTGTATATTTTAAACGAATAAGATTTTTTGAGTAACATGCCACAGAGGTCCATATGTGTGTAATGAATGTAACAATATTGAATTTTTATATTACTATACATTTAGTTTGTACTTATAGATGCCCAGAATTTTTACAGTCTGTTACAAGCAGGAAGAGGTTCAGCCACTCGTTTTTCCAAACTCAGCAATACTTGGCAATTTGTTACACCCTCATGAGTGCCTGAACCCGGTAGTGACCTAACAGTTCACTACACTTTAAGGAAAGTCTGAGTTGCAAAACTCCTCTCTATAAAATCTACTTGCTACGGTTACTGACACATTTTGTCACTTTTGTTACGTTTGGCTACAACTATATTCGACGACAAGTTACCCGGATGTCACGTGCCTGCATACAGAAGAAGTTTTATTTCGTGAATTTGTAATAGATTGAATATTAAGATATTACGAAATTCCTAACAATGCTTTGCTGTTTTCTGCTTTTGCAAGGTAAGCTTTGTCGACTGTGTTATTGAAAGTACTTGTGTATTATTTTCAAAATTTGAGTCCAGTATATTTGGAAAATTGTTTGACGCGTTATAACTAAATTCTAAATTATTGTTTTCAAAATAATATTGAGAAGCAAGTTAACTATTTTGAACAACTAATCAAATTATGCAGTAAAGTAACATGGTGCTACTTTGATACTATTACTTTCATTTCTGCATACAAATTTATATATTTATTTGTCTATTAAATGGAAGACAGTGATTCTTTAATACTTGAATGAGTTAGTGACTGTCCTGATTTGTCCCAAACTCCCACGAGTAACTTTTACGAATTTTCCCAAGTATTTTTTTGGGGGGGGGGGGGGCTGGTGGCAGCGATATAAATTATCCTAGAAATAATTCTTGATTTGAAGTCTTGTTACTTCTACTGTAGAGTCATTCTGGGTAGGATTTAGTGGAAGTCAAGCCCCTCCTTCAGATAGGCGCTACAATATTAGTGACACCGGTGGATTCATAACTCCCGTAGTTACTACATTTGACAACGGGACGACCCCGTTGCCCGTGCGGTCTAAGACGTTGGTCTGCGGCAGCTTCATCGTTAGGATCGCGAGTTCGAAACCCGCTGAGGCCATGGATGTTCATGACTTGTGTTCGTTGTGTAGGTAGCAGCCTCTGCGACGAGCTGGTAACTCATTCAGAGGACTCCTACGTAACTTGGACCCAATCGACAGCAATAAGTAAAGTGAAACTTCGGTATGTTCGTTGCTATCCTTATTGCACGACCAGATCATCACTACCATGCAGCTAGGTGGTGCAGAGTTATATGATCATCGACCGTGTCTCTGTAACGCTCTGGATGGCAGCCACCGCTTTCAGTAAAATTAAAAATCGTACCTTCCAAAAGAGAACACCTGTAACATCCCCTATCATCTTAGCACCCATAACCATACCTAAAACACGTGAAGAGGAAGTACTGACCATGTAGACGATTTTTTTTTTACCATGCCGCTGCACAGACTGAAACCAAAGGTCCTCATCATCAACGTATGGAAAAGTCGTACTGCCAAATTCCCAAAGAGTATGGTAAATAGCCCAATAAAACTGCATTAAAAATATTAAAATGTTCAAAACTGTCTGCACATTGTAGCAGAGTACAATCAAATGCCATTCAAAAATATGTTATTCCGTACCTGAAAAATGGTTTTTAATATAGGTATTTAATGCATGAAAGGTTACACAAATCGAAAGAACGTTAATATTAGTGGATTAGTTACAGCGATGTCCCGTTTCATTTGAAATCGAACGTAACCCTATTCAAATACCGACCGGAATACTGTCACTGTCTTCCCCAAGACTACCAGGCGAATAGCACAGAAATTTCTTGAAAGAAATCCCTAGGTTTTCTCCTCCATTCTTACCTGCTAGTTGTAAACTAAATCGAAGTTAAATAACACGTGTCTCTGACTTAATGCTAGTCTTCAGCACGCCTACGTCAGCGCTGATTAGTGCGTACGTTCATAACACACTGCAGACTTGTACCTAGGTGCCCTGCTTATTAATTAAACTTCACTGCGTCATAAACATTAATCCTTTAAAGCCTACTGGTTACGTGATGCACCAACAAGTTTAACATTCAACAACTGTACGCTCTGCCCACACAGTATTAGTGGTGTGTGCTTTTATCGGAGATCAACCAGCGATTTGTGCCACTTACATCATAAACTGGTTGATTTTTATAACCGAGATGAAAAATGTTTACTGGGCGGTACGGATTGGGTCGTTAAATAAAGCGGTCTTCCATTCGTCTTTAAATGGATCAAAATTGTTGTATAAAACACTCTAGGTTTTAACGTACATTTAACATTATCTTAGTGTAGCAGACCTACATATTACGGAAATTATAGTCTGTTTACTGCAGTTCTCAGCGAACCGGAGGAAGATATTTCGCTGCCCGGCAGTAGTCCACGGACCACAGTTTGATAAACAATCTCTTTACCTCCCTCCACATATGACACTTAACAATCCCGACCTGTACCCACCTAAGCAGGCACACAGCGTGTGGGATTTGAATTTTTCCTTGACGAAAGGATTATTAGAACAATGTGGATGGCGGCTGATTGAAAAGACCTTGAGTGAGAATTAAGGGTGAAAAATGGCGGATTGGGAAAAGAAATTCGTATTAGTTCCAATATGTCTGTACGTAAAGTGAGGGAGGCGGGGGGATTACCGTCCACCTTTAACAGTTACAAATAAATTTACAATAAGAACCTTTGCGAGGTTTAGGACAATTCATAGTCACATCCACCTCTATCAGGTAAGCACAAGAAAAACAGGCATAAATTTGAAGGAAAGAGATCAGTTGGAAGATCTAGATGCAGATGAAAGTATTATTAAAGTTAATACTAAGAAACTGTATATGAAGGGGTATACTAGATTAATGTCGCTCAGGATATGGACCATGGAGAAAACCACTTGATGATCTCAGCCTTTACCATCTTATCAAAATGAAACTTGCTCCATTCGGAGCGTCTATTTATTATTTAGAACAAAAAGTCAACAACTCATTAAAAGGGTGGACTCTTATGATACCTTCCTGCGGGCAAGATAATGCAATTCCGCTACTCCGTACCTAAGTAAAGCACTGCAGAATCATTACAGCTGTGGTGATAATGAATTACTCGACACAGTGCCTTCAACACGTAAATTTCACATTATATAGTTACTTTAACGTTCTCTATAATTAAATAATAATATATATTAATGGATCAATAAATTATCCATTATACATAGGGCCTATTTATAATTGCTATACAATTGAATACGATAGTCAACACACACACACACACAAACAAATTCAAAAGCCACTTCACACATAAGAATATTTGTCGAGATTTATCATCGGACACATAAGTGCCTGAATGTCGGAAGCACAGGACAATGGCTGACACAAAATCATTAATCATTCAGAGTGAATGATGACTGGATGATTCAGAAGCAGAAAGCACCCAGATCAATCCCCGCAGTAATCTTCATAGCACACTTTGCTGAGGGCACCGTAATTTTTTACCGAACGACATTCATGTAACGCTAACATCTTACATTGAAAATGGCTTCCAAGTGACTAGCGAGACAGTATTGCAAACAATTCAAAATTCGCCTTTCTTTCAACTATAGAAAGTAAAAAAAAAAAAAAAGATGTAACTTCCTTCAGTGTAAGAAAAGCTGTACTCTGCTCTATAGGTACAAATGCTGTCACATTACAGGCCCGGACAGGCCCCTAGGCTCCACGAGGTTGAAGATCCCAGAATTTCTAGAAGCCCTACGCAACGGCAGCCTTTACTCCTCAGGAGATATCTCTGGTATTCATTTATGTTACAGGCTGAGTCGACCCCAGTGTCATAGTGCGGCCGGAAGGATTAAGTCAAAGAAAATTCTCAGTGACTCTATCGGGAGTCAAATTCACGACCTTTCGGTTTGTATCCAGTGCCTCAACCAATTGCGCCACCGTGTACCCCACTCTTAAGCTATGGGGAGTAACGGACAGCTGTTTGAAGGCATATTCGCAGTTCTTCATGAATGTCAAAACACCCAATGACAGATGTATAATTGTAACTGGCAAAGCGAACACTGGAACACCAAATAAACATTTAAGCCCAGGTAAGTGTACTGACTACAGACTGACTGTTCATACTTCTGCGGATTTGTGTGATCGCATAGCCCCGTAATGACCATTCGACTGGAAATGATATCTGTCTACTGTGTCAAATACAGGTCACCATATTTTCTTCAGTTTAACAGTAACAAAAAAGTGATAGTTTTTCTATGAAGATAAGATATATATTTTTAATTAAAAGAAATTATGTCATTTTTTGGTAATATAATTATACTGATCCGTTAGGCATAAAATATAGATATGATACGCGTGTGTGTTGAAACATTATTTAATTGCTGATTTCTCTTTGGAAAACGGAAGGTTCCATCCTTTAAACGTACTCTTCATATTTTTTGACTAGTTTGTCTAAAATTTTGTACAGATATCAATGCGACGACGTGTAGCCATTCTGAAATTCTTGAAAATCGGTATAGCTCAGTCATGATTAACAGAATGGCGTAAATAAAATTTGACCTAATTTCCAATAGTTTAGTTTTAACTCTTCAGGTTACCAACCCCGTTAAGTAGCCAGGATATCTCCCCACACTTCTCTACTCCGCGCCACTTCGCTTCTGCTATTGGTTTTTTAGTTTACTTTTCATTATTTTTCTAATTCTTTTTCCCTTCATACGTTTTGTCTGTGTTCTTAAATATTTTTATTTTAAATTTGCGCCCCTACATAAATAATCATGTCATAATTTGTCATCTTATTACAGTATGAACCCAACAATTAATCACACAGTAAGAACCCATAATTACCGTGACAACCAGTGGTTTGAAAAGGAAAGCAAAGCCAACTACTGGAAAGTCATGCACGAAAAAGTAGCTATACCTGAGACAGTACGTCTAACACAACATTTGCCTTATATACTTACATACTGGGGACCGCGGTAGCCCAGTGGTTAAGGCGCTGTTCTACAAAGTGGAAGGTCGCTGGTTCGATCCTAGACGATGACACTGGAATTTTTTTTGACATAATCCTTCCGATCGCACTATGGCCCTGGGGTCGACTCAGCCTCTAACAGAAATGAGTACCAGGAGTATTTCCTGGGGGTAAAAGCGGCCGGTACGTAAGGCTGACAACCTTACCACCATCCTGGGCCATTGTCACATCATCTGGGAACCGTAACTTCCTGGAACCCTCTGGGCACCTCGGGCCTGTAATGGTACTGATTTACCTTGATTACTTATATGCTATTGCTCCATTCCATCGCTGTTGGCTTTTAACATAAAGAACCAACATCTAGGCTGCCAGTTCCTGCCCCATCTGTTACGCCTCCAACTACTCGCTCCACCGTTTGAGAGACTGTAAAGTCTGGACACTGAAAAGTCTGGTACATGAATGTTTAAGTGCATGAGTTAAAGCTTTCGACTCCGATGAACAGCATTAAAACATGCGCCCTCGCATTTCCAACTGCTAACCATTTCGAGGGCCATTCATTGTATGCAAATATTCTGGGGCTGTCACATGCGAATTACAATTTACAAAGACCTGTCTGTCTATCTCTCTGAGTCGGAAAACTAGTCTAGAAGCATAAATTTGTTTCTTAGACCCACACCGAGTGATAGCACGAGACAATGCCTTCAAAAAAAGGCACCGAGTAAATTACGACAAAATTTTTAGAGCCCTTCAATTCGCTTCTCTTTTTGAGATATCAGAACTCCAAACACAATCAAGACAGAACTAGACGATTGTAATAAATAAACGCCTATTTACATTCTATACACATAACACATCTTTACTGCAATCGACAGAAATTTTACTCTAGGATTTTATATACATGAAAGAATATAATAAATTCATAAATCAATAATTTTATCAATATCCATGCACAGGGAATGAGATCACTTCCCGTTTTATATTAAGATGATTGTATGGTTTTTCTTTAATTCGAAACAATGCAGTGTCTGATGATGGCCTGAAAAAAAAAGCCCGAAACTAGTAAACATTGCCAATTATTGATGGTGCTGTTGCATGACGGTATATTTAATAAATATATAGATTAACTTGCACAACGCGGATGTGTCGCTTAGAATTATTAAAACTAGTCAAGTTTCCATGCACAAGGTTAAGAATTTCAAGGACACGATAGCGCACGCTAGTCGTCATCGTGTGCGCCGAATGTTGATAAACATTACCTCCCCGCACAGACAGCTTCCCAAGGCGCTGTATAGTCTCCGTTACGAAGGAAGTATATTAATGAATTTTGGGCTTTGTTTACACAATAAAAATTTGTTCATAAAACATCAACAAAATGTTTATAATTTCACAGACCCCAGCGAATTCTAATATATGGGCGAGGAAATAATAAGTGAAGAAAAAGGGCTTTGTTCTCACACTAACATATATTCTTCAGGACACAGGATTGTTTAGATATACATTACCACACAACACAAATACATACAATATTTTAAGCTACGAACCCCCTTCATTTATAACGATACATCCGTTTTTCATTACACATTGTTTCACCCACTTCACAATCTTTTGCTTTTTCAGTATTTATTTACGGGGAATGAGACCTATTCCCATTTTGCAGAAAGATGATTGTATGGGTTTTCTTTAATTCGAAATGATGTATGGTCTGGTGATGGCCTGAAAAAAAGGCCGAAAATAGTAACCATTGTAAATCATTGTTGTGTTGTTGTATGACGGTATATTTAATAAGTATATAGAAATACACTTCTACTTACCAATTTCATAATCCAAAATAAATTCACGGTGCTTGTTAGGATCTGAAAACAAAAGATTTACAAATTAAAGGAAGAGTATTGTTGTATGTTATCTAAGTTAGTTCGCGAGGATTCGGAGATTGAACCTCTGAGAATCCGTCAGACCTTTTTAAGAGATTATCAGCCATATCGTAACTTCGCTGCCACGAAGACACAACAGTCACTTCTTCAATATTTGCGATATGTTGTGTTGTGATGCTGAGATCAACTTTAACACGAAATTTTAAAGTTAGACATCACGTTATGTTTTCGTATAATTAGCCATTAAGCAACAACCGTTAATATTGATTTATTTTGGTCATTTTACTGCAACATGTTTCTACATGAAAGGGTCATCATCAGACTAATACTCGTTAAGACACTTAAAAACATATACAATTGCATTTGCTAAAATGAGATCTCAGTTTTTACATTTATGTTATGTTTTATACTTTATGCATGTTGCTTCTGTCATAAATTGAAATTCAATTTTAAATAAATACAGTTAATTCGATGGAATGTGGTGTGTTGACACAGATAGACGGAGCAAGACAGACCGTTCTGCTGTTTATATCTCAACACACAGTTGTCCGTAAGTTTCGTTCCTGTAACGGAACATGTAATATTGTCCGTAAGGTTAGTTCCTGTAATGGAACATGTAATATTGTCCGTAAGGTTAGTTCCTGTAATGGAATATGTAATATTGTCCGTAAGGTTAGTTCCTG
>Ga0131853_10028104_pt1 | contig 10079 bp, 8 predicted proteins | sample TergutLab28metaG_FD_92764 | JGI IMG/M metagenome (GOLD analysis project Ga0131853, IMG submission 92764) | Labiotermes labralis P1 segment gut microbial communities from Petit-Saut dam, French Guiana - Lab288 P1 (version 2) (version 2) | ecosystem: Host-associated > Arthropoda: Insects >... | reverse complement strand
CAATAGAAAGCACCTTTAATTTTTCAGGCAGGTTTTCATCTTTAATGGGTATTGTGTTAGTAACAACAAACTCTTCAAAAGGAGAGTTTTCTATTCTCTCAAGAGCTGGCGGAGAAAGTACCGGATGGGTACAACAAGCATATACCTTCTCTGCTCCTCTTTCAAGTAAAGCTTCTGCACCGCCACAAATTGTACCTGCAGTATCTACAATATCATCTATCATGATAACATTTTTCCCTTTAACCTTACCAATAACATTCATCACTTCTGCCTGATTAGGTGCAGGTCTTCTTTTATCAATAATAGCTATCTCTACCCCAAGTCTTTCAGCCATATCTCTGGCTCTGGTCACACCACCAATATCAGGTGAAACCACAACAAGGTTTTCCAAATTCTTTTCTTTAAAATACTCTGCCAAGATAGGAACACCTAGAAGGTGATCAACAGGTATATCAAAGAAGCCTTGAATAGCATTGGCATGTAAATCCATAGCTATCACTCTGTTAGCACCAGCAGCAGTTATTAAGTTTGCTACAAGCTTTGCAGATATTGGATCTCTGGCCTTAAGCTTTCTTTCTTGCCGTGCATAACCATAATAAGGTATTACAGCGGTTATCCTTTGTGCTGAAGCTCTTCTTAAAGCATCAATCATTATCAACAATTCCATGATATGTTCATTGGCTGGATTAGAGGTAGTTTGGATAACATAAACATCCGCCCCACGCACACTTTCATTTATAGCCATTGAAATTTCTCCATCTCTAAACCGTTGAATATGTGCACATCCAAGGGGTACACCCAGGTAATCAGATATCTCCTCTGCCAAACGAGGATGGGCATTACCCGTGAATAGTTTAATCTTCTTCTTGGAATTAAACATTTTAAACCTCCACAGTGTCAAGATACAAGACATGAGCATATTTAGCTTTCTATATTTAATGACAAAATCCTTTAAAATTCTACTTTTTCTTTCTATCTGTCCAGTTTAAAATATTTGTTTGCTTTTCTCTGGCAATAGCTAAAGCTTCTGCGGGAACATTTTGAGTTATTGTAGAACCTGCCCCTATAATTACATTCTTGCCAATAACCACCGGAGCAACCAAGTTAGTGTTACTACCTATAAAAGCCCCATCTTCCAGCACTGTCTGCCATTTGTTCTTCCCATCATAATTACAAGTTATTGTACCGGCACCAACATTGACATTTTCTCCAATAGTACAATCTCCTATATAAGACAAGTGGGGTATTTTGCTATTTTCACCCACAAAGGTTTTTTTGATTTCAACAAAGTCACCAATTTTCACATTATCCGCCAATTGTGTTCCCGGTCTTAAATAGCTAAACGGACCTATTTTACAATTTGAGCCTATCTTAGCATCTGTGGAAATTGTAGTATTAATATGAGTCAAATTACCCACCTGGGTATTCTCCAAAGTAGTCTGGGGACCAATTACACAATCTTCTCCAACTCTAGTGTCGCCCGTCAACTGGGAAAATGGAAGGATAATTGTATCCATGCCAATTTCCACAGATGTTTCAATATAAGTAACATCGGGGTCAACAATACTAACTCCCTCTAACATCCATTTCTCGTTTACTCTTTTTTGGAATACCTTTTCTGCTTCTGCCAGATGTATTCTGGTATTTACTCCTGATATCTCAATAGGGTCTTCCACCGCTATAGCTTCTACTTTTTGATTATCTTTTACTAAAACTCCTATAACATCAGTCAAGTAATATTCACCTTGTTTATTTTCAGGGGTAATCTCTTTTAATGCATTAAATAGAGCTTCTCTATTGAAGCAATATGTACCGGAATTTATTTCTTTAATGGCTCGTTCCTGAGGCAAAGCATCTTTTTCTTCGACTATTGCCTTGACCTGCTCATCAGCATTTCTTACAATTCTGCCATAGTTGGCTGGATCTGCAAGAACTGCCGATAATACTGTTGCAGATGCCTTAGTTTCCTGATGATATTCCAGGAGTTTCTTAAGGGTTAAACCGGTTAAAAGTGGCGTATCACCACACAAAATAACTATAGTTTCAACCTCTTTATCAAGATATGGCTCTGCCTGCATAACTGCATGACCTGTGCCAAGTTGCTCTTCTTGTAATGCATATTTGTACTTATCGCCCATTTCTATCTCAACGTCTTCGGCTTGATGACCAACCACTATTATACTTTCTTCAACACCCATATATGACGCCGCCTGACATACATGCCATATCAGAGGTTTGCCTGAAACTTTATGTAATACTTTAGGGATTTTTGATTTCATGCGAGTACCCTTGCCGGCTGCAAGAACAATAGACGCTATCATATAAATTCCTCCTTAAAACGCTTTAAATCTAGTATAAGAATACCATATATACTATGAAAAATAAACTCATGTGCAACACCAAAAAAATTAAGGAACAGTTAATGTTCCTTAATAAGTAGAATTACATCGCTTCATCATATGCTTTTAATACCGCAGACTGAATAGTTTCTCTAGCTGTTGAACAAATTGGATGAGCTATATCTCTAAACTCACCGTCGGGCATCTTACGACTAGGCATTGCCACAAATAAGCCGTTCTGGCCTTCTATAACCTTTACATCGTGAATTACAAAAGCCTCGTCCAGTGTTACAGATACAATTGCCTTCATCTTGCCATCTTGACTAATCTTTCTAATCCTCACATCAGTAATATTCAAGCCCTCACCACCCTTCATTATGCAAATATTTACGTGATTTATTAATAATTCTTTAACTTGGTATAAAATTCCTGCTTATTTTCTTACAAATTTATTACTTTTTTTATATTTTAAACATTTCTTCCAAAAAATAGATTTTTGGCCGTGTTCTATTCTTTTACAATTACACTTTTCACCAGTTGGAGATCACTGGGTTTATCCACATCCATACCAATTTCCGGATATGGGCTAATTACCACTCTGCCTTTAGCACCCAATAGTTCCGAAAATTTCTCTTCAGCTTCATCAATGGTTATTTTTTTAGTAATCAGTTTTAAAATGAATTTCCAGCCTATTAAGCTGCTAAGTGCTAAGGGACTTTTTCTAAGCTTCACCAGCTTTTTAGCTGTTTCAGCACACTTCTCTGCTATATCTGGATTAACAAAAAAAGCATTGCCTCCTGTATAAGTTCCATCTTTTATAGTAACAAAGGTTCTTTTAATACCTGGATATTTAGCTTCATATGCTTCTTTTGATACTATAGGATAGTAAATATCAACACTTGCATCCTGACAAGCTTCCAAAAATCCAGAGATAGCTGCTGAGCTTATCAATGGAATATCCGCTGTCAAAATCAAAAGCCTTCCTTGTGGCTGAAGTAGTTTCAAACCATTCATAATACTATCAATGGCACTTTCCCCTTCTTCAGCAATAATAAGCTTTTCATTATAAGCAAAAATACTTTTCAACTCATTAGGCCCTACTACTGCAATTTTATTTATACCTGGCGTTTGCTCCAAAGCCTCTACCACATACTCTACCATGACCTTTTCTCCAATAGGAATTAGAGCCTCTTTAGCCACTTCGCTGTATTTTTTTAGCTTATCTGAGCTACCCCCTGCTATCACAAGAGCATCTACTTGCATAATTAAGCTCCTTTCAGTAACCAAAAACTTCATTCAATCTTTCAAATGATGCCTTGACATCCTTGCCATAATCAACAATCATTTTATCTGAAGCATATTTAAAGAGAAAAGGATTTTTCTTTAAATGCTTCTACTATGGTACCTTCCGCATTTTCTATATGTTCTTTAGCTACCCGCTGTGCCAAAGTAACATCTCTGGTGGAAATAGCCTCAAGCAGCTCCCTATGCTCTTTGATAGTATCTTTAAGTCTGCCTGGTGAAGCTAAAGATGTAGTTCTATATCTTTGAATTTGCTCTCTTAGATTATGTAGAATCTGAACCAATCTATCATTCTTACTGGCATTATAAATAATTTCATGAAAATCTGTGTCAAATTGGATTATACTATCTAAATCTAAGCTTTCTGCTACACTTTCAACTTCAGCCAACTTCTTTTCCAATACCCCCAATTGCTCATCGGAAATTCTTTGAGCCGCAAGTCCTGCAGCTAATGCCTCCATAGCAGCCCTCACTTCAAAAACTTGAGCAATATCCTTTAAAGAAACATCCGATACATAAGCACCTTTACGCGGAACTATAATTATAAAACCTTCGATTTCCAGCTTTCTAATAGCCTCTCTAACAGGTGTCCTACTTACACATAGCTCCTCAGCAACCTGTTGTTCCATTAGCCGTTCTCCAGGCTTTAGTTTACCATTAACAATAGCATCCTTAAGAGCTTCTAAAACAATCTCCCTAAGGGGCTTATAGTTTTCAAGCTGTATAGGTGAAAGTCTCTTTTCCATATTTTGATACCCCTTTGTCAAATAGTTTTACACAAATATACTTGCTCATAAACATTTTTAAAATATTTTAACATATTCTCAGCTTTATAGTTGCAAGAATATATAGCAAAAACTGTCGGTCCGCTGCCACACATTAGAGCACTATCTGCTCCATTGGCAAGCATCGTATTTTTAATTTCTAAAACCTCTTTAACCATCCTGCTTGTGATCGGCTCTAAAACATTTCCCATGGAGCCGACAAGACCCGGTAAATCATGACTTTCTATGGATTTTACAGCTTTTTCTATATCCGGTCTTGAACTTAAAGTTTGGATATTAACTCCGTCATAAACCTCTTTAGTGCTAACTCCTACATCAGGTTTAACCAGTAAAATGTTATATTCTTTTATTGGTGGAAGTATATTAAGCCTATCCCCAATGCCTGTCGCTAAAACAGTACCTCCAACTACACAAAAAGGAACATCCGCTCCCAGATTCTTGCCTATATGTACTAACTGGGCTACTGTTAAATTCAGCCCATATAAAATATTGATTCCGTGCAAAACAGCAGCAGCATTTGAGCTTCCACCGGCCAGACCGGCTGCTATAGGAATATTTTTTGTAATTCTGATCTTTGCTCCCTCTTTAATACCAACTTTTTCAAAAATAGCTTTTGCTGCTTTATATGCCAAATTTCTTTCATCCAAAGGCAATCCAGGGTGATCACTCTCTATTTCCAGCTTCTTACTGGTTTGTATTTCAATCTGATCAAAGAGATCTAAAGACTGCATAATAGTCCTAATGTTATGATAACCATCATCACGCTTATTAACAATATCTAAGCATAAATTTATTTTTGCATAGGACTTTAACTTAATCTCATTCACACAGCTATTCCCCTTTATCACTTGACTCGGTTTCTTGATCTCTGTTTTTATAAACAGGAATCACCTTCATATGAAATATACTTTGTATTCCCTAATAAATACTTTTAAAAATCCAAAAATCCTTTTTTACACAGAAAAAATGTCCTTTATAGACTCATCTAACATTCATTGGAACTCGAAGCTTCTCCAGTGGACAAAGATTCGTTCAACAAAAAATTACTGATTTCTGAAAGATAGTTTGATATAGAAACATCCGGCAACGATTCCAGAAAATACTTTCCATAAGAGTTGAGTTTTATCCTTGTATCCAACACAACAACTACCCCTCTATCACTTTGAGATCTAATAAGCCTTCCAAAACCTTGCTTAAACTTAATAACTGCCTTAGGAACAGAATACTCCAGAAAGTCATTTTTTCCAAGGTTTTTTAGCTTATCTATCCTTGCAGCTTCTAATGGGTGGCTGGGTACTGCAAAGGGAAGTTTAGTAACAATAACACAAGATAACTTGTCTCCCTGAACATCTACTCCTTCCCAAAAGCTACTGGTTCCAAACAGCACCGGATTATCAGCTTGCTTAAATTGCTCAAGAAGCCTAAAGGGCGACACACCCTTCCCCTGTGCCATATGAGATAAACCTTCCTCTTCCATCCAATCATACATTTTATCATAACAGTAGTTTAACGAACTATATGACGTAAAAAGAATAAAAGCTCGTCCCTTAGTCTGAGATAATACCTTCTTGCAACACTCTATAGTGTAGTCATTGTAATCAGAACTTTTGGGATGTAAGCCCTGTTTGGGTATAAGCAACAAACACTGTATATTATATTCAAAAGGCGATTCGCATATCTCTTGAGAATAGCTCTTTACACCCAATCTTTCTGCTATATAGGCAAAACTACCTCCGGTTGTCAGTGTGGCTGATGTAAATAAAGCCTTAGCATTATTAAAAAGATCCAGTTCTAGAATATTTGCAAGTTCAATAGGAGAGGCCTTTAATCTGGCAGACCCTTCTTCATCTCTCTCCATCCAATACACAAAATCATCTGACTGTGCAGCAATCAAGAATTTCAAATCTTCCAGAAGCTCATATCCAGCAGAAGTAATGTTTTCTTTTTCACCATCAGCCTCATAAGAAAGCTCTAAAATATCGCCTACTTCCGGAGCATCAATATATTTAATTAAATTGTTAAGCTTTTCATACAGGGCTGTTTCTTTTACATGTTCCGTTCGATATGAAAAAGTACCGCTATTTAATAGGAAGTTTTCCATCTCATTAAAAAAAGTAGTACTTTCTTCCTCCAAAAGCCTACGCAGTTCTTTTACATCTTCATAAAAACTTTCATTTAGCCTAATAGCCTGCCCAAAACTGGAATTAGCATTAACTATCAGTTGTGAAAAATTTCTAATCCTAAAAGTGCTCATTTCCATTGCAAAAGATTCTGCAATAACATCTTCTATGTGATGAGCTTCATCAAATATGACCTTTGTATATTCAGGTAGTAAAGAATTACCCGATGGTTTTAACACTAGGTCAGCAAAAAACAAAGCATGATTAACAATTAAAATATGAGCATCCGCCTGCTCTTCCCTGGCAACATTAATAAAACACTGTTTCTTCCATGGACATCTATATTTTAAACAATTATATCTTTGACTACAAATCATATCCCAAACTAAATTTATTGGACATTCAATATAGTCTCTTTCTCCTATGCCGTCATTAACATATTCAGCAACTTCGCTAAGCTGTTTCTTTCTTTCTCGATCATTACCCTCATCCCATAGCTTCATTTGACTGGAAGTATTAGCATCATGGCTTGCACTTATAGCAGTGTTATACCTTCTTAGGCATACATAGTTGCCTCGCCCCTTTGCCATAGCTATCCTCAAAGGTCCTTTAGCTTTAAAAATTTCTTCTACAAGGGGTAAGTCTTTTTCCAGCAGCTGATTTTGAAGAGCTTTCGAAAAAGTCGATACAACTACTTTTTGATTATTTTTTATAGCCCAAAAAGCCGCCGGTATGAGATAAGCCAACGATTTGCCTACACCAGTACCGGCTTCAATAAAATAATTTTCATTAGAGTTAAGAAATTTTTCAACTTCCGAACCCATTGTGAGTTGTCCTTCTCTAATTTCAAAATCCGGACGGTATTTCAACAATTCTTCCTTAAACAAGCTGCTAATTGTCACCATATGCTATTTTATTCCCCCATGCTTTTTCCAAAACTTAAACAATACCCATTACAGTTTGGCTAATACCAACAGAGTGTGAGTTTATTCTCAAAAGAGCATTAATCATATCCAGATAAGTAGCACTGCCATCCAGCTCCTTTTTACCCGATGATGCTATTCTGGAGAAATGGCTAAAACGTAAACTTTTTTCTAACTTTAAGATTTCAGGCTGACCTTTTAATACCTCTGCAGCCAATTCATAATCATCCTCAGCAAAAGACTTCAATGATTTGAAATAGTTTTCTTTTACTTTAAGTAACATAGCATTAAAGTCCTCTATATCTTCTTTAGAGAAATTAGTTCCTTCATCAAGTGCTCTCTGATATCCCCTTGTAAGACTCTGGACTATATCTCCAATATGTTCCAGATCATTAATAACATACAAATATTTTACCTGTAGCTGGGATTGCTCTTCCTGCATATCCCTTTCTGACAAACTGGCTATATATTTTGATATAGCTATATAAAGATTATCCACTTGACTCTCTTTTTGAACAAGATAATCAAATTGCTTATCTGTTGATTTTTCTATACATAAAGAAAGTTTTTCAAGCATATCATTACCAACCAATTTACCCATCTCTGCTATTTCATTCTTTGTCTGCCAAAGAGCTAAATCAGGGACATCCAAGGCATTTTTGTCAATAAACTTGGTAACCTTTTTGCCATTCCTTACCTCATCTTCTTTCTCCGGAATAAGTTTATATATGAGCATACTAAACCAGCCTATTACCGGGAAAAAAAGTAAGGTTATGAAAATATTAAAAAAGGTATGTGCATTAGCTATTTGCCTGGAAACCTCTTCACTTGAAGCAAGAACCAATGCAATAAAAGGCGAAATAAACGGTATTATTGCAATAGCTCCTACTACTTTAAAAATAAGAAAGGCAAGTGCAACCCTTTTGGCCTCTCGACTAGATGCCAAGCTGCTAAGGAGAGCAGTTGCTGTTGTCCCTATATTAGCTCCCAGCATAATTGGTATTGCAGCTACCAGCGGAATAATACCTCCTGCCGCCAAAGACATTGCAATTGCTAAGGTTGCAGCACTGCTTTGTATTATAGCAGTAAAAGCTGTAGCAACCAACAATAGCAAAAAGGGTCTGTTAACCAGCTCAAGCATTACGTCAGTAAAAACAGCATTATCTTGTAATGGGCTCATTGCAGTTGCCATGACACCCATACCATAAAAGATAAGTCCGAATCCCAAAATTGCCTGACCCAAGTACTTTATCTTCTTTTTACCTGAAAAAATAAAAATTCCAGCTCCAATAGCTACCAATAGCAAAGCATAATCAGTCAATCTGAAAGCTATTAGCTGAACCGTAAGGGTTGTTCCAATAGCCGAACCCATTATTAAAGCTAAGGCACTGGGAAAAGACATAAGACCTGCACTTACAAGGCTAACTAAAAGTACACTGGTTGCAGTACTGCTCTGAAATAAAAAGGTAACTATAATTCCCATGCCTATGCCTTTGGCAGGGGTTTTGGTTAGTTTGGACAATACATTTTTAATTTTACTTGCCGCATATTTTTGTAAAGATTCACTCGCTAGGTACATACCATAAAGAAATAAACCTATACCTCCCAGCAAACCTAATATAACAAAAAACATTTGTGTATTGACCCCTCTTCTAATTACATAGTGTTTTTTTACCGACTACCATATAATTAACCATTTTAGCAATATTTTCTGCATGGTTTCCTATTCGCTCCAAGCCTTTGTATTTATTCTATTATTATATCATCTAAATCATCACATATTAATATAAATCTTACTATATGTAGTTAAAGGAAGTTGTTTCCAAACAAAAGCAAACCACCCTGCATTTGTACTGCAGGGTGGTTAATGTGAAAATTTAACCTTTAACTATTTTCCTATTTTTATAAAATAAAACATGGCTGTATAATAAATAAAGTGCTAAAATAATTGCTCCTACCAATAACTCCTTAGTAATTTCAAATACAAAGCCATGCTGTCCTATCGTACTTGTATATATTAAATAAATAGCCGGCAATACTCCCAGAAAACCTCCCCAAAATAAGCCTTTCGATAATACAGCACCACTTATCACAAATATACCAAACCAAGCATATGCAATTGGATGAATCGAATCCCCGCCAACTATCAACACCCAGCCTAAAAAGACAGCATATATAATTGCCGGAATAAAAAACACAAATTTTTTCATTTACATACTCCTCTATCTCTGGATTTAGCCTTCTAAAAACACTTAAGCATTCTTTCTACGAACGAAAATTTATCTATCTTTGAGATAAATTATATCCAAAGTCCATAGCCATCATAAACTCATCCTGAAAATCAGCCCTGGTTGACAACTCTATATATTTGACTTTATTGGCAATATAACTTGCCCTTTCCTTTTCTTTATCCGATACAAGCACCATCCTTGAACCAACTCCAGCAGCATTTCCCACCTGTTCAATAGTAAGCTCATGGGGCAATAAATTTATTGTTTTAGCACTCTCTACACGTATATAGCTACCAAAAGCCCCTGCCAGCAGGACACGGTTGATATCCTTAAGCTCAGCACCCAATTCCTTAGCTAATATCTTAATACCTGCATAAAT
>Ga0131853_10028102_pt1 | contig 10079 bp, 12 predicted proteins | sample TergutLab28metaG_FD_92764 | JGI IMG/M metagenome (GOLD analysis project Ga0131853, IMG submission 92764) | Labiotermes labralis P1 segment gut microbial communities from Petit-Saut dam, French Guiana - Lab288 P1 (version 2) (version 2) | ecosystem: Host-associated > Arthropoda: Insects >... | reverse complement strand
TTGAGCGTATGATTTTAGATTGCGACGATTGCGATGATTACACGCTCATAGCACGCAATATTGAGAATTTACATATGTGTGGCGCAGAAATTACGGGCTACGCGAAAGTAGTCGATTCCCTGCAAAGCTACTACGATCTAAGTATGGATTTGCTCAAGCCAGAAGTGCGCCAAGCGCTGTTTGACTTTACTCGCCCGGTTTTGACCAAAATTCACGACGACATGCCTGCTATCTCCGGGCTAAACTCGGTGATTAAAAACTGCCTTATGGCCGATGGCTGCATGATCAAAGGCGCAGCGCACGGTTCTGTGCTGTTTCGTGGCGTAACCATTGAGGAAGGCGCAAGCGTGCGTAACTGTGTGTTGATGCAGGGCACCCATGTTGGGGCAGGTGCCACGCTGGAAAACGTGGTTGCCGATAAAGCTGTGGTCATTGAGCCCGGCAAAACCTTAATGGGGGCAAAAAATTATCCGATCTATTTAAGCAAGCAAGTTGTTGTGTAGGAAGGGAAAAACCTATGAAAATTCTGTTTGTTGCGTCGGAGGCGTTGCCATTCAAAGCCAGTGGGGGCTTGGCTGAAGTGGCGGGGTCTTTGCCACAGGCGCTGCGTAAACGCCTGGTGGGTGCGCGTGTTGTAATGCCGCTGTATGATTCCATCAACCCAGAGTTGCGCGAAAAACTTAAGTTTTTAACACATATTTCGGTTCCAGTGTCCTGGCGGCGGCAATATTGTGGTATTTTTGAAGTGCGCTTAGGCGGCGTGGTTTATTATTTGTTAGACAACCAATATTATTTCAAGCGTGGTAGCCAAATTTATGGCCACTATGATGATGCGGAGCGCTTTGCATTTTTCTCACGCGCGGTGCTTGAAATCTTGCCGCACTTGTACGAACACGATGGCTTTCGCCCTGATGTGATTCATTGCAACGACTGGCAAAGCGCATTAACTCCCGTTTACCAAAGCGTGTTTTATGGCAAAAAAGAGTTTTATCAGAACCTGAAGACCGTGTTTACCGTTCATAACATTGAGTATCAGGGCAAGTACGATATGGCGCTTTTGGGCGATGTGTTTGCGTTAAGTGAAAAAGAGGCTTCGCTTGTGGAGCACGATGGTTGCGTGAATCTTATGAAAGGTGCCATTGAATGTGCCGATGCAGTCACGACCGTCAGCCCAACCTATGCCGAAGAAATCTTAACTCCCTGGTATGCCCATGGGCTTGACAACATTTTACACCAACGCAGTTATAAGCTCAGCGGCATTTTAAATGGCATTGACGTTGATGGCTACAACCCTGAAACAGACAGAGTCATCGCTGCGAACTATTCCGCTGAAAATCCAAAACACAAAGCCTCGTGCAAAGCTGCTATTCAGCAAGCGTTCGAGTTGCAGCCAAGCCCGCGCGCACCCTTAATTGCTATCATCAGCCGCCTGGTTGGCCACAAAGGTATGGATTTAATCATCGCAAAGCTGGAGAAACTTTTGTCTGAGAGCGATGCCCAGCTTGTGGTGCTTGGCACAGGAGAATATCAGTACGAGCGCTTTTTCCGTAACCTGGTGGAACGTTTCCCTGGCAGAGTGGGTGTACGACTTGACTTTTTGCCAACGCTTTCGCGGCAAATCTATGCCGGGTGCGACATTTTTCTTATGCCCAGCAAAAGCGAACCTTGCGGCCTTTCACAAATGATCGCCCTGCGCTATGGTGCTATCCCTGTTGTGCGTGAAACTGGCGGACTCAAAGACAGCATCCAAGATTCAGGCGATGGCCTGGGCAATGGCTTCACATTTGTCAATTATAATGCAGATGAATTGCTCCACGCGCTGCGCCGCGCCCTACAAGGCTATTCCGACGAAGCAGGTTGGCAGTTGCTTGTCAAGCGTGCATTGGAATGCGACTTCAGCTGGGGTAAGAGCGCGAAAACTTATATGAAACTATATAAGAGCTTACTGAAATAACGAGGCCCATATGCGATTTTTCAATGAGTACAACTACCTGGCTGACGGTGTAATTACCCTACGTCTGATCGAGCAAAATCCTGGCGATGACGAAATTTTGCCATATTATTACTACGACATTTGCGATGCGCAGGGTCCTGTGGGTAAAATTAGCGTCCGCATTGGCGAGAACGCGCATTCATATTACAACGGCCACCTGGGTTATGAGATCGACGAAGCGCACCGTGGCAAACGTTACGCGCAACGGGCCTGCAAGCTTGTGCTACCGGTGGCCCAGGCGCATGGCATGCAGCGGATTTATCTCACCTGCAAAAAAACGAACGTCGTCTCCCGTAAAACCATCGAAGCCCTTGGAGCCGTATTGCTTGAAACCGCCGCCATCCCCGAACATTGCTTTTTTTGGCGGCCGGGGATAGAACTCTACTGCATTTATAAGTTGGACTTGCTATGACTCAAGTTACCTCTCCTCGTCTCCTCATCCGCGATTGGCTCCCTGCCGACTTGCCGCACTGGCACCGCCTGTTTAGCGACGCCCAGAACATGTGTTATGTTGAGCATTTGCAGTGCCATTCCCTCGAAGAAAGCCGCACACGTTTGCAAAGTGTGATTGACGCGGCGAGCAAATCCCCACGTGTCAAATATTTCTTTGCGGTGGAACTTGCGCAAACGGGCGAGTTTGTTGGGAACATTGGCTTTATGACAGAGCGAAAAAACAACGACTTGTTTGGTAATATGGGCTGGTTTTGGTTGCCTGAACACCAGGGCTACGGCTATGCAAGCGAAGCATTCGCTGCACTGATTCCCTGCATGTTCAACGATTGGGGTGTGACAGTGATTGACGCAGGCTGCAATGTGACCAACCGAGCCTCCGAACGCCTCATGCAGAAATGTGGCATGAAGTTTGTACGGCAACACGATGACCGCTTGAACTATCAACTGACAAAAACAGATTGGGAGAACCCATGACAAAAATCACCCTCCTGCGCCACGGCCTGTGCGAAGGCGAAACTGAAAGCCGCTATATTGGCCACACAGATGTTAGCTTGACTGAACAGGGCAGGCAACAGCTTGAACAGCTCAGGCGCGATTTTAATTTCCCAAACCCGGACGCGCTGTTTGTTTCACCGCTCAAGCGCTGCGCCGAAACTGCCGGCATATTTTATCCTGGCATGATGCCCATCGCGATTGACGGCCTGAAGGAATATTTTTTTGGCGAGTTCGAAAACAAAACGCCGGCTGCGCTTGAAGACCATCCGCTGTTTCATAAATGGCTTGCTGGGCAAGAAGATGTTACGCCTCCTTTTGCCGAAACATTAAAGGAGTTTCAGTCCCGCCTGCGCGACACATTCACCCGTGTGGTGGACGGGCTGCTCAAAGCAAAAATAGAACATGCCGTTGTGATCACCCATGGGGGTGTTATCATGGCGTTGCTTGCGATGTTTGGTCTGCCAGAGGCCTCAATGCATGAGTGGCTGACTCCAAGCGGTACTGGCTACACGTTGCGCGTGGAACCATCCGTGTGGTCGCGCGGGCGCAAGGTGGAAGTCTTCGCTATGGCCCCAGAAGAGAATTTGGACGATAAGAATTGGAATGAACGCTTGCTCTGGAAAGAGATTGAAGAGACGGAGTTTATGTGATGGACAACAACTGTGAGCAAACACAGGAAGACGAAGACAATGAAGATGCCTGCGAATGCCAGAAAAATGGCGGGGAGTATATGGTCTGGGGTATGGTCATTGGTCTAATTGTCGGAAGCGTTGTAGATTGGCTTAACCCGGGGCTAGGCTTGGTGGTGGGCATGGTCATCGGTATGTGTATCAAGAAAAAGGAGCAAGACTGTACAAATGACAGCTAGAAAAACTGGAGGATACCAATGGACATAAGATATTATGTTGTTGACGCATTTGCCGAAGGTCCATTCACAGGCAACCCGGCAGGCGTTTGCTTGCTTGAACAAGAATTGCCCGCTGAGCTTATGCAACAAATTGCCGCGCAAAATAATCTTGCGGAAACCGCCTTTGTTTGCCAAAATAGCGAAGACTACAATCTGCGCTGGTTCACCCCTACCGTAGAAATTAATCTGTGTGGTCATGCCACGCTTGCCAGCGCCTTTGTGTTGCATAAATTTGTGCAACCAAACGCAACCGCATTTCGCTTTCACACGTTAAGTGGTCTCCTTACTGTTACGCCAAATGATGACCTATATGAAATGGACTTCCCCGCCTGGCCTGTGAAACCCATAGAAATTACTCCGTTGATGCGACAAGCCGTTCATGGGATTACAGAAGCCCACCTTTCGCGTGACCTCTTCCTGGTTTTAGAAAACGAGGCGGCCGTACGAAGCTATCAGCCTGATATGGCTGCGTTGGCGGAAATCCCCGACTGCTTTTCTATTGGCATTACAGCGCCGGGTGAAAGTGCTGATTTTGTATCGCGTATGTTTGGTCCCAATGTGGGAATCCCCGAAGACCCAGTTACAGGCTCAACCCATAGCAGCCTTGTGCCGTTTTGGGCACAGCGATTGGGTAAAGATAAATTGCTGGCCAGGCAATTGTCACAGCGCGGTGGTACGCTCTATTGCGAACATCGCGGCGAACGCGTGCGCATCGCGGGCAAAGCACGGCTGTACTTGACGGGAGAACTGCACCTTTCATGACAACCTTTCATGATATTTTCACTCCAAACCAAGCGATGCTGGCTCCGCTTGCCGGCGTGGCTGACCGTGCCATGCGTGAGCTGTGCATGGAGTTCGGTGCGGCGGCCTGTTGCAGCGAAATGGTCAGCGCGATGGGAATTTATTGCGGCGACCGCAAGAGTGAACAACTCATGGCTTTGAGCCAAGCTGAAATGCCTGCGGGCATTCAATTGTTTGGCAAAGAGCCGCACACGTTTCCCAAAGCCGCAGAAGCTGCGCTCAGGCATAATCCGGTTTTTATCGACATCAATATGGGTTGCCCGGCACAGAAAGTTGCAGGCGGCGGCAGCGGTGCTGCATTGATGAAAACACCACAACTGGCGCAGGAAATTATCCAAACTGTCATAAAAGAGGTCAATAATGCCGTGCCTGTGAGCGTGAAAATTCGCACGGGCTGGGATGAACACAGCGTTAACTGTATAGAAGTTGCAAAATTGTGTGAAGCAGCTGGAGCCAGCTGGATTACCGTGCATGGCCGTAATCGCCGCCAGATGTATGCCCCGCCGGTAGACTACGATGCGATCAAAGCGGTGAAGCAGGCAGTGAATATCCCTGTGGTTGCTAACGGTGATGTAACAAACGGCCCTAGCGCAAAGCACATGCTGGATGCTACAGGTTGTGATGCAGTCATGGTTGGCAGAGGAGCCATGGGTGCCCCTTGGGTATTTGAGCATATCGCGGCATATTTGAAAGACGGTACGCTTCTGCCCGAACTCACGCCGCAACAGCGCATGGAAGTTATGCTAAGGCACGTGAAGCTCTTGTGTGATTATAAAGGTGAACGCCATGGCATGCGCGAAGCCCGCAAGCATGCGGCTTGGTACCTCAAGGGCATGCGCGATGGAGCTAAATTGCGTCAGCAGGCGGTGAACATTACACGCTACGAGGAACTAGAAGCGATCGCGGCAGCGTTGCTTGCATAGCAATTATGTTTTGGAACAGGATGGTGTAAGATGAAGCGATATAAAGCAGCAGCGATTATTATTATAATACACGGCCTCATAGAAATAGGCGGTTTCTTTTCTGTTTTGCCATTGTGGCTTGGAGCAGAGCAGGGTGCGTGGATTCCTTTTGACCTGCCATCACCTTTAATCATAATTGGTGGAGTTATCTGGGGTGTGTTTCGGTTGATTAGCGGGTTTGCGTTGTACAAAAACCGCATGTGGGGTTTTTGGTTCTCGGCAATACTTTGCGTAAAAGCACTATCGGCAATGTTTTATATTTTACCCTTTGGGCTTATGGATGCCATTTTAGGAGGTGCAGCATTAATTTTAATATTGACAGGATACTTTGGTAAGAGAAAAATTATAGAATAGCATAAGAATATTGATTGAAACTTTGCAATTTAAGTGAAGCAAAGAGATACGCTCTCCCGTTATAATATATAACAAGTAGCATTATATAGGGAGGTTCACATGAACAAAAAAATCACGGTTCAATTTACGCTATTTACACTGGGTATAACCCTGCTCACTTGGGGCGGCATGATAATTCTTGGGCGTATGGGTATTTTAATGGACGACCACTTGTGGTTATGGATTCCATTTTTGGCTGGCGGCTGGTCACCCACATATATGTCTTATGTTTTGCTCAAACGACACGGCGAAGTGTCGGGACCAAAAGAGTGGTTCAAAAATGTCTTTTATGTCAAAGCCAAATTGCGCTACTATTTATTTGCTGTTTTGCTGGTTGTTTTGTATTACGGAACACATATGGTGGTTTCGGGTCTCTCAGAAATGCGGCCAATTTGGATGATGTTTGTTATGATACCGGTGATGCTTGGCGGCGGCGGAATGGAAGAAGCAGGTTGGAGATATATTTTACAACCAGAGCTTGATAGAAAATATGGCTTTCTCATCGCCGTCATTGTCACAGCTATCATTTGGTTCGCATGGCATGTTCCTCTTTTTTTTATTCCTGGAACAGCACAATATTTATACTTGAATCTATGGATGTTTGCCGTCCGAGTGTTGGGTTATACATTTTTCTTTGGGGCAATTACGCGCATATCAGGCAAGGCTGGTATATTTTTAAGTGTGCTTGCCCACACATTGCTAAATTCAACTGCTGAAACATTCAGATTAAACCACACGTGGGCAGCAACTTTCGTTACGTTTGGTGTCTTGGTTGCGGTTTCGTTCATCACCATTTTGATATATGAGCGCAAAAAAAATAAGGAGCTAAGTATGGCTACATAAAAGAGGAGCTCAAAGAAGTCAGTAAAATGCCAAACCATGCGCTGACATTGCTGGCGCAAATGATTGCGTTGCCTGAAAATATACTGGAGACCGCAACCATTGAATTTCCAAGCGAAATTCCGGTTTTGCTGCTTAGTTCAGAGGAGGCATACGATCGTTATGAAACGGAACGCAAAGAGCACATGAACAGGCTGGGAGAACAGGCAAAGTTTGTGGTTGTGCTTGCTGCCAAGCACAACCACATTTACTTCCACCGAGATTGCTGTAAACTGATTTGTGATGAAATAAATATATTCATAAAAGAAACGAAGGATTGAACATGATTCTCCCCGAAGCTACGTTGCAACTCATGACCCTGCTGGGACAGGCGGGTTTTTTGGCTTATGTAGTCGGTGGTTGCGTGCGCGACAGCCTACTGGGGCAACAACCTGGCGACTGGGATTTGTGCACTTCCGCGCCGCCGGAGCAAGTAAGCGCTGTGCTCAAAGCGCATGAGATTACTGTGCACGAAACTGGCTTGCAACATGGCACTGTAACCGCAGTCATCAACCACAAACCTTATGAAATCACGACGTTTCGCTGTGATGGAGAATATACGGATCATCGCAGGCCAGACAGCGTGAAGTTTACGGGTGATTTACGCCAAGACCTTGCACGCCGTGATTTCACCGTCAATTCTATGGCCTTTCACCCTGCACAAGGCTATATCGACCTATTTGGCGGCCAAAACGACTTACAGGCCAGCATAATTCGCTGTGTTGGTGCGCCCGAACTGCGCTTTGAGGAAGACGCGTTGCGTATTTTGCGCGCGCTGCGTTTTGCAAGCACGCTTGGTTTTACAATCGAAGAACGTACTGCAAAAGCGGCTTTTGCGCTTCGCCATACGCTCAGATTCATTGCATGCGAGCGCGTGCAGGCCGAGCTGACAAAATTGCTGTGTGGCCAACACGCGCGGCAAGTGCTATTGAACCATCGCGAAATTATCTTCACAGTGTTGCCGGAGCTTGCGCCTTTAAGCGGCTTTGTGCAACACACACCCTGGCATTGTTATGATATTTATGAACATTCCTGCGTTGCCGTGGAACACACGCCAGCCGAACCTGCCTTGCGCTGGGCCGCTTTGTTGCACGACATCGGTAAGCCGGAATGCTTTTTTATGCGCGATGGCACAGGCCATTTTCACGGCCATCCACAGGTAAGCACGCGCATTGCCCGGGAAATTTTAGAACGTCTGAAGTTTTCCCGCAAACTGAAAGAGCAGGTGCTTTTGCTGGTGGAACACCATGAGCTTCGCCTGTTGGAAAGCAACACAACATCCGCGCAATTGCGTAAACTCCTTGGCAAGTTTGGCGAAGAAAACTTGCTGAACCTGCTTACGCTTATGCGTGCGGATGTCAGCGCCCAGGCGCCCGAAAAGCGCTTTCGGCTGGAATATTATATCCCTATGAGAGATGCTATACTCAATTTGGTTGCGCAAAACGCCTGCGTCACCCGCAAGCAGCTGGCTATTACCGGCCGCGACTTAATCCCCTTGGGGATCAACGGCCCGCAGCTTGGTCTGGTGCTCGATCATCTGTTGGAACAAGTGCTACAGGGCCATTTACCCAATGAAAAACAAGCTCTGCTTGCGCGCGCAAAACTTGACATTTCAACTGAATCATGTTAAACTACGATGACATAGCTATTGCGTTTGAGATTAAGCACAGCCTTGGCGGATCTTTTGCTGTCATGCGTTGTTATCCTCCTTGCTTTGCGCCAGCAAAGCTACGTCGTCCGCCTTGCCTGCCAACAAAATCTCTCGTCAAATCTGTACCTAATCTCAAACGCAACAGCTATAGATTAAAAACGAGGAAATAATATGCACCTAAAATTTTATGGCACTGCTGCTGCGGAGGGAGTCCCCGGAATGTTTTGCACCTGCCCGGTGTGTGCAAATGCACGCAAGCTTGGCGGCAAAGACATTCGCACACGCTCTCAGGCGCTGGTGGACGGTAAGCTGCTCATCGATTTCCCGCCCGACACTTATCTGCACGCGCTGCACGGCGGTCTTGATCTGCCTTCTATCACGGCGCTGCTGCTCACCCATTCGCACGGCGACCACCTTTATCCCAAAGACCTCGAAATGCGCCAGGCGGGCTATGCCCATGTGGGGGAATACGGCACCGTGTTTCGTGAGCCGTTGCGTATCTATGCCACGACGCAAGCCATGAAAGCCATACGAACAGAAGAGTTCACGGCGAAGCTTGAGGCCAACAATATTGTGCAGCTGCACGAAATTCTACCCTTTCAGCCCTTTGAAGTGGACGATTTTAGTATAACAGCTGTCACCGCGAAACACGACCCCGAAAGCGGCCCGGTCTGCTGGATAATTGCACGCGGCGGCAAAACCATGCTTTATGGTAATGACACAGGCTTTTTCCCAGCTGAAACTTGGGATTGTTTTGCAAACACAAAACCGCAGTTTGATTTTGTTGCACTTGATTGCACAGGCATGGACCGCAAAAGCTACCGCGGCAGCCATCACATGAGCCTGGAATTAAACGCGCAAGTGCGCGACCGCATGGCAGAGCTTGGCTGCATAGATGAAGATACCATTTTATGCGCGCACCATTTTTCTCACAACGGCGGGTTGAACCACGAAGCGCTGGTAAAACACGCCGAAAATTATGGCTTTATCGTATCCTACGATGGTATGGAAATTGAATTTTAAATATAAAGGAGATGAAACCTATGGCAATCCCTATCGGCGCACAGCTTTATACCGTACGCGACCTGATGCAAACGCCCGCGCAAATTGAAGACACATTAACGAAAATCGCGCAAATTGGTTACAAATACATCCAGCTTTCCGGCTTTTCATATGAAGCCGAACCCATGAAAAATTTACGCAATAAACTTGACTTACAGGTGAAACTTACTCACACGCCTCCGGAGCGCATTTTGAACGACACACAAGCGGTGATTGCCGAGCATAAAGTGCTCAATTGCCCTTATGTGGGCTTGGGCGGCATGCCGGCGGAATATCGAAGCGCTAAAGGCGCGCGCAAATTTTTACAGGATTTTTCACCCGCAATGAAAGCTTTGCACAACGCAGGGCTGAAGTTTCAATACCATAACCACAGCTTTGAGTTTGAGCGCTTTGATGGCGAGACAATTTTCGATGTGCTGGTCAATGAAAGCGACCCGGCTTTGTTGGGCTTTACGCTGGATACCTATTGGGTGCAACACGGCG
>Ga0131853_10028101_pt1 | contig 10079 bp, 14 predicted proteins | sample TergutLab28metaG_FD_92764 | JGI IMG/M metagenome (GOLD analysis project Ga0131853, IMG submission 92764) | Labiotermes labralis P1 segment gut microbial communities from Petit-Saut dam, French Guiana - Lab288 P1 (version 2) (version 2) | ecosystem: Host-associated > Arthropoda: Insects >... | reverse complement strand
TTCATGGATGTTTACCTTGGTGAGGTCAACAGCCTTGTCGGCGCGGCCTTCGCGCTGCTCCAGCAGCTTCTGATACTCGTAGTTCGTGTTCTCAACCATGGGATGCAGGCTGACGATGCTCTCGTCGCTGATCATGTCGCGGGAGGCTTTCAGCGTCTCCACGATCTCCTTGTTGTTGAGTACCATGTTCCTGCGGAATGAAGCCTGGGCATTGTTGCTGTCGTAGTTCTTTCCGAACTCCATGTTGATGTAGCTTGTCGTAAACCACAACAGACGCTTTACGCTGCGCCTGAACTTCCGTTCCATCATGGAGGCTTTAAGATCCAGCGACGTATACAGAAACTCCAAACTCGCGCCCGACGGGCTGTTGCCGAAGCGGTCGGTCTTGATGTTCACGCCTTGGCCGAACATGAAGATATTCTCTTCCAGCCTGTCCAGCAGCTCCTTCTTTGCTTCGACTGGGATGCTAAGCTCCAGCTTGTCCACACCGCTGTGATTGTCCGCCCGCAGCTTGATAGCCTTGTAGTATGCCAGATTCTGCTTGAACGTGGCAAGGTCGGTGCTTTCATAGCCTTTCAGTACCATGATTACTTCCTGCACCTCGGCGTTGTTGTTGGCGAAGTCGGAAAAGGCTTCGTCGTACTCGTCCACCAACGTCTTTGTAACCGTAATGTCACTCGCTCGGAAGCTGTTGTTGGGGAACTCGATAAACGGCACCTTGCCCCAACCGCTTGGTGCTGTGCCGTGATTGTAGTGCGGTGCCGGGTTTTCAGCTTCGGCGGTGTCGAGAACAAACCCTCCGTCCTCGCCCTCTATGTAGACGGTGACGGTTTCCCTTGTCCACCACTCGGCGCGGTAACGATCCTTGCCGCCCCTCCTGACACTATAGTACCGAAGGACAGCCTCCAAGTTCTTCTGTAAGGCTGATTCGTAAACAGGTATAACTTCCTCCGCCGGAGCGATGGCATACTTAAAGTAGCCCTGCCGGTCAATGTAGACATGCAGCCACTCCGTACCCTTGTTGCTGGTATTGGTGGCAATATCCGCCACAACATCATCCCATTCATCCCCAAGAAGCAACTCTATCTTGTCAGCAAAATCATTGTCCGGTGTCAATTGTCCACTGTCAATTGAAAACACCATCGGCCTGCCCACGAGATAACTGACCTTCTGATCTACCAGCAGCTTATGCCAGTTGTTGACCAGCTTCTTGTTGGTCTTGGTCTCGTCCGTCACGCGCTGTTTGTTGCTGTCGTAATAGTACATCTCGCGCTTGGTGATGTCGCCGTAACCTTGGTAGTAGCGCACACCCTTCAGCATAACCTCTGTGTCGTGTTCCGCGATCATCTCGAGGATGAAGTCTGAATTAATGGCATAGCCGCCGTCCCGCAGCCGCGAGTGTATGGCTTCCATGTTGTGTGACAAACGCACCGCCCCCTATGTCAGAAATTCAATTTCAGCCTCTGTGCCGATATGTTCGGCAATGCCTGTGAGACCGTCCGCGGCATCGTCGTGTTTGTTGCCGCCCTTGGCCTTGTATGTCATTAGAGCCTTGTAGAACTCCGGCCAGCGTATCGCCCAGTTTACGGGGAAGTAGATGTGTTCCATAACATAACTGCTGTTAGCCAGGATCCGCGCCTGTTTGTTCTTGCTCTGGTGGAATGTCCGGACAACCGTTTTCTTGCTGCGGTACTCATTCCACATCAGCCTCTCGACATTACGCGCAAACCCCGCGCCTCCGCTGTTGCTCTCGATATAGGCAATGTTGACGTTGTCTGTGTTAAGCATCTTGGCAAGCTGCGGCTCTGTCACGGCCATAGGTTTGTCGGTGAACAATACATTGGTGATGTATGCCTCGCCGTTGTACTCGATGGCATTGATGGAACACAGGAAGTCCTTGCCTGTATCGGCGGTATCTGTGTAGTTGATGGTACGCTCCGCAAGCAGGCGACCGCGGCTGTCCTTGGGCAGTTCGGTATACGTTTTTAACGTGGTATACAGCTTGCCCTGCACATCTACAGGCTCCTGCTGATAGTTGGCCTCGGCGATATCGGGTGACATAACGCGCTTTTTCTTCATGTAGCTTTTGTAGCTTAAAAGCTCTGGGCATAACATAGTGCCGGTTTCTTGGTTATAAGCCTGCATTGTAAGCTCATACCAATCGGGCGCGTCATCACTGCTAAGTATCCGCCCGCATATATCCTTTGTGGACCAGCGCGTCATGTTGACAATCTGTATCGCGCCCTCTTCAAGGCGTGACACAAATGTATCGCCGTACCACATCCATTGCTTCTCTAACGCATTGTCATTGTACGCTTCCTCCGCGTTCTTGACAGGATCGTCAATGATACCGATGTTACAGCCAATGCCCGTGATAGTGCCGCCAAAGCCCGTGCCGAGGTAATTAAAAAAAGAGCCTTCCAAAGCCCATATCTGCTTCGCGCCGTCTCCGTCTTTGATTTTTACACTTGGGAACACGTCCGCGAAGATGACCCAGCTCTTGTCAATCTTGGTCGCGTCGATGCCGTCACGAACCATTGTTGAAAACCTTGTCGAGAGGATATCATTATACGACACGGTGATGACCTTGTTCTGTGTGCTTTTCCCAAGCATCCATTGTGTAAACAAGGTCAAGCTGTAGGACTTGCCGTGTCTCGGCGGTATGTTCATCATAAGCTGTCTGCAGATGATGTTGTCATCACCACTGCCCGCGAAAATCTCCTTTGTCTCGGCCTTGGTGTATATTTGCCAAGGAGATCGGTCTGTGTGCTTGCGTATACGCCCCTCGTACAGAGCTTGCAACGTTTCTGCAATGGTTCGCAGATGTGGGCGGCCGTCTTTGAAAAACTTGGGATCCAGCAGCTTACAGTACGCCCAAAAGGAATCCTGTGCCGCCTTGTACTTGTCCGTATCAGGGTTGTTTGCACTTTGGAAATGGTCTCTAAACTCTGTGAAGATGCTATTCATTGCAAAAACGCTCCCCCGATAGAATTTTCACTGCCGTTGCATGTTCGCGCCGTATGGTGTCGCCGCAGATACTGCCATAGCGGTTCTTCCGGCGGCTCGCTCTCTTGTGTTCCTTGGAGTACGATTTGCGGCTGGCTCTATGTTGCTCTATACGCTGGTTCTTTTCTGTGGTATACTGTGGCAGGGAGTTGAAATACTTCGACAGGCTTACCTTGGACACCCCAACGGCACAGCTGATGTCCGATATCGACTTACATTCACCGAAGTACAGCTTCTCCGCTTGTTGTCTCCAGTCATTCCTACGCATCTTATCACCCCGTTTGGTTAGAACCTGTGCTTAATGTTTTTGTGGACAATCTTCTGGGCATGACGGGGTATTTGCACGTCGTGAGTTACAACGCACACGCAATGCCGTTTATTTTGTGTTTAGAAGCCGTTTAGATTCGTTCGCGGGATAATTTTCGCACTTCGCTATGTGTGAAGAACTAAGCCGCACCACGTGCGTTATACGCGCTATTACGGCAGGGTCTAATTTTGACCGGATTCCGCCGTCACTTCGTCGGCAATCCTGACCATCAGCTCCACCACATCGGGGTGATTGTCCTGTATCTCCTTGAACACACGCTCCTTTAGCATGTTCATGGCGGCTCTGACGGTGCCTGCCTCCTTGCGGCTGGTGATTTTCAGCCTCTCGTTCTGCACTTGGGCTGTCTGTAGTTTGGCTATCGCCCTGTAGGTCTTTAGCTTCGCCTCCGCGGGTTTAGCCTCGTCCACAAGCATCTCCATAAGCAGATGGCTTATCAAGGCATTGTTGGCCTCGTGCAGCTCAGTCGTCGGGCGTTCGGCGTTGTCCTCAGCCAGCAGCTGGGCGAACTCCTTCGCCATCCGCACCGATTCAAACTGCTTCAGGAAGGGTTTGCCGTAACGGTGTACGCTGGAGTAGTGGACATCGTGTCCAAGCTCCTTCAAGTGGTCGGATATCTGCTGATAGGTATAGCCTTCCAGGAGCTTGTTCTCGACGGCCTTCTTGATTGTGTCGGGAAGCTTGTCTATCTTGCCGTGGCTTCGGTTCTTCGGCATGGCCTCACCCCTCTACAACTTCCACGCCGTCCACGACGCATGTGCCGTCCAGAACATCCTCACCCTCGGGTGTCAGATGCACGATGTCGCGGCTTATGCCCTGCGTCTTGTTGCTGACGCTCGTTATACGCACCAGGCCTTTGCCCGCAAGGTATCCGCAGGCGTTAACAACGTCATATTCTTCGATATCGAACTGCAACTGCCTAAGAACCGACTCAATCAGTTTAAGGCTCGCGCCAAGCGGTCTGGCTTCCTGCGCTACTTTCAGTATGTAGCCCCTAAGCTCATGGCTTGCCGCCGTTTCCAGCAACCTTCTATTCACCGAACTGCACCCCCATATCTGTTATATCACCCTCGGCCAGATTGATGCCCGCCGGGGTCAGCTTTACAAACGAAGCTCCGTAGTCCTTGTCGTTAAGTTCTATCTGCACATACTCCTTCTTATCTCCCGACAGATAGCCCACGGCACGCCTGATGTCCTCCTTGTTGTAAAAGGATTTGTAGCGCAGCAGATCGTGAACCCTGCTGATCGGGATGGCAGTGTCGTAGAGGTCGTAGAGACTTCTGATGATGTCGCCGCGCAGAGACTTTGATTTTGCCACGTTTAGCAGGCTCATCTATTGTGCCTCCCTTGGTTCTGGCCGGATTCGTGTCCGAATTGATTCCTTTCGATGCTGCCCAGCCTGTAGTCCATCTGCACCAGAGTTTTGCTCATTTCGCCGATGGAATCGGACAGCTTGTCCATGTTGTCTCCGAAGCGATCGATGGTTCTCATAAACATCGCTTCTCGTTTCTCGGTTTCCTGACGCAGGATGCTTTCGCGCTTCTCGGCCTCTTGGCGCAGCTGTTCCTCGCGGCGTACGCCCTCGGCCAAATGCGTGTCCATCAGCCGCCTGAATGTCTCGTTAGAATCCTGCATCTCCCGTTTGAAGAATTCATCCCTTGCGGCTATCTGTTCGTCCTTGGCGGCTGTCTGCTCGTCGCGCTTCTGCTCGCTCCGTTTCTCCATCTTGAAGAACAGGAGCATGAAACCTCCCAATATCGCCGGCACAAGCCCAAGGTGTGTGATAAGTTCGATAAGTGCCGCATAACCTGTGTACTCCACGTTGTTCCACCTCCTGAATTTAGAGTGTTGCCTATGTGACGACTATTGTGCGCGTGGTATCGTTCCAGTTCACGGTTTTCCCTGCCGATTCCAGTGTTGTTCGTACAGGTATTTCTGCATCCGGGAATACCTTGGCCATCTCCGCAAAATTGGTGATGAAGCGTCCTCCTGTGTTGGTAGCGTTGATGATGGTTACACGGCCTCTATATTTGATGCGCACAGTTTGGTTCAGTCCCGCGCCGCGCCCATCGGCGGCGGTGGCAGTGTTCAATCTCGGCACAATGCCGAAGTAGTTGCATACGCCCTTGGCCAGAGCTTCGGCCATTTCCCGCCGCCTGTACCGCAGTATGGTTACGTCGGATTTGTTTGCGGGTGCGTCTATAAACGCAAGCTCGAACAGGATGGCGGGGCAATTGGTATCGCGGATTACGCCCCAGCGGTCGGTCATCTCATTGCGGCGGTTGCGCAGAGCCATCTGTTTGCAGTAGGTTTTAAGCACTGTCTGCGAAAACTTCTTGGCTGTGCTGTTCCAGTAGAAGGACTCGGCTCCCGTACCACCGGCGGCATTGGTGTGGATTGATATGAAGTAGTCCGCGCCCCACGTATTGGACATCCGCGCCCTTGTGCTAATGCCCAAGCGTCCGTCGGCTTCAAGGTTGGCATCAACGGCCGGGCGCGACAGCATAATCTTGAAGCCGTTGGCCGACAGAAGTTCGCCCAGCATCTCGGCGACCTCAAAGTTGATGTCAGACTCCCTCATGCCGTTGCCGACCGCACCCGGGTCTGCTCCGCCGTGGCCTGCGTCTATAAAGATTTTGGTTCTCCCGCCCATATGTAAAGCCCTCCTAAAGCCTATGTAGCCTGTAAAAAAAAGATATCGGTGTCAGCTTTCGCTTCTACCAATATCTTATCATTTCCGTAAGCTGATGGGGGTTGAGAATCTCAACTGTATTTACAGCAGATCCGATAACGTGAGCTGATTCTTGTCTACCAAGGAATGCCTCGGCTGCCCTTTTAATATGTGCCGCGTATGGCGTTCCGAATACCCAAACTTGCGTGACAACTGGTGAAAGTTGTAGCCGTTAAACTCGGAAGATATCAAGTTCTTTATTTTCTCGCGAGCAGATTTTCGCAGAGTGGGGAAGTAAATGCGCATATCCCCTAACACATTGACGACAATCTTTGCCTTGTGAACCCCAACGGCGGCTACAAGTTCGGGATACTCATTCGTAATGTTACTACTCTGTCGGTTGAACCTTACTTGCTGGCCGTTGTATGCCTGTTCCAGTCTCACGATCTCATCAAGCTCCAAGAAATCCGAAAGGCGGTCGTAAGGTTCGCCAAGGTCGTGCTTTGTTATGAGGTCAGTAATCTTCACAAACACACCGCCTCTCGGGTTAATGGACAATGGATAATTGTTTTAGTTTGGTTTAAAGAAGGCGTGTCCGCCGTGGGTGAAGATGTGGTTGAGGGATGTTTCGTGCCAGCTTCCGCGCAGCCCTCGGGTTGAACGGAAGAACAACGCACCGTGTGAGTGATCCTCACCGTGAAGGGCGCGTTGCACCGCTTCCTTAGTGCTTTGGGATACAACGGCTCGGGCGAACGCGCCGTTGCGCGTGGGTTCGAACTGGTTCGGGGCGAACACAACTTCCTTGATGCTGTTGGTCTGCGGGAACAGGTCGCTATGTACCCTGTTCATGATCACGTTGACGACCAGTATGCGGCCATGTATGTCCTCGCCGCCGGCTTCCGCCTGGGTTATGCGGTGCAGGATGTCAAGCTCGGCCTTGGTTATGCCGCCGGGCAGGGCGTCTGTTATGATGATGGTTTGCGTTACGTTGTCGAAGAACACGCTGTTGCCAGCCGACTCTGCCGTAGCGCGGACAGGAGCCTGCAGCTCGCCGAAGATTTTTGAAAACGCGCCCACGGGGCTGGCATGGTTGCCGTTGTTGTTTGTGGCCTGTAGTTGGTGTATACCGCCTTGGTACTCTACTCGTACGGTACTGGTCATCTTATTCCTCCCAGGTCTCGAAGTTTTTGAAGTGCGGCTTCAAAGCTTGCGTCGTCTTGCGAAACGAACCTTACGCTATCTGCGGCAAATTCGCTGACGTAGTTCATGGCGCATACAGCAAGCTCTATATCGGAGAGGTATTGCTCGGCGGCCTGTTCGCCTTGGCCGGCGAAGTTCTTTTTTCTTATAACGGCGGCCATTAACGGGGCTGATGCCGTAAGGCCTGCTACGGCAAACTGCCAACGCTCCTTGGCTATTGTGTGGCTCTTAATCATATGCGGTCTCCTCTGCCGGCACCAGCGGAAGCTGTATGATAACCTTGTTAAGGTTGAAAACGCGCTCCATCCTCCCGCCGCTGCCGTCCTCTATCCAGATATCACAGTAGTGCCGATCGTTGCCGTTGATGTAGTTGATCAGGATAACGCCGTCCACTCCCAGCGTGGCGGTATCGTATGTTTCGCCATGCTTTGGGTCGGCGCACCAGTTATACACAACCTTTACTACTTCATCCACCGGCTTGTGGGGTGTGGTGCGGGGGTTCTTGCGGTTCGTGTCTGCGTTCACGGTCTATCATCGCCTTTAACCCTTCGATAGCATCTGACGCATTTCTTTGCGTAAGCCATAGGACGGAGCTGACCTTGTAACGTTTTTCCAGCCAGCCGTTAAGCCGCTGCATGTCGGGCTCTCCGTCCTCGCTAACCCAGCCGTACTGCTTGGCCAGCCCTTCGAGATACTTCTGCTGTTTGCAGCTTATCCGCCCGGGCGCGTTGGCCTTGGTGCCTGCAAGAGCGTCTATTACTTGGATGGCCTCACGCATAGTCAGCTCTTTGAGGCCAGACTTGCCCACCAGCGAATGGATGTAAGCTCGAAGAGTATCATCGTCCAGACCATGCTCGGCTTTTAACTTGAAGATCTTACGTCGCTGGGCGTCGGACATCGCAGACATGGCCTACCTCCTAAGCTTTTCCTTGTCGGTCTCCATCCAGAACTTATCCTCAACCTTGCGCGAAGCACCGACCTTGATGATGTCCTCGTCGGAATACCGCCCCAGAACATCCTTGTACACACCTTCCTTGGGTGTACTTATGCAGTCGTGCATTCCGTACTTACGCAGATTCCTGATTATGGAATCAAGCTGTTTTGAAGGCACGGATATGTTGCTGCTCTGCCTGAAACCTACTGAACCGTGGTTGAGCGTCTTGGTTTTGCCGGATATCTCCGCCTTGTTGGCCTTTGCAAAAGCTTCGACCAACACTTCCAGGGTTTTAATTCTGTCTTGCAGCGGTTTGGCAAGTGCCGCGGCGTGTTCAGTTGCCGCGGCCTTGGCAAGTTTTAAGTTGCCCTCGATGTCGTTCAAGCTCACTTCGCTTTCGAGGATCTCCCGCAGAGCCGTGTCTACATCGTCCCACGACTGTAGTTCAAATGTGCTGCTACCCATGTTTGGCCTCCTTGTTTCTTGAAGTTTTGTACCAGCTTAACTCATCAGCTATCATTACAACGAAGCAGGATAGAATCATTCCTATTGGTATGATCAGATACTCGCCGCCGATGGCTATGTAGCCTCTCGCGTGATACGACAGCCATATCGCCGGAAGTGTCAGCGCAACGCACACCGCCATTATGACCGCGCATAGGATGTATCTGAACTTAATTTTCACACGCTCACCCCCGGGTCGGCTACACGGCCACCTTAATCTTCATCTGCTTAGCCACAGTGGCAAGCTGTGCCGTCGTGAGTTTGGAATACTCACTGATATCAAACAACTGCAGAGTGTTGGTGAAAACTTGCACGGCCTTCCTGATTGAAACCGCTGTGCTTATCTTGTGGAGAAGCTCCAGAGCTTCGTCCTCAAGCTCTGCATCGCCGAATATCAGCCTGATGTCGTCCTTTCTGACTTCCTTTGCCACGAGATGCTCCCAATAGGTTATGCGGTCGGCCGCTTGGCTGTATGCCGCGGCCTGCTTAACCTTCAGCTCGTGGAAGATCTCGTCGTTGCCGATAAGAGCCATGCCGATCCGCGCTCCGCTGTCTTCATTTTCGGTTGCGTCCACGATGCTACGCAGATGGTTAACAACCTTTGCCTTGAGGTGCTGGGCTTCGTCAATGACGATAACGCGCTCCGTGCCTTTCAGCTTCGCGATAATCGCCGCGGTGATGCGGCGCGTAACCTTCTCCTTTAAGCCCAGCTTGTCAGCAATAAGCTCGTTTATCCCGGCGATGGTCGCGCTTGTGGGAGTCACGGTGATGATGATAGCGTCTGTGTTTTCCTTGGCATACCGGCGTATGGCCATTGTCTTGCCCACGCCCGGATCGCCGTAGGCCACTCCAAGCTCGCCGCGGTGATGGCACAGCTCTATGAGGTTTACAACCTGTACGCTGGTTGATATGGCTTGATAAGATGGTTTCTTGGGTGCGGCTTCGCGCTTGGTGCTTATCTTGATAAACTGCTCCACGCGCTTGATGACTTCGTGGTCGGCATCATATGTGCCGGCGTGGAAGCGGCTTAATGCCGAGGCATTGTTGTATCCCATTTCCTTTGATATCTCGTTTTGAGACTTTCCGGTTCTCTCCTTATAATCGCGCAGCACTTCCCTTGCTTCATCAGCGGTCATCGTTGGTTGCATGGTTCTCCCCCTTGTGTGTTAGTAGTTACCCCTGCGCTGTTGCCGCGCACGCTCCGCCGCAGCCGTGAAATCAATGTGCAGAGCTGCCGTTTCGGCTCCTGCCGCATGTTGCAGCGGCTCCGGCAGGCTTTCGCCGCTCTGCAGTAAACGCAGCACTTCTGCATTGACATTCTCGGGCATTTCCGCATTGGCGGCGGCGTTTTCGATGATGGTATCAAGCGCGTCCTGTGCCCGGGTGCTTTTGAGGCTCTTGTAGTTCTTGACCAGCTTCTCCTGCGTCTTCTTCTTGCG
>Ga0131853_10028099_pt1 | contig 10080 bp, 9 predicted proteins | sample TergutLab28metaG_FD_92764 | JGI IMG/M metagenome (GOLD analysis project Ga0131853, IMG submission 92764) | Labiotermes labralis P1 segment gut microbial communities from Petit-Saut dam, French Guiana - Lab288 P1 (version 2) (version 2) | ecosystem: Host-associated > Arthropoda: Insects >... | reverse complement strand
CTTGGCGCCATACGGTTTCTGATTGGGGCTCTACGCCCCCTTTGGCACAGAATACGCCTACTGCGCCGTCTAATACGCGCAACGAGCGTTCAACTTCCACGGTAAAATCCACATGACCTGGGGTATCGATGATGTTTATTCGGTGATCCTCCCACTGTGTTGTCGTCGCGGCGGAAGTTATGGTTATGCCCCGTTCCTGCTCTTGCTCCATCCAGTCCATTGTGGCGGTTCCCTCATGGGTTTCACCAACTTTATAGTTACGGCCTGTATAGAATAGGATACGCTCGGTTAGGGTTGTTTTGCCCGCGTCGATATGCGCCATTATGCCTATATTTCTTGTTTTGTTTAGTGGGAATGCTCTCACTTTATTCACCACGATTCCTTTCCTTGGTTATTGGGGTTATTGTATTACCACTTATAGTGAGCGAACGCTTTGTTGGCGTCTGCCATTCTATGCATTTCTTCTTTCCTGCGTACTGCGCCGCCGGTGTTGTTGGATGCGTCCAGCAATTCGTTGGCTAGGCGGTCCATCATACGCTTTTCGTTGCGGCTGCGGCTAAACGTTACCAGCCACCTTAGGGCTAGGGTTTGACGCCTTTCTGGGCGTATTTCTATGGGGACTTGGTATGTGGATCCCCCTACGCGGCGTGCTTTTACTTCCAGTGCTGGCATGATGTTGTTTAGGGCTTCTTCGAAAACTTCTATTGCAGGTGCGCCTTTTTTGGCGGCCGCTTGCTCGAAGGCTCCATAAACGATTTTTTGGGCTACGCCCTTCCTGCCGTCTAACATGATGCCGTTTATCAGCTTTGTTACTATTTTGCTGTTATACAGCGGGTCTGGCAAGACTGTGCGCTTGCCTACATGTCCTTTTCTTGGCACGAGGCTTCCCTCCTTAATAACATGATTAATTCATCGGTACTCGTGGGTGTTACACGTTCGCGCCTGTACGTTGATGCTATATATATGAAGTTATGCTTCAAAATTTGCAGTTAATGTACAGCGCTGTTGTAATACTAGGCTTTTTTCGGCTTCTTAGCTCCGTATTTAGAGCGGGCCTGATTGCGCTTTGCTACGCCGGCTGTATCTAGTGTACCACGTACAATGTGATATCTTACGCCAGGTAAGTCACGCACCCTACCACCACGGATTAGTACAACACTGTGTTCTTGCAGGTTGTGACCTTCGCCGGGGATATAGCATGTGGCTTCCATTTTATTGGAAAGGCGCACACGGGCGATTTTCCTAAGTGCTGAGTTTGGCTTCTTAGGGGTTTTTGTACGCACATATGTGCACACACCGCGCTTTTGGGGGGCGCTTTGGTCTGTTTCCCTGTCCTTGATAGAGTTTAGTCCTTTTTGAAGTACTGGGGATTTGGACTTGCGGATTTTGTCCTTACGTCCTTGCTTGACCAATTGGTTGAATGTTAGCATGTTTCACCTCCTTGCATCTATAATAAATTAATAAAAAAATCCCAAAGAAAGGCGGACATTCGCCCACCCCTCTTTGAAGCGTTGTGGATTGTAACATTTGGGATTTGGGAAGTCAAGGATTTGTGTGGTTTTATTATACCACATGCATCCCTAGCAACATTTGACAATACAGTAATAAGGGCGTATAATCCGCGCTGGTTTAAGACATAACAAAAAAGTCGGCCTTGTCCGGCTTTTTTGTCATATAGAAATTGTTGCATCCTTTTCTTAAGGTTTGACACAATTTCCAATTATATAACGGGGTGATAACTATGTCAGAGAAAAAGACAGTATTAACTAAGGAAGGCTTATTGAGATTAGAAGCCGAATTACAAGAGCTAAAGCTGGTACGCCGCAAAGATGTAGCAGCCAAGATAAAAGAAGCGCGCGGTCAAGGAGACTTATCTGAAAACGCCGAGTACGATGCCGCAAAGGAAGAGCAAGCGGAAATTGAAGCCCGCATTGGTATGGTTGAAAAGATGCTGGGCAATGCCGAGGTTATCAGCGAAGATGATATTGACAAAGACAGTATTGGTGTAGGCAGCAAGGTAAAGCTGCTGGATATGGAATTTGATGAAGAAGTGGAATATTTAATTGTAGGTTCTACAGAAGCTGACCCAGTGGGTGGGCGTATTTCTAATGAATCTCCCCTTGGTATTGCGCTGCTTAGACGCAACCGCGGCGAAACAGTGACTGTTGAAGCCCCAGACGGGGTTATTCAGTATCAAATCCTGGATATTGCATAAGCAGGCTTTGACGCTTTTGGTAACCTTTTTTCAGCCCAGTATTTAAGCAATTTTTTACTACGGAAGTAGTACGATGTCATTTTTGATGAAAGCGCTTCAGCCCTTATATTTACAGGGTTTGCCCTTGCAAAATTGATAATATTTTGTGCTTGGCTGATGTAGGATACCTGTCACAGGTGATAAGGAGCATATAAATGAATATACAAGAACCACCGCAACAAGAATTGGAGCTGCACGAGCAGCAGCGCATCCGCCGGGAGAAGTTGACCGCTTTACAGGAAGCTGGTGCAGACCCGTTTTTACATGTGACATATGATGTCACGGCATATAGCCAAGATATTCACGAAAAATTCGGCGAATATGAAGGCAAGACTGTCAGTGTAGCCGGGCGGCTTATGACACGGCGCATTATGGGCAAGGCCTCTTTTATGGATATCCAGGACAAGGATGGGCGCATACAGTCCTATGTGCGCCGGGATGATATTGGCGAGGAAGCTTATGATGCCTTTAAACAATACGATATTGGCGATATTGTTGGCGTAAAAGGTGAGGCTTTCCGCACCCAGAAGGGTGAGATTTCGGTGAAGGCTGAGTCTGTTGTTTTGCTTGCAAAAAGCTTGCAGGTTTTGCCGGAAAAATATCATGGCCTACGCGACCATGAGGCCCGATACCGCCAGCGGTATTTGGATTTAATTGTTAATCCCGAAATTAAGGATGTTTTTATTAAGCGCACCGCGATTATAAAGGCAATACGGGCTTTTTTGGATGGGCGGGGCTTTTTGGAAGTGGATACGCCTGTGCTTCAAAGTGTATCTGCTGGGGCTGGGGGTAGTGCGCGGCCATTTTCTACCCATCACAACACCCTGGATTTGGATATGTATTTACGTATTGCTTTGGAGTTGCCCCTTAAGCGGTTAATTGTTGGCGGGCTTGACAGGGTGTACGAGCTTGGGCGCTGTTTCCGCAATGAGGGGATGAGTGTAAAGCACAACCCGGAATTTATAATGCTGGAACTTTACCAGGCATATACCGACTATCATGGGATGATGGAACTTACAGAGTCTATGTTCCGCCAGGTTGCGATGGATGTACTGGGTACAGCGGAAGTAAAATATGGTGACCATGTTGTAGACCTTGGCAAGCCTTTTGCCCGGATGACTATGGTTGAGGCTGTGCGGAAGTATTCTGGTGTGGATTTTGACGCCATTGCTGATTTAGAGGCGGCGCGGGAAGTGGCGCGCAAGCACCATGTGAAATTTGAGAAACATCATGGCAAGGGTAATATTTTGGAGGTGTTTTTTGACGAGTTTGTTGAAAAAAATATTATTCAGCCTGTATTTATAATGGACCACCCCCTGGATATTTCTCCACTTACCAAGCGTAAACCTGATAACCCTGAATATACTGAGCGGTTCGAGCTGTTTATTTTGGGTAGGGAAATGGGCAACGCTTATTCCGAGCTTAATGACCCTATTGACCAGCGCAGCCGGTTTGCACACCAGGAGGCTATGCGGGCTGCCGGGGATGATGAGGCTTCTATGACTGATGAGGATTTTATTCTTGCGTTGGAATATGGAATGCCCCCTACTGGCGGCCTTGGTGTTGGTGTTGAGCGGTTGATTATGCTTTTGACTGGGGCTGAGTCTATACGGGATGTTATCTTCTTTCCTACTATGAAGCCGCGGGAATGATTTTTTGTAATAGAAACGCCATCTGCTTGGGTTTAAACCTTTGCAGATGGCGTTTTTTATTGGGCTTGGCCCCGCATGAGAAGGGCCGCGTAGGCTTTTGCCGCTATGCTACGGCTTATGTAGAACAGCCTCAGGCGGGAAAAATGCCGTTTATTTGCGGATTATCATCCGCATAAACGGCGTTTTTCTATCGCCTGAGTCTGCTCTACGCCTTCGCAAGGCGGCAAAAGCCTACGCGGCCCTTCTCATGCTGCTGTAGTGTGGGGGATATTGGTGACTTGGTTATGCTTTTTATTTTTCATTTGGGAATTTTTACATACCGCACCCCTACCGCATCAAAGGGCTGCACTATTTGGGTAACGCCGTCATGCACATAGCCTAAATTTTCGTAGAAAGCCCTTGCTTGGGTGTTTTTTTCAAATGTCCATATGCAGATTTCTGTAAAGCCTTTTTGTTTGGCTATTTTTTCACAGTGGTGGGCCAGCATTCTTCCTATGCCTTGGCCTTTGAAACATGGGTCTACATATAGCCCGCCTAGTTCGTAGGAATCTTGCTTATCTTCATCCCGGCAGGGGCCTATGGTTAAAAAGGCTTTTACTATACCGTCATCGTATACGTAGTTATTTCCCCACATTTCGTTTTGGGTGTCGCTGTTGTTTATGATTTGCGTAAATTTTTCTATGCTTTTTGATACCAGCCTATTGTTAAAAAGATGCTGGTCACTGACTATCCCCCTGTATGCCATTCTCCACCCAAACACGTGGATTTCTGCTACTCTTGGGACGTCGGATACTTGCATTGGTCTTATCATTTTGGCCTCCGTTTTATTTGTGCTAAAATCTTTCATATTACAAATGAATATGGAGGGATTTTATGTTGACCAATGAAAGAAAGCAAGAACTGCGCAAACTTGCAGAATGGGTAAGCCCTGCAGATGACCACTATTACTTCCACATGACGCAGAAATTATTTGACACATCAATGTCTGTCCACACCAACCCAGATTTGCACACCACCCAAGAATATTACAAAGCATACTGTTTGCAACGTGAGATAGGTTTCGATGCATTCAAAGAAGAAGCCACCAGTAAAATGGCAGTCATTACCTGCCCAAAAGAGCTGCATTTTTTGGCAGATGGGCACAATTATGATGGTGGTATGTGGTTTTTGGAACAAATAATGATGAACCCTGCATGTGACATTATTACGGCAAAGATGGTTTATTGGTTATGCCAGCCAGATTATTATTACAGCCAATATGGAAGCCCGCAAAACTGCCCGGATAGCGACATCAATAGAAAAACAGCCCACTTCCTGGTGAGGCTTGAAGCTAAGGCTAATAGTGAAGGATTCTCCACAGGGCTAGTTCTGGATGTACCGCCATACGATGAGCAGCCACCCAATCTGGATTTTACTACCGAGCCATATTCCAGGGTTCCAGATGCATTTAGATAACCCCACCATCGCGAAGCAGCCTTAAAAGTGTAGGCTCAAAGCCAAACTCCCGCACCACTGCTTCTACTTCACCCCATGCCGCCCCAGGCCCCTTCCCTATCCGCTTCTTTCCGCGTATAAGCAGGTTTTTTGGGGTATGCTCTGTATCAATAAATTCGATTATCTGGGTTTTGTACCCACAGCACTCTAGCAAATTTGAACGGATAGCGTCTGTAGCCAGGGCCGCTATCCGTTCTTTTATAATGCCGTGGCGGTTAAGCAGGTGTAGGCTTTGGGGATTCATTTGCTTCTTAAGCTCGTGCTGGCAGCATGGTGCGGCACAGATTAGGTCTGCGTTCCATTTTACCGCATTGTAAAGGGCGTGGTCTGTTGCGGTGTCGCAGGCATGCAGGCTTATCATTATGTTAAATGTATTGGCACTTCCCCACCCTTCTACTGGGGGGGTGGACTGGCTGCCAATATCCCCTTGCATAAATTTTAGTGACGGGTAGCCGTACTTTTCAACGGCGGCGGTGCAGGTTTTTACAACATGGGGGTCTAAATCCATACCGCAGATACTTACCCCAAGGCCACGTATTTTTGAAAAATAGTGATATACCAAAAATGTAAGGTATGATTTACCGCAGCCAAAATCAATTATATTCACCGTCGTTCCTTCAGGGATGTCCCTGACTTCATCTGCAATAAGTTCAAGAAAGCGGTTTATCTGGCCAAACTTATCCCGCATTTGGGCAGATACTTTACCATCCTTGGTAAACACACCCATGTCTACCAAAGCAGGAATCCCATCACCTTCTGCGATAATATAATTTTTCTGCCTATTAAAGCTGCCTTGTGCAAAGCCAGTCCTTGTGGGCTGGCTTTGTGATTTTTTGCGTGAAGTTAGGACTTTACCTTTTTTACTTACTTTGGCCACGTATTCATACTCCCCGTCCCATGCGTGATATTGGGTAAATTCCACGCCAAATAACCCGTCTAGGGCGGGCTTTAGCTCTTGCGTTGTGAAATTTTTGTGGAATACTTGTTTCTGGGTGTAGTTGCTTAGTTGATAGCTGTCACCGTTTTTTACAATTTCGGCCCGGGTGTATTGGCTGCTTTTTACTGGCTTGCTTAGCACAATTTTATAAATGTCTTGGCCCAGCATTTCTATTGGTATCCCCATATCAAAATCCCTCTATCAGGTAATGCTCTTGTATTGGAAAAAGCGCGGTTAGTTCCTGCATTTTACTGTGGATTACTACATCCTGGCGGTATAGGGCCTGGGCTGGGGTTAGGTAGCCAGTTGTCAGCTGCACTAATGTTTCCACGTTTACTTCCATGTCTGGTGTACCATTGGCTTTTTCGGCGTTTAAGCTACCTGCTTCCCATGTCACTTTGTACGTGCCGGTGTTTGTTTCTACAAACTTGTCGGTTACTTTTATGGTGACACTTCCTGCGGCCGAGGGAGGTTTTAGCAGGTCCAGTGCGGCAGGTATATTGACTGTCCTGTTCATAATCATGGTATCGCGGGCAATTTCCACACTCCAGGCTTCGCCTACAATACCGTGGACATCTACGCTGCTGGGGAACACCCAGGAAACCTCCGCGTATTCTGACCGCATCCCGTGTATGAAGCCTAGCATTGCTTCTAGCCCGGCTTTACTGGTCCAGGCTAGTTCATGGATTTGCAGGGTATTGCTGTTTTTGTTATTGCGTTTGTAATTGTATAGGATATAGCTGTCTGGCTGGCTTTGGGTATTGTAGTGGATATAAGTAAATTCGCGGTTTTTGTGTGGGTCGCGGTTTAGCATGTTTTGCCATTGTTTTTCACCACGTACCATTGCCAGGGTTTTTCCTTTGGAAAAAACCTCGTACACCTTGGCAAAATCTGCCCATGGGCCATCTTTGCCATGGGCTTTTACCCCATCTGGGTAGGGGTAGTGGGATAGCTCGCTTATGGGGAAGGTTGCGCGGTTACGCAGGTAGGCGTGTTCGTAACCAAACTTGCGGTAAAATTTATAGGAGAAGGGGTATAGCAGGGAATACACTACACCGTCTTCATACATATTTATCATGACTTTTTCGAAAATTTTGCGCACACTGCTGGAGTTGCGGGCTTCTGGCAGGGTTGTTACATAGCCTATCAGGCCTGCTTTTGTGGGGGTATCATTTATTAATAGTTGGGCAGGGTATACAACCATGCCGGATACCAGCTGTCCTGTTTCATTGAATGCTCCCCAAGCAATGTCATAGTCTTGGGTGTGATCTTGAGGGTTTTCCAGCCAGGCGTAGCCGTCTTCTGGGGGGTTGCCTACAAAGCAGATGGAGCCCATTAGCTTTCGGTAAACATTTTCTTCGGGCTTTAGTTTTCTTATTTCCATGGGATGATCCTTTCTTTATAGCAAAGATAACCGCTACTTTTTTTTGGGTTTTGATTTTCTTAGTTTCATTTTATTATTTGCTGCATTCTTTCGGGCCGGCGGCATGCTTGGTTTCGCTGCTTTCGCCGGGCGGATAAGCGCTTTTGGGTCATGACCTATCAAGTCCTTCCGCCCGGCCCTAATCAGCGCATTTTTTACAATTTCGTAATTTACAGGCAGCCTGTACTGGATTAACGCCCGCTGAGTTGTTTTTTCCCTTTGGCTTTTTGCCACAAACACTCTTTTCATGGTGCGTGGGTCCAGGCCGGTATAGTACATGCAGGTGGAAAGGGTCCCTGGGGTTGGGTAAAAATCCTGCACCTGCTCTGGTATATGGCCCACACTTTGCAGATATTCTGCAAGCTGGATAGCATCGTCCAGATTACACCCTGGGTGGCTGGACATTAGATAGGGAACAAGGTATTGCTCTTTGCCCAGCTTCTTATTTACTGCTTCATATTTTTGGGCAAATTTTATATATGCCTCAAATTCTGGCTTGCCCATAATCCCAAGAACCTTGTCCGACACATGCTCTGGCGCAACTTTTAGGCGGCCGCTTACATGGTGTGCGCACAGCTCTTGCAGGAATGCATCGCCCTTTGGGTCTGCCAGCATGTAGTCATACCTTATGCCAGAGCGGACAAAGACTTTTTTGACCTTTGGAATTTCCCGCAGGGTTTTAAGTAATTTTATATAATCTTCGTGGTCATACTTAAGGTTTGGGCATGGCTTGGGGGTTAGGCACTGCCTTTTACATGGTTTTGCGCCTTCCTGGGCCCATCTGCTGCATGAAGGTGCGCGGAAGTTGGCGGTTGGGCCGCCTACATCGTGGATATAGCCCTTAAAACCAGGGTCATGGGTAAAGCTTGTGGCTTCTGCAATGATGGATTTGTGGCTGCGCCCTTGCACAACCCTGCCCTGGTGGAAGTGGAGTGCGCAAAAATTGCAGCCGCCAAAGCATCCCCGGTTAGCGGTTATACTAAACTTTATTTCCTCTATGGCAGGCACACCGCCAGTGACTTTGTACATTGGGTGGTAATCCCTGGCATATGGCAGGGAGTATACCCTGTCAAGCTCTTGGGTTGTGAGGGGCTTTGCTGGGATATTTTGTACTACATATATATTTGCGTACGCCTCTACCAGGGGCTTAGCTGTAAGGTAATCCCCATTGTGGTATTGAAGCATGAAGCTTTTTGCGTATTCTTTTTTTGACTGGGCAGTGGGTTCTTTTATGGATTTAAAACTTGGAAGGATAATAGGAGCATCCAGAAATGAAATGTCTTTTGTTTTGAAAACAGTGCCTTGTATAAAAGTTAGGTGATGTGCCTCCAGCCCGCTTTCCAGGGCTTCTGCAATTTCGATTATTTGGTTTTCCCCCATACCGTATACGATTATATCTGCCCCAGAATCCAGCAGGATTGACCGCCTTACTTCATTGTCCCAGTAGTCATAGTGGGCAAGCCTGCGCAGGCTGGCTTCCAGCCCGCCTATTATTATGGGGATGTTTTTGTAGACTTCACGGATTTTATTGCAATATACAATTGTGGCGCGGTTTGGCCTTTTGCCAAGCTGCCCGCCAGGGGAATATGCGTCTGACTTACGTTTATGCAGGGACACTGAGTAGTGATTTACCATGGAATCAATATTGCCCCCGGTCACAAGAAAGGCCAGCTTTGGCTGCCCAAACCGGGTAAAGTCTGTGGTAGTTTTCCAGTCTGGCTGGGGCAAGATGGCGACAGAATACCCGCGGGATTCTAGCAGCCGGGCTATAATGCTGGCCCCATATGATGGATGGTCTACATATGCGTCGCCGGTTACCAGCACAAAATCAACCTGTCCATGGTTTTTTATTTCTTCGGGGGTTGTGGGTAGAAATGGCATTGTTGCCTCCTGTTAGAATTGGCATTACTTGATTATACACCAAAATTAGGTTTTGCTGCTTCGGCTTAAAGGGGTTTTGTCGTTTTTGGTCAAAGCGATCCACCTGCCCAATCATTGTAAATTCCCCATTCTCACGGTACTATGTAACAAAAAACCCCCTTAGGAGATAAAAATGACAGAAAATAAAAACAAGTCTATTGCAATTTTCATGGTAATTGTGGCACTAAGCGGCCTGGGTCTGGGCCTTTCTGACAGCGTATTTTCTAACTACTTCCGCGATGCATATGATGTATACGCCTTCCACAGGGGGCTTATAGAGTTTCCCCGGGAGTTTCCTGGGGTCATTACTGTGCTTATTGTTTCAGTGTTTGCTTTTATGGGTAATAGGAAGCTGGCCATGCTAGCCCATGCCTTAAGCATTATTGGGATTGTAGTGCTT